>Ga0233430_1000029_pt1 | contig 314690 bp, 360 predicted proteins | sample SI_118_April2016_2_FD_179883 | JGI IMG/M metagenome (GOLD analysis project Ga0233430, IMG submission 179883) | Seawater microbial communities from Saanich Inlet, British Columbia, Canada - SI_118_April2016_150_MG | ecosystem: Environmental > Aquatic > Marine > Inlet | place: Canada: British... | reverse complement strand
GATTTTTATATTCCTGATTTTTTTCTTTATCATCATCTAATTTCGCCCATACAAAATGGTCTTTTAATTGTGTTAATGAGTAATGTCTTGGACCCATTAATCGAATAGGAACATCAATTTGTAAAACTGGATATTTACCGCCAACAACTCTGTGTTTAAGTTTTTTTAAGTGTGGATTAACATTGATTCTTTCAATAATATTTTCAATTTTATCATGTTCTTCTGGTTGAAATGCTAATGTTGAAGCAGTATGAACATAATTCTTGATCCAAAACCCGCCAAGGCCTTTCAGATTCATATAGCCCACCCATTGGTTAAATTCAAATTCTCTCAAAACAGTTTCTAAATTTCCATTTGTCACAAAGTCTTTGTTATCTTAAAGTTTAAATAGATTTGTTGACTCTAAAATAATAGAATACAAACATATTTAAAATCAGATGTTATTTTAATGATTAAATGGTTACAAGAACATCACAAGAACGTTTTAGAACAGATAAAGGCGTATTTGATGAGTTTACTAAACGGAATTTGTTTGAACTACAAAGTAGATCATTCTATGATGAAATAGTTGGCCCACTTTTTGTAGGTAAAGAAAGTAACGTTTTTATTGCCAAAAAAGGTTCTAAAAAAGTTATAATTAAAATTTACCGAGTTCAAAATGCTGACTTCAAACGGATGTTTGAATATATTAAGCAGGATGATCGTTATTGTACTTTACGAAATAAGAGAAGGGAAATAATCTTTGCCTGGACTCAGAGAGAATATAAAAATTTGTTAAGGGCAGATAAAGGTAAGGTTACTGTTCCAAAAGCTATTGCTGTTAAAAATAATGTTTTGATTGAAGAGTTTATTGGTGATGATGAACCTGCACCACCATTAAAAGATGCTTATCCAGAAGAACCACAAACTTTTTTTGACGAACTTATTGAAGAAATGAGAAAATTGTACAAAATTGGCTTAGTTCATGGTGATTTGTCTTCATTTAATATTCTAAATCGTGATGGAAACCCGGTTTTGATCGACTTTTCTCAAACTACTTTAGTAAAGACCCCAAATTCTGAAGAATTGTTAGTAAGGGACATTAAAAATGTGCTCCATTTTTTTAAGAAACTTGGTATTAAAGCGGATCCAGAAGAAATAATAGCAAAGATTAAAAAGTAGAAGTGAAAAATCATAAAACAATGGATGAAGAACAAAATCATGAAGAGTTCTCTTATGAACTTAAAATCCCTGAAGAACGTGTTGCGGTATTAGTTGGTACTGATGGTCAAACTAAGAAAGAGATTGAGGAACAAACGGGCTGTAAGTTAGATATTGATTCTGAAGGTGCAGTAACAATTTATGGTGATGATGGGTTGAAATTGTTTGACGCAAAGAATATTTGTAAAGCCATTGCACGTGGTTTTAATCCAAAAATTGCTTTACTTTTACTTAAACCAGATTATAGTTTAGAATTAATTGAATTAAAGGACGTTGCTGGAAAAAGTAAAAATGAACTTTTAAGATTGAAAGGAAGAATTATTGGTAAAGGCGGAAGATCTCGTGAAGAGGTTGAAAGATTAACAAATACTTATATTGTAGTTTATGGTAAAACGGTAGGAATTATTGGAGAAGTTTCTTGGTCTGCTCTTGCTAGACAAGCAGTAGGAATGTTAATTGATGGTGCTATGCATAGGACAGTTTATAGATTTTTAGAAAAGAAAAAGAAAGAGATGTTGTTTGGTTAAAAGAATGAAATTAGTTACTAGTTACACAAATCCTGATTTGGACGGCCTAGCGTGTATGTACGCTTATGCAGAATATTTGAAAAGAGAAGGTTCTTATGTAAATTACGTTTGTTTTGGTAACCCTAGAAAAGAAGCAAAGTTTGTAATTGATAAATTTTCTATTGAAATTAATAAAACTGAAAAATTAATTGAAAAACCAACTGAAATAGTTTTAGTTGACGCTTCAGACATTTCAAAAGCATTATCAAATGAGATAGATTTAGATAAAGTTATTGAAATATTTGATCATAGAAAAGTTCATGGTGCCGATAAATTTCCAAATGCAAAAGCAAGGATTGAACTTGTTGGTGCTTGTGCAACATTGATTGCAGAACAATTTTATTATCAAAAAATTGAAATATCTAAAGAGTCTGCAATTTTACTTTATTCCGCAATTGTTTGGAACACAATCAATTTTAAAAATCAAGTAACGACAGATAGAGATATTACAATGGCAAAGTGGCTCAAAGAAAAAGCACAGTTTCCAAAAGATTATGTTTCTGAAATGTTTGCTTCTGGTTCTGAGAAATCTTTCAAAGAATTATTCTTTGCAGATTTTGAAATCATGGGCAAAAAGGTAGGGATAGCACAGTTAGAAACTGTAGGTATTAAAGAATTTGTTAAAGATAATTTTAATAAAATTAGAAAATTGTTAAACGATAACAAACCTAATTATGATTACATTCTTTTAACTTGTATTGATTTAGAGAGAGCATTTAATTTATTTGTTACAATTGATAAAGATTCTGAAAAGTTGTTTTCAAGAGTCTTAAGGGTGGACTTTATTGACAATATTGCTCAAAAAGAAGGAATTATTATGCGTAAAGAAATCATTTCGTTAGTTAAAGAATATTTAGAAGAAATGTGATTATTAAGTAAAAAATCATAATTCTACTTACCAAAACCTAAAAAAAATCTTTGATTTTTTGGGTCCAGAGAAAAATAAAATTTTTCTAGGACACCAGAAATTTTTAATTTCTTTGTGTTTGAAAATTAATTCTTAATTTTAGAAATCCTTATAAAGACCATCTTTTTTTCTAGATTCAATGGCAAGGAAGACTGCAGAAGAGTTAGCAAAAAAGCAAAGAGATATTTCTATAGCTGAGTTTTTTGAAAAAAATAGACACTTGCTTGGCTTTGATAATGCACGTAGAGCATTAATGACGGCAGTTAAAGAAGGTGTTGATAACGCTTTAGATGCTTGTGAAGAAGCAAGAATCCTTCCAGAAATTTCTGTAGAATTAATCCAATTATCAGAAACTCGTTTTAGAGTGATTATGGAAGATAATGGTCCGGGAATAATAAGATCACAATTACCAAAAATATTTGCAAAATTGTTATATGGGAGCAAGTTCCACAAATTGTCTGCAACTCGTGGACAACAAGGTATAGGTATTTCTGCAGCTGTTCTTTATGGACAACTAACCACGGGGAAACCAGCAACAATAATTTCTAAAACCGCTAAAGGAAACCTTGCAAACCAAATTCAACTAAAGATTAATACTACCACTAATAAACCGGACTTAATAAGTGACAAAGAAACTGAATGGGAAGAAAAAGATCACGGAACAAGAATTGAAATTGATATGGAAGGAAGTTATGCGAAAGGTAAACAGTCAGTTGATGAGTATATTAAAGAAACTGCCATTGTCAATCCACATGCAACATTTATTTATACTAATCCTGAAGCTGAACAATTTATTTTTCCCAGAGCTACGGAAGTTTTACCACCAGAACCTAAAGAAATTAAACCTCATCCTTACGGAGTTGAACTGGGAAGACTGATTAAAATGTTAGAATTAACTTCTGCAAAAACTTTGCAACAATTTTTAACAACAGAATTTGTTCGAGTTGGACCAGGGACTGCAAAAACTATTTGTGAGAATTCAGCATTACTCCCTAAAACAAGACCAAAGAAAGTTTCTCGTGATATGGCGGAACAACTTTATAATGGCATTAAAAAAACTAAAATTATTGCTCCACCAACAGATTGTATCAATCCTATCGGCGCAGAACTGCTTGAAAAAGGGTTAAGAAAAGAAATTAATGCTGAATTTTATTGTTCTTCTACTAGGCCCCCATCAGTTTATCGTGGTAATCCATTCCAGATTGAAGCAGCGATGGCTTACGGTGGTGAACAAGAAGGAGATAAAACAATTAGAATTATGCGTTTTGCTAATCGTGTACCTTTATTATATCAACAGGGCGCTTGTGGAATAACTAGTGGAATTCAAAACACTTCTTGGCGAAATTATGGTTTGCAACAAAGTAAAAATTCTTTACCATCAGGGCCATGTACAGTTGTAGTGCATATGACTTCTGTTTGGGTTCCATTTACTAGTGAATCTAAAGAAGCACTTGCTCATTACAATGAGATTATTAAAGAGATTAAATTAGCATTGCAAGAATGTGGAAGAAAGTTAGCTATGTTTGTTAACAAGAAAAGAAGGATTAAAGATGAAGGTAAGAAAAGAAGTTATATTGAAAAATATATTCCTCATGTGGCAGCAGCGTTACAAGAACTAATTGGCTTGGATGAAATTAAAAAGAAAAAAATTGAAGATGATTTGGCTGAGATTTTGGAACATACACGTGGTGAGTTAGAAGAAATTGGAATTAATAATCCTGATTATAATCCTGAATTAGCTAAAATTGGGAAGGAAGATAAGAAGAAAGAAGAGCCAGTTGAAGTGAAGAAAGAAGTAAAAGAAAATAAAGATAAAGAAGAAGATAACTCTGAAAAAGATAATGAAAACAAGTCAAAGAGGGGTCAAACCACTTTATTATAAAATGGCAAAAAAAACCAATAAAGTAATAGAACAAATCCAAGAGATTGCTCAAGATATTTATAATACCATCAAAAAGATTAAACAGCCGGAATTAGAAATGCCTATTCGGGCTTTAAGTAACGTCGAATATAACGAGAAAGAAGGTTATTTTAAGATTTTAAATAAAGTTAAGTTAAGAACGCTTACTGCTTCTACTATCAAAACATTTGCTCAGACATTGAGAATGATGGGACTTTCAAAAAGTTTAATTGAATCAGCTGATATTGCTACCAAGAGAGAAGCATATTACGTTTCTAAAAACTGGGGCGATGCCCGATTTAAAGAACAACCGGAATCCGATACAGTGATGGATGACGTTGAAGCAATGATGCGTGTTAACCGAGAACAAATCGGTTTTATTCCTGAAGAAAAAGGTGGAGATGTTGCTGGGAAATTGGTTGTGATTGATAAAGATCAAGACACTGGCAAAGAACTTAAAATTGATTGTACAAAATTTGGATCTGGCGCTTATTCTGTTCCAAGTTCTGTTGAAGAATTAAGATTTGAAACTAATGCTCAATTTATTTTAGCAATTGAAACAGCGGGTATGTTTCAAAGATTGGTTAAACATAATTATTGGAAAAAAGCAAATTGTATTTTGATTTCGATGGGAGGAGTTCCTACTCGTGCTTGTCGAAGATTTATTAGAAAGTTAGCTGATGAGAAAAAAATACCCGTTTATGTTTTTACTGATGGTGATCCCTACGGATTTGGAAGTATTTATCGGACTTTAAAAGTGGGTTCAGGAAATGCTGCTCATATTAATAAGTTCTTTTGTGTACCACAAGCACAATTTATTGGCATTACTCCCCAAGATATTATTGATTATAAATTGCCAACCCATCCGTTAAAAGATGTTGATATTAAAAAAATTAAAGATTTGATTAAGAATGATCCGTTCATTATTCATCATAAACCATGGCAGAAAGCTTTGCAACAAATGGCAAAGATGAAAGTTCGTTCTGAGCAACAAAGTTTGGCCAAGTTTGGTCTAAACTATGTTATAACAAAGTATCTTCCAGATAAGATGAAAAATAAGAAGACTTGGCTGCCTTAGATTTATCGAAGCTTTCCACTAAAGTTTTTAATCTTTTGTCTTTGTGAGGGTGTTTGAATCCAAAACTTTCTTGAAATTCTTTTATTGTTTTTTTCTTCTTTGTTTCAAGAACATAATAAATATAATTATTACTGAATTTTTGGTATAAATTAAAATTAATGCCTTTCTCATTTAAAATGTCATTTAATTCAAGTAAGATATTTTTACTAGATTGTGAAACAGAAATTGTAGGAGTAAATTTCTTTTTGTTATTAATTCGGCTACACGTTCCATCCCCATCAAAGAAACCAATGAGAAAATGTTTTTTTATTTCCATTGGAGAATTCTTGATTATTTTTGGAATTTTTAGTTTCCCCTTCTTATAACCCATCGGCATTTCAAAAACATTATTCAATATTCTATGGAGAATCATGCTTGAGAAAAGGATTCTATGCCACTTTCCAGCATAAACTTTCTTAACATTTGTCTTATTACCAAATATGGTTTCTAGCTGAGAACTGATTATTTCTAAATTACATGGCGTTTCATCGGTTATTGTAATTTCCCAACGGAAGCGTTTTTCTTGATTAAATGTTAAGTTAACATTTCTTAATGATCCATCAGCATATAAGACCCCTAAGAAATAAGCTAAATCAGGAGTTATTTCTTTTATTACATTAATCTTAATTGGAGAATTCTGTGCTTGGAAATGTTTTGCTTGGATAAAACACTTATCATATAATGTCATTATTTCTTTTTCGTTCTTTTGGCAAACTAAACCCCAGAGCTTCAGTAATTGTTTGAGTTTTACTAAAGGGATAGGATAAACTCCATTTTTCCAACTTATAATAGTTGGGAGGGGAAAATATTTTTTTAGATTAAATTGGAATTTACCCTCTGGAAAATTGTCTTTTAGTTCCAGATAAATATAGTTTATTATGGAATCAACTCCACTAATACAAATTGGACTATTAGTAATACTATCAATTTTTTCATCAATTAATAAGTCAAAATAATTTTCTAATATCATATTAATCACCTCTTTGTTTTCACTTGGTTAAACAAAGAGTGATATTAAATTAGTAAAACTAGTTTATAAATTATTTGTATACTTGACCAGTGGGTATTTGCCAAAGAAGTTAAAGAATCCTAAAAGTAAGTAAATAACAAAAAAAAGAAATTAAGCAGCAGCTGCAGGTGAACCAAAAGTTACTTTTTTCTCTAAATCAGAAAGTGTTTTATTTGTAAATGTTGGTAAATTTTTTCTGGCCTCTTCTGGATTAAAGTAATTTTCTCCAAAACCATCTTTTTTAGCTAAATGATTGGCATATCTTAAAATTTCCTCGCATTCAGGTCTTGTAAGTTTACCTAATTCTTTAATTGGATCTGAAGTATAATCTATTGATACTATTAGTGGGCAACCACAAGCTAAAATATTTGTAGCATAATTACCTAATTCTTTAGGTGTTAAATCCTTCATAGTTTTCTGATCATACATTTTATATTTTCCTCTTTGCAACGATTAACAAATTGTAATTAATTCAAACATTTACACAATTTGTAACCATCATTTAAAGCTTTAACTTTTGAACTAAAAACTAACTTATTTTTTGGTTTAATGTTCTGTGCAAATGGACATTTACTATCATGCACTTTCTTAGAACTTTTTGAAGAAACAATTTTCTTTTTAACTCTAATAACTTTACCAGCAGCTTTCTTGTTAGTTTTTACAGTTACTTTTCTTTTAGGTTTTTTACTTAAAGCACTAACTTTTGACTTTAGTTCTGTGTTTTCTTTTTTTAATTCTTCTAATTTGTTTAAGATAAATCTTACATGTTTGTATAATTCAGTGATGTCAGTCTTAGCTAAACTAAAAGATGCGATAACATTTTGTTCGAATTGGTTCATTTTATTATACCTCATAATGTGATATTTAACTTATAATTAAGTATATTTATAAATCTTTCGTCTTTTTATCACTGTTTAGTAGTCCCAAATTAGAGTAAAGTTTAAATGGTTCAAATTTTTCATACATTTTATGAAAAAAGCAATGATCATTTTAATATTGATTTCAACATTATTGTTGATGTCATGCTCATCTATGGAGGAAAAAACAATGAACAAAACAGCAACATTTTACACTACTTTAGGAACATTTGAAGTGGAACTTTTTAATGAAGAAATGCCAATTACTACAAAAAATTTTATAGATTTAGTAGAAAAAGGATTTTATGAGAATACCAAATTTCATCGTGTAATCTCTGGATTCATGATCCAGGGCGGAGATCCATTAAGTGCAGATGATTCTAAGAAACATTTATGGGGAACTGGCGGTCCAGGTTACAAAATTAAAGACGAGTTTGGAACTGTTGGAAATAATAAAGGAACAATCTCAATGGCTAATTCCGGTCCTAATACTGGTGGATCACAGTTTTTTATCAATTTAGTAAACAATAATTTCCTTGATAGTAAACATCCCGTATTTGGAAAAGTTACAAAAGGAATGCATATTGTCGAGAAGATTGGAAACGTCGACACAAAAGCAGGAGATGTTCCTAATGGAGATATGGTTATTGAGAAAATCACAATATCTTGATTTTTAGGCACTTTTAATTTTTTTTATTTTTCGCCTAAATATTATAATCAAAACAAAATATCTACAAAAACATTATCTATTTTGCCTATTTCTGGCGAAATGTTTAAAAGTCACCATTCAATTTAATGCTTTAATGGGCCTGTAGCCTAGCCTGGATAGGGCGCCAGCCTTCTAAGCTGGATACCGTGGGTTCAAATATCCCTCAGGGAAACTAAAAATCTCCTTGGGATTTGAAAGTCCCTCCAGGCCCATTTCATAATCAAGGGTCCGTGGCAAAGTGGCTAATGCGAGAGCCTGCAGAGCTTTAGATCGTGGGTTCGAGTCCCACCGGGCCCTCATTTTTCTAAAAAGTTATATAAAACAAAACAACAATCCTAGATGAATGCCTAAGAAAAATTTAACTTCACTTGAACTAGTAGCGATAATTAATGAATTACAGTTTTTAGTAAATGGTAAAATATCACAGATTTATCATCAAGAGAAAACAGAATTATTATTCCAGTTACATGCTCGGGGAGAAGGTAAAAGATTATTAAAAATAGTTCCTGGAAAGTTTTTATGTTTAACTGCAAAGAAAGATTTAGCAGTAAAACCATCCTCTTTTTGCATGCAATTAAGAAAACATCTAAGTAATGCTTCTATAATTTCAATATATCAAAAAGGTTCCGAAAGGATAGTTATATTTGAATTGCAGAAAACAGACAAGTATAACTTAATTATTGAACTTTTTTCTCGTGGCAATTTAGTTTTAACTGATCCAGATTATAATATTATTGCTGCCCTTGAACAAAAAAATTGGAAAGATAGAAAAATTAGGGTTAAAGGAAAATACACCCTTCCACTAGTTAGCCATGATTGGAAAGAGATAACGGAGAAAGATCTTTTTGAACTTTTAAAGAAAAGTGATAAAAAGAATTTAGCAACTTCTCTTGCAACAGAAATTGGCTTTGGTGGATTATATGCAGAAGAGATTTGTAAATTAGCAGGGATTGATAAAAATAAACTTCCTAATGAAATCAACGATAAAGAAGTTAAGTTGATTAGAAAACAAATTAAAAAATGCCTCACGTTGATTGAGAAACCTTCTGGATTTATTTATGAAAAAGAAATAACCCCATTTCCCCTGAAGGACCAAAAAGAAAATAGAACTACTGAAACTTATAATGAAGCAATTGACACTTTGAACCCGTTTGAAATCATTTCCCCGTTCGAACAAAAGATTAAAAAAATGCAAAAAATGATTTTTCATCAAGAAGAATCAACTGTTTCTCAAGAAGGAAAGATTGATTTAAACACTAAGAAAGGTGAGATAGTTTACGAAAATTATCAACCATTACAAAAAATTCTTGATTATGTCAATTCTTCTCGAAAAGAAGGTAAAGAATGGAAAGAAATTGGAATTGAATTGAAAAAAGTTAAGAAAATTAAGTCTGTGATCTTAAAAGCAAAGAAAATAGTAATTGATTTGTAAGAAATAATTAAAAGCTATAAAACAAGAAGGAAAAAAAGAAAAATAAAAAAAGAAACTACTTTTTCTTTACTCCCATGCCTTCAAATGCTTTTAAGACTTCTAAAGGAACGGCAAAGATAATAGTATTGCTTTGATCTGAAGAGACATCATTAATACTCTGTAATGTTCTCAGATGTAAAGCTCCAGGTGCAAGAGCAAGCGTTTTAGCTGCCTTAGCCATGTTATTAGCTGCCATAACTTCTCCTTCTGCCTTAATAATGACTGCTCTCTTCTCACGCTCAGATTCTGCTTCCTTAGCCATAGTTCTCTTCATGTTATCTGGAAGTTCAACATGTTTCAAATCTACAGATTCAACTTTAATTCCCCATGGGTCTGTTGCTTTATCAACAATAGTCTGAATCTTCTTTGAGATGTCATCCCTTTCTCTTAAAAGTTCATCTAAAGTAACTTCTCCAACAATATCTCTCATAGTGGTTTGTGATAATTGAGAAGTTGCATAGAAATAATTCTCAACACCAATAATTGCTTTATCTGCTTGTGATACCTTAAAGTAAAGTACAGCATTAACTCTTACAGAAACATTATCTTTAGTAATACAATCTTGATCAGGTACATCAACCGCTTTTACTCTTAAGTCTACTCTTTCCCACGATTGAATTATTGGAATAACTAACCTTAATCCCGGTTTCATTGTCCCTTTATATTTTCCTAACGTGAATCTAACTCCTCGTTCATATTCTTTAACAACTTTTAAACCTGATAATAGGATCAAGATTAAAGCTATAATTACTGGATTAAGAAATCCAAACATTAACAAACTTGCCATTTAATTTCCACCCCCATGGATTGGTTATAATTTATCATTTTATGTTGAGAAGAAGTATATAAAACTTTTTATGTTTAAGACTTAATTATTCTCAAAATTTCTTGTTTCTTTTTTTGCATTAATTTGTTTGAGTTTGCTTCCAGATTCAAACGTAACAAATCTTCAGTATGGCTTGTTCTTAAACTAAACCACCAATCTTTAAAATACATTGACAAACCGTCAAGATGTAACGTTTTCTGGGCTTTTTGTTTATATTTTTTTTCTATGGTTTTGATAATTTTCTCTTTATCTTTAACTTTTCTATTAATCTCGCCCGAATGATAATATTTACGAAGAGGTTTGACTAAAGAAGATAATGATTGGCCAGTTTCATTAAGCAAATTGGTAATTAAAGCTGTAGAGATGATTGGACTTTCAGTAAAATTGTTAGCAGAATAATACATATGGCCAGACAATTCGCCAGCAAAAATAACTTTGTTTAATCTCATCTTGCTTTTAATGAAAGAATGGCCAACTCGGGACATAATTGCTTTCCCACCATGTTTTTCAATAGTTTCTTTAACAACTTTTGAACAACGGACATCATACATAATCTTTGCATGAGGGTGTTGTTTTAATAATTGTTGAGCAAGAAGGGCAGTTGCAATATCTGGAGAAATGATTTTTCCAGTTTCATCAACAAAAGTACAACGATCACCATCACCATCTGTAGATAAACCAAAATCTGCTCGTTCTTTAATTATTCTTTTTTGTAAATCTTTTAGTGTAAAAAATTTTAAAGGGTTAGGAACATGGTTAGGAAAAGAGAAATCTATCTTAGGATATTGAACAATTAATTTAATGGAATTTAGAGTTTTAACAACTTTTGGAAAAGTGTAGCCAGACATCCCATTACCAGAATCTAAAACTATTTTTATTACTTTTATTTTTTTATTTATACTTTCCTGATTATTCTTCTTAAAGAATTTATGGTTAAACCGAATAAATTCTTCCAGAGGATTTTTATGTGAGACTTTACCTTTCTTTTGTTGAGTTTTAAATTTATTATTATCAACTAATTTTTCAATCTGTTTCAGACCATCTTTTCCGCTAATAGGAATAGCTTTTTCTCGACAAAGTTTAAACCCATTAAATTGTTTAGGTAAATGAGAAGCAGTAACCATAATTGATGATTGTGCTTTTCTAGAAGCAAAATAAAACAAAGGAGTGGTACAAAGCCCGATATTGATTACGTTAGCTCCTTGGTCATTAATTCCTTTGATTAAAGAATGATAAAGTTTATTTGAAGAAATTCTAGCATCTCTGCCAACAACAACTGACTTTGTTTTCAAAAAAGTTACAAAAGCTCTCCCTACCCGGTAAGCAATTTCTTCATTAAGTTCAGAAGGGAAAACTCCCCTAATATCATAGGCGTGAAATATTCCTGTCATCAGTATCAAGTATATTTTTCTTACTATTAAATGCTTCGGTAAGAGGAACTAATAAGTTTGGAGGTAAATTAATTAAGTCAATAGCTTTATTTTCCAAAGTTAATCTTGCCATCAAATAAGAAATTGTAGATTCTGCACCCTGATTAAGATTGATTGAAAATTCACCCAACCCATCGTGACAACCACCCGTATCTTCATTATAAATCATCTGTCGTAAAGAATTGTTTCCTAAGAACCAGTGGAAGGCTGTAATGGCTTTTTCTTTATATTCTTCTTTTTTACTAATTTCATAAGCTAAAGTAAGAGTTTGTACCATAGAAGCAGTATCAACAGGCTGTTGATCAAAATAAGCTTTTTGACCTTTTTTAACATACCAACCATTCTGCCCGACAGGTATAAAAAAATTATTTTCAAATGTAACTTCACATAAGAAATCCAAAGTAGTTTTGGCAACTTGCAAATATTCTTTTTCTCCTGTAGCAAGGTAAGCATATAATAAAGCTTCAGGTAATTTACTATTAGAATAAGATAAAGAACCCTCAAACCATTGCCATTCTGAAGAAACATTATCACGATACAAAGAAATTAAATGATTTGCAAAAGTACTAATTTTATCTTTATTTTCAGAAGAAGGATTTACTTGCTGATAGAAATAAAGTCCAAGAATAATGAATGCGACTGCACGAGGAGAAGTTATTTTATCAGTAGCATTGATAGCTTTATTAAAAATATGTTGGGCACGTTCTTTTAAAATGGGCGCAATCTCAGGAATGCTCATTAAATAACCTAAAGCCCATAATCCTCTCCCGTGAGCATCATCACTAAATTCTGAAACTTTTTTCTGATAATTGACAAGATTAAGTAATTTCCCACCTGGTTGTTGCACATGACTAAGAGAATCGAGATAAGTGTTAATCAGTTTTAATGAATGTTCATCTTTATAGACTTTATAATGTTTAGCTGCAACAATCATTGCTCTTGCATTATCATCCAAGGTATAACCTGAATTAATGTCAGGGGCATCATGATTAGCAAACTGGATAATTCCAAAATCATCTGTAAGAGTAGTAAGATGATTCAATTTTATTTCTGGTAAGTTTTCGTCAAACTTATTATCCATATAAATTTTAAATTGATCTAAATAGGATAAAGCAACATTAGGCCAAGTCATATTCCTGGTATAAGCATAAGCGTTCTTTTTCATCTGTACTTGCATGCCTGGATTAGAGAATATTTTTATGATTGCTTCAGTAAACGAGGATGGATCTCTAAACTTAGTTAGAAGACCACGTTCATGATTAATAATATCTTTAGCATGCAGGAACGGAGTTGAAATTGCAGGAACACCACAACCTAATGCATAAGATAATGTTCCACTAGTTATTTGTCGCGGTTCTAAGCTGGGAGAGATATAAATATCTGAATTACGTAAATACTTAATTATTTCTTCAATAGTAAGATATTTGTTATAAAATTTAACATGATTTTGTAAACCTAACTCTTTAACTTTACTTTCTAAAAAGTTTCTATATTTTTCGCCTTCATTCCTTCTAACTACCGGATGAGTTTCACCTAGGATTAAATAAAGTAGGTTAGGAAATTTCTTAACAACTTCTGGTAGAGAATCAATAACATATTCATAACCCTTACTAGAACTAATCAAACCAAAAGAGGTTAATAAGAACTTATCTTGAAAAATTTCTTTCTTTGAACTAAATGGAACTGTGGGAATTCCATGCGGAATAACTTTGATTTTTGTTTTAAGACCATAATCATTTTGTAAGATCTCGACAGCTTTTGGAGTCATCACAATGATACAAGAAACTTTTTTAGCTATTGACTGAACAACTTGTTTTAGTGTATCATCGGGTTCAGGAAGAACTGAATGAAAAGTTATTGCTACAGGTTTTTGTAACAATTCTAAGAAAGGGATCAAATAATTTCCATAAATACCACCAAAAATTCCAAATTCGTGTTGAATATTAACCAATTTAATTTGAGGATTTTGATTGATTCTTTTTGCTGTTTCCATGTATTCTTCAATGTTTACATCGTCAAGTTGGAAAATGACATTATCTGGATAATTGTAAATGTTTGTAGAATTTTTGTTAAGAGCTAATATCTTTGTTTTAAAGTTAAAAGGTAATTTTTTATCAATAGCACTTGTTAAGTCTTTAGTAAAAGTTGCAATACCACACTCCCTAGGTGGAAAAGTACCCATATATAAAATCCAACTCTCTTCAATCATCTTTTTATTAAAAAAAAGGAAGAGATATAAAGATTTGGTTTATTTTGATGAATTTTGTTGATATTGATTAATGTTATTTTCCAACAATTTTATTAATATAGTTGAAATAATAAGTAAAATGAATAAAAATGTTAAAGTTTATTATCCCAGAAAGGAAATAATTTATTCTTTTGAGAAAGAAGTTTCAGTTGAAAATATTTATCAAGCAGTAGAACTAATTGAACAGGAGAAAATTGAACGAATAAAATTTGATAAAAAAAGTAAAGAAGATGAAAAGGAAAATAAAAATCTTTTAGGTTCAATCATTAATTTGCATAACAAGGAAGGAATTAATAATTTAGAAATAATTGAAAGCATGATTACTTGCATTAAGCAAGGAAAAGATATTTTTGAGAATAAAATTTGGCCCAATATTAAATTGGTACAAGTAAAAGAAGGAGTAATATTATTTGATGGGCATCATTCTCTTTTATCGTACATGGTTATTGGGAAGAAGTATTTGTGGGAGATACCACACATTTTAGTTTCTAATTGTACTGATTCTGAGATTAAAATTGTTTTTGGAAAACTGAATGGTGATTGGAAAAAAGAAGTTGTTAATTGGCAAGCTCCTCTAGGGAAGCAACTTTGTATTAGAAAAGAAAAGAATATGGGAGAATTGTTTAACTCTTTACGCGCTGATATTTGTCCTCATAACGAATAATATCTTTTTCATCAAACGTTCCAGTAGCGATTTCAAGTACTCTAACCGGTTTCTTAGATTTATTGATAAGTCTATGTTTAACCCTTTTTCCGATTTTAACAGAATCACCCATTTTATACTTTTTTGTAGATTTACCAATCACAAAATATGGTGTTCCTTCAATTACATACCAAAATTCCGCCCTCTTTTGGTGATTTTGCAAAGATAATATCTCTCCAGGCTTGACTACTAAAATCTTAACTGTACTTATTTCATCATGGGTAAACTGAATAAATTCTCCCCACGGTTTTTTAATAGCAAATTGTTTCATTTTCTTGTTTTGTTATATTAGTTGTTTGTTCACGGGATTATGAATCAAATCATCTAACAATTCTTTCATATCAACAGAAGCAACAGCAATATATTTATCTGCAGCCCCATAATAAATGTAAAGTCTGCCGTCAAATTCTGCAGCTCCAGTAGGAAAAACCACATTATTAACATTACCTATTTTTTCCCATTTCTCAGTTGGAGAAAAAAGTGGTTCATGAAGGTGAGCAATAACTTTCTGAGGATTTTTTTTATCAAGCAAAGCTACCCCTGCACGATAAGTTTTACCTTTATCCATATCATCAACAGCATGATAAATGAATAACCAACCATGTTTAGTTTCAATAGGAGGACAACCACCACCTAAATTCCTGCTTTCAAACCAATGCCGAGATTGTAAAAGAACATTATCTGGCAAATTTTTCAAATACTTTTTCCAGTAACTAAGATTCAAATCTTTAAAATCATTAAAGTAAGCAATTTGGATATCAGGAAGAATTCGATGAACTAAAGCATATTTACCTTTAATTTTTTTAGGAAAGAGAAAAGCATCTTTATCCCATAACAATACTGCAGGACCAACCCGATCTTTATAATGTGAAGCAAAAAGGAAATATCTTTCTTTTAGTTCAGTGGCCCGTTTTTGAAACAACTGTTCAGCTTCAGTATAAGTCAATTCAGGGGAAAGTGAGCCAATATCATGGAATTCTTTTAAATCTGCGCTGGTTTTATGATTAATGTGAACATTTAATCCATCAAAGAGAATATAAGTTAGGTGATATTTTTTTCCAATTTTAACAATACGTGGGTCTTCGTAATGAAGGTTACTATGTATCTTCTTTTTAGGAAAAAGAGGAGTTTTATTTCTTTCAACAACTTTTAGAGGTCCGTCTAACTTACAATAACCAATTGTAGAACGTTGATTTTTATCCCAGGCACGATAAAACATGTGAACATGTTTACCTACTTTGATACAAGCGGGATTGAAAACTCCTTTACTTTCAAAGGGCAATTTAGTAGGTTTAAGAATTATTCCCTCTTTTTTTACAGTTACCATCTAGATAAAATAAATGTTTGTAGTTTAATAAATCTTTCTGATTTAGATTAACGTTTATTCAATAAAATATTACTTATTAATCTTATCAAAATATTTTTCAAGATCACTCAAAGATTCTACCTTTGGTGTCCCAAATGTGTTTTCATCACCTCTTAGGCATTTATAATCTTTCTTTCTAAAAAAACAATACTTATAATGGTTATTTCTTTACTTTCTTTCTGATAACTTTTTTAATCTTTTTAATATCTTTCTTATGTTGCTTAATGTCTTTTCTCTCTTTTTTTACTTTTTCTTTACTGACTTCAACTTTCTGTTCTTTTTGTTTGACTCTCTTTTCTTTCTTCTGTAATTGTTTAGTTTCTTTTTTTATGCCTTGTAAATGTTTTTCACTTTCTAATTTTTGCCGTTCATTCTTTTTCTCCAATAGGCGATGGAATAATTTTATGAGGAAAGGACTGATTAGTGTTGTGATTATTGATAAAATGATTATGGAAGTCAGCAGAACATTATCAAACAATCCAAACTGTTCAGCTACTAAAGCCACAACTAACGTAGTTGACAACTGAGGAATTGTTGCAGAGGCAACAATTAAACTTTCATGTTTTGAATTACCAGCGATCAAACTGCCAAAGAAACCACTAATAAATTTCGCGAGGATTAATCCGAAAACAATTGTTCCAGTAATAATTATGTTTTCAATCGTCAGAAAAGTCAAAATGTCTGTTTTCATCCCGATAACAAGGAAGAAAATTGGGATAAAGATACCATAACTAATAGTGTAAATCTTTTCTGAGACTAATCGATGTTTAATTGCATCTGAAAGGAACAAACCTACAAAAAAACCGGCAATAATTGCATGGATACCCAATAGTTCAAACAATAAAGCAGTAATAATCAAAACAATAATGATAAACCTCAGTTCACCTTCAAAAACATCTTCTTTTTGAGTTTCTTTTTTTTGTTTAATGAAAAATTTCTGTAATCTGGGAAGTAGGAAAAATAGTAATACTAACGAAACAAGTACAAGAGGGATATAGGACACGAGAGGTAATATTGGATCTGGACTGATGTGTTGCAAAAGAAAAGCTAAAATCAAAAGAGAAGTTACATCTTCAAAAACAGTAGCACTGATAATTATTTTTCCTAAATCAGTTTCGGCAAGTTTAGTTTCTTTTAGTGAAGGAATAATTATCGCTACTGATGACGAAACAAAGATTGCTCCCAAAATTAAAGAAGTAATCAAATTGTAACCAAAAAAGTTTGCAATATAATAACCAGTAATGAACGGAATGATTCCGTTAAACAGAGCAATGATAATTGATTTCTTACCAATTCTTCTTAATGAAGATAATTTTACGTCCAATCCTGCTGTGAACATCAAAAAAATTGCCCCTAAGAAAGCTAAGAAAGAAGCTATTTCTCCAAGGTCTAGAAGTTTAAATCCATGTGGACCAATAAGTATTCCAGCAATTATAATTGAAGTTACATAAGGGATATGGATCTTCTTAGCCAATTCTGGGAGGAAGAATGCTGCTCCGATGATGATCAGGAAAAATAATAAATAGTCCATTTTAGTATAGAAGGAAATATTTTGAGTTAATAAAATTAACTGTTAAGATAATTATTTATAATAGGGGGTTGTCGAATTAGTATGATTAAAAAATCGTTTATATTTCTGGAAAAAGTTGGTTCTCAGAAAGAAAGAAATATTTGGCAGCAAGGAATTAAAGATTGGAACGATTTTCTTCGTGCTAATGATGTAAAAGGAATTTCAGCGAGAAGTAAATCATTTTATGATCGGAAAATAAAAGAAGCACGAGAAGCTTTGGTTAATAATGATTCATTTTACTTTGTGGGAAAATTGCCACAGGTAGAGATGTGGCGGTTATATGATTATTTTCGTGAAGAGTGTGGGTTTTTAGACATTGAAGTTGATTCTACTGGGAATGTAATATTAGTAGGGATTTCTGATTATTATAATAGTAACTTTTTTGTAAAAGGAGTAAATTTGGATAAAAATCTTTTAGAAAAAGAATTGTCTAAGTATAAATTGATGGTAACTTTTAATGGTGGAGCGTTTGATTTACCAAAACTGAGAAAGCAAATGGATGTTATGATTAAAGTTGCCCATCTGGACTTGAAACCATTATGTGTTAATTTAGGATTAGTTGGAGGTTTGAAAGAAGTTGAGAAGAAACTTAATTTGAAACGGCCTGTGCATTTGAACGGTAACCCGGTAGATTTATGGAAAGCGTTTCATGCTTCTGGTGATCGTGAGTATTTAGATCTTTTATTAGATTATAATGCTGAAGATATTGAGAATCTGAAGGCTATTGCGGGATTTGTTTATGGGAAATTGAAATCTAAGTTAAGTGAAATTAAACGTAATATTTAAATAACAAATTACTTTCTTTTAAATAATATAATTTATTAAGCTAAAAATAAATAATAAATAAGTTAAAAGAGGTAAAAATGGATTTAATTTTACAATTGAAACAAGAACATGTACAAATTATTTACTTACTTGAGGAAATTCTTGCTGAAACAAAGAAAACTGAAGAAAATTCTAAACTAATCTCAAAATTAAGGGAATTTAAAGGAGTTTTACTAAATCATCTAAAACTGGAAGATAGTTTATTGTATCCTGTATTTGAGAAAGTAAAAGATGTAAAAATGAACGAGTTAGGAAAAAGTTTTTCTGAAGAAATGTTAGCGATCTCTAAAGTGGCTTTAAAATTTTTTGCTGATTTTGAGAAAGAAGAAGTTTCTAAATTAATTGAGGATCAGAATTTCAAAGCACAATTACAAGGAATAATTAAGGTGGTAAAAAAAAGAGTAAGTGTTGAAGAAAAAATACTTTTTCCCGCTTACCAAAATAATTTAAATGTAAGTAGTTAGAATAATTTTATTAAAAATTGTAAATGAGGTAAGAAAAATGGCAAAAAAAATAATGGTGGTTGATGATGAAGCTGATATTAGATCATCAGTAAAAACAATTCTTGAAAAAGAGGGTTATGAAGTAATTACAGCAGTAAGTGGTGATGATTGTTTAAAGAAATTAGAGAAAGGAAAACCGGACTTAATTCTTTTAGACATTATGATGCCTGGAACGCCAGTAAGAGAAGTTGTTAAGAAAATAAAAGATGTGAAAATTTCATATTTGAGCGTTGTCCGAACTTCAGAAGCGGAAAAGGAAAAATTATTAGGACAGAATAATATTGTTGACTTTATCCAGAAACCTTTTGATATTAAAGACCTAGTCAAAAGAGTTAAAAAGTTGGTGGGATAAAATGGATATCAGCAAAGAATTAGGAGAAAATAAAATTGTTTTAGTAATCATCCCCAGTACTAAATATGGTGGTGCTTCATCAAAAATTGCTAAAAAGTTATCTCAAAAAAAGTTATGTTACGTAACTACCAACAAAACGTCTGCTTCATTAAATGAAAGTTTTAGTAAAAAGAAAGTGAAGATGGAAAATGTTATTTTTGTTGATGCCATCTCAAAATCTTTAGGTACAAGCAGTAAAGACGAACAATCATCTAAGTATGAAGAACGAATTAACGAGATTAAACAAACTCTTCCCGTAATAGAAGCAGAATTAAAAGGAGAGATGGTTAAGAGGGAGAGAGTTAAAAATAAAAAATGAATTTTCTTAAGAAGATTTCAGCAAGAGAATACATTTTTTCTTTTCTTTTAGTAGTTCCCTTCGCTTTAATCTATATATTGAGTTTTCTTTTTCTTAACCCCACTTTGTTACTTATTGTTTCCTTAACTTTGTTTTGTTTTGGCCTTAATTTTTTAATTAGGATTACAAATAAAATTGGAAGCTCTTTAGTTTTTTTCCTTACTTACTCTGTATTGACATTTAATATTCCAGACTTAGGAATTATTGGCTGGAAGAAGGTTTTAACTTTTATCATAGCTGGAATTATCTTTGAACTGATAGTTCTGTTATTAAAGAAAAAGATTAAGTTAAAAACGCTCCTTGGAACAGTAATTTCCATAACATTATTACCATTTATCGCTGCTTTGTTAATTTCCTCAAGGTTAGCAATTACCTTCCCAGAAGGATTGATAAATTTAATCCTAATTTCATTTGTAGTTTCGTTAGTATCAACATCAATTTATATTATAATTTGGCATTTTATAAAAGTTAAAAAGCCGTTAATTAAATTAAAATCTTATTTAGGAAGCTTAAATCAACATTAAGCTAACATTAAGTTAGCACCCAGCAACAAAACATATTTGAACTGAATAATAAACTAAGTAATAAATAAAACTGCAATAACGGATTACACTTACAAGCAAATGAGTGAAAAATTATATAAAGAGATAAAATCTTCTATTTGATATGCCAACGAAAATTAATCCCTATGAGGTTGAAGGTAAAGTAGATTATGATAAACTTATTACTGATTTTGGTATTAAGAAATTAACATCTGCAGATTTGAAAAGGATTAAAAAAATTGCTGGTGAGATTCATCCGTTCTTAAGAAGAGAAATCTTTTTCGCTAACAGAGACATTAAATGGTGTCTAGATGAGTATGAAAAAGGAAACCAGTTTTTCTTATACACTGGCTGTGGCCCTTCTGGTCCTTTACACTTAGGCCATTTAACAACTTGGATTTTTACTAAATGGTTACAAGACAAGTTTGGTGTTGAGTTGTGGTTTCAGTTCACTGATGATGAAAAGTTTTTGTTCAAAAATAAATCCTATGAAGAAATTCAAAAGTGGACTTATGAAAATATGTTAGATGTTATTGCTCTTGGTTTTGATCCTAAAAAAACACATTTTTTGATTGATACTAAACACGCTTCCATTATGTATCCGGAAGCTATTAAAGTTGCTAAGAAGATAACTTTTTCAACTATTAAAGCAGCTTTTGGGTTTAACGATTCTAATAATATTGGAAGTATATTTTATACTTCAATGCAGACAGTTCCCGCATTTCTACCAAATGTTTTAAGAAACGAAAAACGGCCTTGTTTAATTCCATTAGGGGTAGATCAAGACCCACACTTTCGTGTAAGTAGAGATGTTATTGGAAAACTAGGCCATTACAAACCAGCAATATTGCATGCAAAGTTTATGCCACCGATGACTGGCCCTGAAGGAAAAATGAGTAGTTCTAATCCTGGAACTGCAATTTTAACAACCGACGATGCTAAAACTGTGAAAAATAAAATTAATAAACATGCATTTTCTGGTGGACAACCAACAATTGAAGAACATCGTAAGCTGGGAGGAAATCCCGATATTGATATTGCTTATCAATGGTTAAGATATTTTGAAGAAGACGATGTTAAACTTAAACAAATTTACAAAGATTATAAATCAGGTAAATTGTTATCTGGTGAGTTGAAAGCCATTCTTATTGAAAAAGTAAATTTGTTCTTGGGAGAACATCAGAAACGTAGAGAAAAAGCTCATAAGTTGATTGATAAATTCGTTTACAAAGCCTAATTTACCCACAAAGTTTAAATACGTTCTAATTTTCTTTATAATATTTAAAAAGAGGTGAATAGTTAAATGGCTAAACGTAAATCTGTTAAACGTACTCATTCCAAACCTAATCCTAAAGTTTCTCAAAAATGGCATGCAGTTCCAATAAAAGGAAGTTTTATGGTTACTGCTATGTTAGGATTCTTAATTTCTGCTTATTGGGTGTATCCACAAAGTATGAATTATGGAATTACTTTCATGATTATTTTTACGGCAATGTTTATTGCGGCAATGATTAGTATGACTAAAGCACCAGTAATAAATCAGGGAGGATATTAAAAGATGGTAACAGTTAAACATTATACTTGGAAATTTCCATACAAAGATTTTTTCTTTATGAAAGTTGAAACATTAACAATAGCGATTCTAGCTTTAATGACATTTATATTTACTTTTTACGGAAATGATAAAAGTTGGTTTATAGCAACAATTTTTACAGTTATTTTTGTAGGTTTGTATTATACTGTTTCTTATTTAATACAAAAATATAGAAAAGTTGAAGAGAACTATAAGGTCACAGATAAACATTTTGAGGTTCACCGAAAATCTCGAAAAATTGTTAAAAAAGAAAAAGTGGCATTAAAAGATATAAAAATGCATAAACTGAGTAGATTCTTGTTAGGTGGTTACTTTTTAACAAAGACAAAGAAAAAACATTTACTTTTCTTTAACACTTTAAATGAACTTGAAGGTTTTGAAAAACATTTACTTAAACATTTAGGAATTAAGAAAAAAAAGAAATAGTTTTTTTTTAAATTCTTATTTTTATAATTTATTTTTTAAGTCAAACTTCTCTTTAGCTTTAGATTCTTTCCAGAATATTTCATGAGATGCTCGTTTATCAAACAATGATTTAGCAATGTTGATGATGTTACTATCTTCATTCATTCCATTTTTGATGGCTAACATTCTTGCATCTTGGACACATTCATCAAGAATTCTAAAATTTTCTTTCTTACACAGTTCTTCGATTGCTTTTTCTTCTTCATTGTTTAGGTAAACTTCTTCCCAAATTGGATAATTTGTCCCAGGTACAGTTTTTGGAAATGTTTTTGAAAATGCCATCAAGAATTGATAAATCCTAAAGTTTTTAACTTTTTCTAATCTCCACCCATCATTTCATGGATTTCTTTTTTTAAATCTAAAAAAGTAATCTCTTTATGTTTCCACCTTTCAATTAAATGTTTAACTTGTTTCTTCTCATGCTCTTCAATGAAAAGTCTTAGATTTAATACATTTTTTCTACTTAAAGGAAGAAACCGTTCAGATATTCTTAATTTTGTTGCCGCTTTATCAAATATTTCTATAAATTCAATAGGCGTGGAACTTCTAATTAAGTTTCCAGCTTTATTCTTAGCTTCACTGCTTGGTTGAATCATTGGAAGATTTTCTTTAATTGCTTTGTTTATGGATGTTCTCCCAGTCATGCTATAAGCAATAATGTACGCCATGTATCTCGCGAGAGTATAGATATGATTGCCTGCTTCTAAACCAACAAAGAAATCGTCTCTCCAATTGGGTTTTTGGTTATATCTTAAACAATATTCTTCTGAAAGTTCTTCTTTCCTAACCGCATTAAAAAGATTATTTTTGATGATTTCAAGCTCATTTCCATTGAATTTTACTTTTCCAGAAGAATCGAATAATTTAGGATATGCTTCAGACCTAACTTGATCAATAAACTTTAATAACAAAATCCAGGTCCCGCTAACTTTTTTGTTAATATAGTTATTAATAGCATTTTCTAATCCTTTTTCTTCATTATCTAAATAATGCCTAATTTCATGTTCAATGAAATGATTAAAAGTGCTTCCCCCACCATAAAACTTTTTCCAGACATGCCATTTAGAAGGGGGAATTCCTAACTTTAAATATTCAACAATATTTTCGTGCTCTTTACTTAGTTTCAAAGGATTCAGTTTTATTTTAAAACTTTTATCTGTTTTGTTCTTACATGAAAACTCACTATTTTTGATATTAAGATCAACTAAAACGCTTAATTTATGTGCACTGATAAGATTTTTATTTTCTTTAAGAATTTTGATAATTGCTCTTGTGATATAAGTTTCAAATTTAACTTTATACTTTCCTAAAAACTTAATAGATTCCGAATCATAAATATAATCAACACAAATTTCAAATTCTTTACTAATCTGAAAACAAACCATAATTTTACCAAAAAGAAATTACTATATAAACTTTTATAAACCAATCAAAGAAAGAGGTATGTATGGCCAATTTTTGGAAACATGTAAACAATGTACTACAAGAAGCAGAAATTATCATCGAAGTACTTGATGCTAGGATGGTTGATGAAACAAGAAACATTGAGTTAGAGAACAAAGTTAAGAGATTTAACCGTAAAATACTTTATGTTTTTAACAAATGTGATCTGGTTAACAGGAAAAGTTTAGATAAATTAAAAAATAAACTTAAACCTAGTGTTTTTATTTCTAGTAGAGATAAGTTAGGAACGACAATCTTAAAAAAGAAAATTTTAGAAATGTCTAGAGGAGAGTCTGTAACCGTGGGTGTAGTAGGTTACCCAAACGTTGGAAAGAGTTCTTTAATTAACGCTTTGTCTGGCAAGGGTTCAGCAAGAACTTCAACAGAATCTGGTTTTACTAAAGGAATGCAAAAAATCAGAGTAGATGGTAAAATATTAATTTTAGATACCCCTGGGGTTCTTCCTCATAAAGAGAAAGATGTTCTTAAACATAGCAAAACTGGTTCTTTAAGTTATGAAAAAATCAAAGATCCCGAAACTGCAGCTTTAGATTTAATCTTAGAAAAGAAAGAGATCATTGAAAAACATTATTGTATCCACGGAGATAATGAAGATGAAATTCTTGAAAAAATTGCAATCAAACTTAGAAAATTACAATCGGGTGGTGTTCCGAACTTAAATGCTGCTGCTTGTGCTTTACTTAAAGATTGGCAAACTGGTAAGATTAAAGTTTGATTAAAAATGAAATTCTTGAAATTCAGAGAGGAATTAAGTAAATTAATCCTTAATGGTACAAAAAAATCTACTTGGAGATTGTTTGATGATAAAGATCTTAAAAAAGGAGATAAAGTTACTTTTTTAGTTTGGGAAAATAAAAAAGAATTTGCAACAGCAATCATTACAGAAGTAAAAGAAAAAAAGTTAAGTGAACTTACTGATAAAGATTGGGAAGGACACGAAAAGTTTTCTTCTGAAAAAGAAATGTATGAAACATACTCCAAATACTATAGTAAAACAGTAGATGAAAATACTTCAATTAAAATTGTTCATTTTAAGTTAATTTAGAAAAAAGTATTAGAAAACTATTTCTTCTTATACTCTTCTTCAAATGTTTTAATTAAACTAGAAGCAATTTTCTCACCAATCTTATCAATTTTCATTAATTCCTCTTTGTTAGCATTAACTAAGTTTTTAATAGAACCAAAACTTTCAAGCAATTTCTTAGCATTAAGTGTTCCAAGGTTAGGAAATGCACTTACAATAAACTCTTGCTGTTCTTTCATTGATTTTGGTTTAACTTGATGGCTAGAATAATCAATTTCTTTTCCCTGCTCACGTTTAGCCATCACTGCAAGGAGTGAAGCGGTATCTCTGGGATTCTTTGTATAAAGTACAGGTACAGCAAAGCCTAACACTATTGATGATAACATTCCTCTGATTGCGTTAGCGTGAACTTTCCTGATAGAATAAATATCTTCTTCACCTTCAATTATTAAAACTGATTTTTCAAAATTGTTTTTTAATGCTCGAACTTGTTCTAACAATCTACCATCAATAATTGAAGCAACAAAATCTGGAACTTTTTTCAGTTCAACACCAACTTTTCCTGAAACTAAATAATCTGCAGATGTAAGTTGTTTGGTTCTAACTGAAATGCCTAAATCTATCAACTCTTTAACAACTTTATTATCTTTTTCTCTATGATCTGCTAAAATTGCTACGACTTGTTCTTTAGGAATATATCTTTCTAAAGTTATTTCTTTACGTTCCTCTAATGTTGATAATGAAAACTCTTTTTTAATTTTGTCCAGATTTCTGTACATCCGTTTTTCTTTATGGAACGATGCCCACCTATAAGCTTCATCACGAGTAGTTGCTGTCATTAAAACAGTTACTGCCCCTTCTTCTAAACGGCCAGTTCTACCCTTACGTTGAATTGATCTTATTGCACTTGGAACCGGTTCATAAAAAATAACTTGGTCTACTTTTGGGATATCCAAACCCTCTTCTGCAACTGAAGTTGCAATAAGTACACTAAAATCTCCAACTCTAAATTTGTCCAAAATTTCTTTTTGTTCTTTTTGTGAAAAGCCAAGCCCGTTCTTTTTTGCTTGCCCAACAAAAATATGATTCTTAACATTAATCTTGTTCATCTGTTCAACAATCTGTCCAGCAGAATCTCTAAATTGCGTGAAAATGATTATTTTTGTATCTTCCTTTTTTTTCATTAGGTCTGAAACAATTTCATTAAGTTTAATCATCTTTGGATGTTTAATATTTTCTTTAATCAACTCTTCAGTAAGATAAATTGCCGATTTGAAATTCTCATCCATCATTAAGTTCTTAACCGCTTTAACTTTAGAAGTAACTGATTCTGAACGTAACTTTTGTAAATAAATGTTTAATGGATTAAGCCCTTGCGATTCTAATAGTCCTAATGCATGGTCAATCTTAAGTGCTTCAGCTATTAATGAAATTGATTTAAGAACTTCAAAATCTCTGTGACCAGAAGAAATTTTTTTTTGCAATTCCCCCTGTAATTTTAATAGTTCAGTTTTTGTTGGTGTTGCTGAGTTACAATAACCTAACTGTTGTGCTGCAATAAGTTTACTTTTCTTACTAACGTCTAAACGTTTTCTTACTTCTTGAAACCTTTCTGGGAAATCAACTTTTATCCAGTTAACGTTAACTTTCTGAACATAAGGTTTAACGTCAGGATCTTTTTCAATTCTAACTTCAACTTTTTCAATGTTTAAGTTCTTACAAACTTCTCTAATTTTTTCTAAATCGCTCCCAGGAGATGCTGTTAAAGCTAAAACCCTGGATTTTGATGATACTTTTTCATACTGTTGTGCAAGCCAAACATAAGAATAATCTCCTGTTGCATGATGTGCTTCGTCAAAGACAAGTAAACTAACATCTTCCAACTTTACCCTTCTGTTAATACAATCATTTTCCATCCCTTGTGGTGTACTAATTACTACCTGAGCATCTTTCCACATTTCTCCCCTCTTTTGTGGTGTGACGCTTCCAGTGAACAAAACAATTTTTTCTTCAGGAACGTCTAAATGTTTTTTGAAAGTTTCAATATGCTGCTCACACAAAGGTTTTGTTGGAGCAAGCATAAGAATTTTTGAGTTTGGATATTGAGTTAATCTTTGTGCTGCCATTAAAAACGCTAATGCTGTTTTCCCTAACCCTGTTGGAAGTACAACTAAAGTATTCTTGTTTGCAGCAGTACTTAAGATTGTTTGCTGGTACAGCCTAGGGTTAAAATCTTTAATCATAATAATTTATAAGAATACTTATTTATATACTTTGTCCGCACCTGACCAGTGGGTTGTGCGACATTTTTGTCAAACTGGTTTTAGAAGACTCCAGGATATAACTCGTTATGTCCAATAGAATCAAAAACAACTACCCTAAACCATAAATAAATATAAATCAAATCGATTAAAATTAAATTAATGGTAAGAGATTTGGCAAGTATTCTTAATTCAAAACAAGTCCCATACAGAGAATACTCTCCCAAAACCAGTTCACAATATGAAGTGGCTTTGTACATTGCAACTGAAAAAGTTAATTTTGCAAAATCTCATGGAGTAGAGATTGTTAAGAATTTTAATGAATGTAATGGAAATTCTTTATTAGAAGAGTCTGCAATCGTAGAATATGATAATACAACTTATTTAATTGATTTTTGTGAAAGTGAGTTTCTTAGAAGTAGAAATAATAGGGGAAGAAGAGAATATATTAGAGAAAAAAGAAGTAAATTAGGTTATTTAGATGAAAATGCTAAAGTGATCCAATTTGCTCCTTTTTCAATTACTGGCAAAAGAGATCGTAATTTCTTAGAGAAAGATTTTAAGTTAGTTAAATTAGTAGATTTAGGGTATTAAAATTCTAATACAATTTGTAGCGGAAATCTTTCTTTTTCTACAAGTAACATTTGTTCTTTAATTTCTTCTTCAGAAAAATGTAGATCTTTACCTAAAAAAGGATCTGAACAAATGAAATTCCCACTTTCATCCTTACCTTTGACAACAACCCAATGCAAAACGCCCATTTCACCTAACCAATAAGAAGAATTTGTTAATAGTAATGCTTTCTTTTTAACTTTAACTGTTTGGTTAATTAATTCAATTATTGAGGGTATACCAAATATTTTTTTTACTCTGCTTCTCTCTTTTCTAATAAGAGCACTATAATATTCAGTTAGTTCTTTTTCTAATTTTTTAAAACTATAACCTTGATGTTTAAAATTTTCAAATTCATAAACTAAGTTTATGAACTTGCTGCTTAATTTATATTTATGCGTTATGTACAACTTTAAATGAGGGTCAATCATTAAGAATGATACTCCCATAAATGCTTTACCTGGTTTAATTCTTCCTAATTCATGAAATTTTAACTCTTTACTTCTTGTTTTTATCCAACAAAAAGCTTCCAGATAAGCAGAAGGACCACAAGTATAATTTTCAGTTTGTTTGTAAACCATACAAACAAGGAATACTTAATTACTTAAAAATTTATTGAAAAGAATAAAATTATTCTGCTTTAGGAGCAGCTTCTGGTTTAACTTCAGCTTTCTCTTCTTCTTTAAGCATTTCTGCTTCTACTGGTTTAACTTCAGCTTTTACTTCTTCTTTAGGCTCTTCTACTTTAACTTCTTCCTTTTTAGGTTCAGCTTTTACTTCTGGTTTAGATTCTTCTTTCTTTACAACTGGTTTCTTAGGTTCTGTCTTCTTAGTTGTTTCTTTTAAACCAAATAACTCCGCATTAACAACACCTTCAGGATCTTTAGTAACTGTAACTTTAACATGGTGAGGTGGATTTTGAATTCCGTGCTTCCAGATCTCTTCGTTAATACTTTTACCAAGCCTAACATCAGCAGATTTCATATGTTTAGAAAGAAACTGTTTCATAGCAGTAACTGCCTTATTAGTTTTTTTATGACGAGGAACTTTTTGAAATTCCTTTCTAAGTGGAACAGTATAAGTTCTTTCAATAATTTTAATATCTTGTTTTTTTGCCATTGTCCCTAAGCTTTAGTATTTCCTCTTCTCCAAGAACGTTTAACTTCAGTATGTCTAGAAGGGTGCACTCTTCTTCCACGACCATATATTTTAAAAACTGTCCAGAAGGGTGCCCATTTAGTTTGACCACTAAGTTTGATTAATCTTTTCTTTCTGGATGGATGTTTATTAGTAGCCATTTTATGCTTCCGTATCTTTTCTTGCTTTTTTAGAAATTTGGACAGCAAGTTTATCCAAAAATGAGATGCCTTTAGGAGTTAATATTCTTCCTTTATGTACACCTTTTTCAACTTGTTTAGTCAATTCAGACTTTTCAAGTTGTTGTAAAATGTTTCTGATAATTGATCCTGATGCTCTGTACCGATGTTCTGGCTTATGACCACGATTTTTCTTACCGCCATATTTTCTACGTAACTTTTGGGTACCGACCGGTCCTAATCTTGCAATACTTCTCAGGATTGCTGCTGATCTATGATACCACCAATCTTCATCATCTGGTAAACGTTCTTTATGATGACCAGTTTTAACAAACTTGCTCCATTCAGTAGGTTGAACTAATTTCTGTGATTTCAACTCCTGAGCTGCTTGATTTACAAGCTCGTTGGGGTCCACTTTTAAAATATGAGTCATATCTGCATTAGAAAGTGGGTTATTTATAAAGTTTTTGGAGTTTATAGCTTAGCAGAGGTTAAGTTATTGATGTTAAAGCACAAAAATCATTTATGAAACTAGGTGGATTTTCAGTTTTTAAGTTAAAAATCAAGATGTACTCTGTTTAAATAGTACTTAGAAAGCTTTAAATAATATAATTATTTTCATTATCATTAACTAATACTTATTAAAATGAGGTGTGAATTAAGATGAAGAAGAATTATTTAATATTATTACTGATTCTCGGCACAATACTTAGCCCTTGCGCTCTTGCTGAAGGTGAAGGTATAAAAGGCACAATTAGTAGCGTTCTAGATATTGGAAGGTTAGAATGGCTTTTTGGAAATACTGCTGAAAATCAATTAGTTGGATTTATGAGAATTGTTATAGCGATATTAATCTTTACAGTTCTTTACATGGGATTAAGTGCAGCTAACCAAGCCATGGGTGGAAACGCTATCCCTAAAAATATTGCAATTACTATTAGTATTTTATTAGCAATTATCTCTGCGGTGTTTATACCGGGAGAAGTTCTGATGATGTTTGGTGAGACGTATGCGACGATATTCTCGCTAATAATTATTGGTGGACCAATAATAGCAATTATGGCATTATGTTTTGCAACTCCAACTCCTGGAAGGGGCGTTGCATTCATAAAATTCTTGGGAATTTGTTTTGTAATCTGGTTAATTGATAAGATCACAGATTGGGCAGCAGTATTATCAACAGGAACGGGGGTACTATAAAATGGCAATGTTAGATTTCGCAAATTTAGTTAATTCCATTGAGAATTATGCCCATTTAGTACTTTGGATAGCCGCTGGTTATTATCTATACTTGACTTTCAAAGGTGGAGATGAAGGCACAACTGCAAGTACTGCTTGGGGTGTAAGCAAAGAAGGTGCAAGTAAATTCGGAGGATTTTTCTCAGGACTTTTCAAAAAGAAAGGGAATGATGGGCCAGAAGACCCATCTGATGATGGTGGCGTAGTTCCAAAAGGTACTAAAAAGAAGACTAAGAGATTATTGAGAAAACTTTATCGCGTTTTAAGAAGAGTTTACAGGTATCATAGGAAAGTAGATAGAGATTTTGGTAAGATTGAGAAGAGCATCAAAGATAATAAGTGGGATGACGCAAATAAAGCGGTAAAAAATGCATTAAAGTTTGAAAGTAAAGATATTAAGTTTGAAGCTTTAGAGAAAGATCTTTCAGATAAAGTGTTTAAAGAAATTGAAGAGATCCATAACAAGCATCCAGAAATAAGTGATGCTGATGTTAAGACTTTAGGATTATTTAGAAACAGATTAAAAAAAGATATGGGTGATTATTCTAAAGGGTTGGATTTGCTAAACACCGCAATAACAGAGACGGCTGCGGGAAATTCTAATCCTAAAAAGTCAAAATGGATTGAAACAAATCTTCCTGTACTAAGAAAATTGTCAAAAAAGATAGTAGGCGATATTTTAGCTCTAGAAGTGGAAGATAAAAAATTAGCACACGCAGATTACATGAAGTAATTTCTTTTATTTTACTTTTTTTTCTTTTATTTTAACTTTGTTATAACGAAATTCTTATAAACAATTAAATAATTCTTATAGATATGAAAAAGAAGGTGTTATTATTTCCGTTAATATCATTATTAAGTTTACCAATAGTTTTAGCAGATATCGGAGCAACATTAAATAACGTTTTTCATAGTATTATTCAAATTGGTAACTTAGGTTTTTTAGGTATTCCTGATGGGTCTTTAGTTGTTGGATTTGTTAGATTAATGATTTGGATATTAATGTTTACAATATTCTTTGCAGTAATTGTTGGCATGAAAGACACTGCACCAATGAAATATTTCACTAGGGGTCAAGCAGTTGTTGTCTCTTCAATTATTGCGACAATTGCAGCAGTATTCTTACCAGCAGAAGTATTACTTACTACAGGTTCAAGTTGGGCAACCATTATTGCTTTAATCTTAATTGGCGGTCCGATTGTGGGGATGGGCTATTTGTTAACAAAAATACCTGGAGACGATGAAGATGAAACTAGAGGTTCAGTTTTATTAAAACTGTTCATTTGTTTGATTTTGTTTTGGATACTTAGTTCAATGAAATATCATGTGGGGAATATGATTTAAAATGGTATTTGACCCATTATTAGGAACTGTAAATGAATTTTTAGATTATGCTTTAACAATTGTGGGAGTAATGATTATTTATTATATTATCAAATTCTTTTTACTTGGAAAAAGTAAAAGCGATGAAAATTGGAAGAAAATGGGTGGCGGACTTTCTGATTTTGTTAAAAAGAAAATGGATGATAGTAAAAAGAAGAAAGAAGAAAGGAAAGCTGCAGCAGCAGTGAAAGCCGAAGAGAAAGCAGATCAAGATGCTGAAAAGAAAGGAGAAACCGCTGAAGAAAAAAAAGAAACTAAGAAAAGAAAAAAATCAGAAAAAAGGGTAAATAAAGTTACTAGTCATTTAGTTGCAGTTATTGCTGAATTAAATGAAGCAGTAAAAGCATTATCCAAAAATCCTGAAAAAGTAAAGAAATTGATTACTAATGCAAAAAGGTTAATGAACCGAGCAAGGGATTCTAATGTACTAGAAGAAATAACTGCAGGAACACCTTATTTAGATCGTGCAAAATTTCTTCGTGCAAAACTGGTAGAAGCACGTACTTATATGGATTCTATGGAAATTAAAGAAGAACCGTTAAAACAATTCATTAACCATTTAGGAGCAATTGTAGCAGAAATTGGGAGGTTATTTCAAGAAACTTTTAGCCATGTAGACGCTAGTACCGCTGCTGAAAAGAAAGTTTCAGAAGAAGCAAAAAAAGCAGAAGAAGCTAAGAAAGCAACTGGTGCAAGAAGAATTGGAAGAGTTAAAGCAAAGTAATAAAATTAATTAATTGTAAGTATATTCATAAACATCAATATGTTCAATTTCTTTATTATTATCATAACTGTAAACAAAGAAATGTTCTGTTCCAGGGTTGAATTCATTAGTAGAAAGTGTATCTTCTAACTCTAAAAGCGAAACTTCTTCACCCTCAATTTCCATCTTTGCAGCTTGATCTGATTTAAAATATTGAACTAGTTGTGTTAAATTAATATTACCAAACTGTCCATCATGAAAATGGCCACCACAAACTAATCTTGCTTTAGACGCATATTCAATAGTAACATCACTTGATGCATAACCCTGAATATCTGGACGAACAGTTTTACAACTTGGTAATTTATGTGTTAAGTAAATATCAATCGGATCATCAACATTACCAAGACGTTCTCTTTCTTTTTGTTGATAAGCAACTACTTTATTTCTAAATGTGTTAGCTTTTTCTTTCTTTTCATCATCACCAAAAAAGTTTACGGAACTTAATTCTTGATCAATGTCTACTAAATTGTGTCCGGAGACATAATCTACTGTTTTATCTCCAACTAATTCTTGAAATCCAGGTAATTGTGACCAGGTTACTGGAACTTCCCAAGTGTTTAAATCGCCTTTAACAATTAGTTCTAATCCATCTTTTCCTTTAATAGTAGCTGAATTTTGTTTATCTACAAAAGTCATATAAGAAGATAATTGATCATAAAGTATAGTCAAATCATGATTTCCCAAAGTACCATAAACTGGTGTGTGCTCACTTAATGCCTTAAATCCATTGACCATTGAAATAGTAGATTCAGAAATAATGTCATCAAGATGCCCTAACATTTCATCTTTTTTTGTTGAAATTATATTACCAATAACTGCTTTTTTATTCTCAACTAAAACTAAGAACTGTTTTTTCTCTTCTTCAGAAAGTTTTTCTAAATCTTCATCTTTTTGGATATTATGGTTTGAGAGAAATTGTCTAAACTCATTTAGAACATTTTTTACCTCAGCATCATTATCAACATAACGAACATACAATTCCTTTGCTTCTCGTCCCATACCTTCACTACGTGGATTAAACTCATAAATATCTCCAGTAAAAGTTACTGCATCAATATCAGAATTTGCAACATATTGTGTAATAACAGCTAGCTTATCAGCCCTTTCGTGAATGTCCGTAAAGTGTAAAATATTTGTATTGGCCATCTTATTATATTAAATAGAATACTACTTTATAAACTTTTCGTTTGTTTTGTTACTGTTTAGTGACAACCCCCCAGAGGCATAAAACCCTCTAAAAAACTTAAAATTAACTAAAGAAAAATCATAAAAATTCGTAAAAGTGTTCCAGCACAACCTAAAGAATGAGATATGACAGAACGCTTTTTTTGACAACGAATTTTTAGGATGCCAAAAATTTCTGATGAAATTTTAGTGCATAAGAATTTATGATACTTGAATTTTAGTTCCTAAAGCCTGTCCAGGCAAACCTTTATCTTCAAAAATAGCTCTAACATTACCATTTCGGCCATGTAAAGCTGAGATTGTTCCTTTAATTTCTTTACCAGATGGACTTTTCCAAGTAACAGTTTTACCGATAACTTTCTCTGCTTCTTCAGCAGTTTCTGCTACTTTCAAAATCATCTGTTTAGGGTTAACATGATGTCTTCCTTGTCTAAAATGCATTACAGTTGCTTCCATGTTAAAGTTAAATCAGCCATCCATTTAAAAATGTTTTTATTTAAAATGGAAGAAATGTTTAAATAGCCTTGAAAAATGTTAGTTTTGAGGTGATTTAATGTGGCAAGCAAACATCAAATTAAAAAAGTTTTTAATGATTTAAAAAATCCTGAAGATCTAATGGATAGTAAATTGTATGATTTACTTCTATTGATTACAACAGATGATGATTTAAAAAAAGTTTCAGGGATTTCTAAAAATAATTTTGTCCTAGGGGCAATAAAATATTATGGGGAAAAAAAGAGCTTTTCTCCAAAGTATAAAAGTAGTTTAGCTAATACTCTTAAAGTTTATCGGTCTAATATGGTTAATCAGAAGCTTATTAAACCATAAGATTAATTCTTATTTTTATTTTCTATTATACAAATTCTTAAAAGTAAGTTGTGATTTGTTTAGAACATGATAAAAGGGCAGGTGGTTTCAGGAGATTTCTCAAAAGTAGTTGCCAGGATTAAATCAGAACAAAGTATAGAAATTGGAGAATTATTGGTAACTGAAGAAAATCAAGAAAAGTTTATTCTTCAAGTTTATGATTTAATTTATGGATCACAGATATCTCAACAAAATTTAGAGATGGTTTCAGGAATGAACCTTGAAGAAGGATCGTTTCAGATTATGGATGAAAAACTGAGAAATTATCAGTTAGCTTTACTGAAACCAATTTTGAACATAAATCAAACAAGTAGGAGTTGTAAGAAATTACCGCCATTCTTTTCAAAAGTTAGAGAAATTACTAAAGAAGATCTTTCATTTATTACAAAACCAAAAAACCCGTTATATTTAGGAAATTTAAGAAGTGGCAGCAAAGAGATGGATTTCTCAATATTCTTACCGGGCAAAGATGTTTTATCACATCATGTTTTGGTTCCAGCATCAACAGGTAAAGGAAAATCAAATTTAGTTTCATGCATACTCTGGGAAATTCTTAACCATGATTATGCAGGAATTTTAGTCTTAGATCCGCATGATGAGTATTATGGTAGAACGGGATTAGGATTAAAAGATCATCCTTTGAAACATAAAGTAAGTTATTATACTGCTAGTAATCCACCAGTGGGTGCTAGATCTTTAAAAATAAATCTCTGTAAACTGAAACCAGAACATTTTCAAGGATCAATAATTTTATCTGATCCACAACGACAATGCTTATACGCTTATTTTAAAAAATTTAAAAATAATTGGATTTATAAACTTCTTAAAGAAGAAAGAATTGAAAGTGTTTCATTTCATGAGGATACAATGTCTGTAGTGAAAAGAAAATTGATCTCATTATTAGGATTAGAAATAACAGATGGCCAACTTTATTGTCAAGGTATTTTTGATAATGTTGCTGGAGAGAATACGATTGAAGAAATCTGTAAAGATTTAGAAAACGGCAAGATTGTTATTGTTGATACTAGTTTGTTTTCAGGAGCAATAGAAATTTTAGTGGGTAGTTTAATTACAAACGAGATTTTTGAAAAATATAAATATTATAAAAAAACTGCCCAATTAGAAAACAAGCCAGTAATTTCTATACTTTTAGAAGAAGCGCCAAGAGTTCTTGGTAAGAAAGTTCTTGAACAAAGTAGTAATATTTTTGACACTATTGCCAGAGAAGGAAGAAAATTTAAAATTGGTCTTTTTGCTATAACACAACTTCCTTCAGAGATTCCTAAAAACATTCTTGCTAATATGAACACTAAAATTATTCTTGGAATTGAGATGGGTTCAGAAAGGCAAGCAATAATTGAATCTGCACCACAAGACCTTTCTCAGGATGGAAGAAATATCGCTTCTTTAGATAAAGGAGAAGCTTTAGTTACTTCAACATTTACTAAATTTGCAGTACCAATAAAAATCCCATTGTTTAAAGAATTTGTTAAGAAAAGTAAAGAGACAAAGCAGTTTGAACAGAGTTATAATGGAGTTGGATTCAGTTAATTATATAAACAATAAATCTTTAATAAAACATTATGAAACATAATATTAAAATCACCACTATTCTTTTAATTATTTTTGTACTTGCACAATTTATTGGTATTGGAATAATTTATGGTTACATTGATCAAGAGAAAAGTGCTCAAGAAGGTGAAACTGTTTTTAGAGATCTTCCAATTGGAGAAAGGCCGCCAATGGAAGAAAAAACATCATTCATTCCGTTAGTGATTGCAATTATTCTTGGAACAATTGTTTTACTCTTGTTAATAAAATATAATTTACAATGGATCTGGAAAATATGGTTCTTATTTGCAATAGTTCTATCATTAACGATTGCATGGGGAGCTTTTATTGAAATGAGAATTGCGTTATTTTTAGCTTTATTTTTTGGAATTTGGAAAATTTTCAAAAACAATGTCTGGGTTCAGAACTTCACCGAGTTGTTTGTTTATGGTGGATTAGCTGCAATTTTTTCCCCAGTATTTAGTTTGTGGTCAGTTATTGCTTTACTATTCCTCATTTCGATTTACGATTATTATGCCGTTAACAAATCCAAACATATGGTTACATTAGCTAAATCACAAACTAAAGCTAAAATCTTTGCAGGTTTAATGATCCCTTACAAAGTTAGTAAAACTGCTATAAAGAAAACTAAAGAAAAAGTTAAGTCCATTAAAGCTAAAGTTAAAACCATCCCAACAAAAACAAGAACTGCAATATTAGGTGGAGGAGATATTGGATTTCCATTAATCTTTGCAGGAGTAATATTGAAAGAGATGGGTTTATGGCAAGCTTTAATCATTCCTATTTTTTCAACAATGGGATTAGCATTCCTTTTCTGGTATGGAAAAGAAGATAAATTTTATCCTGCAATGCCGTTTATTTCAGCAGGATGTTTATTAGGATTAGGGATAGTTTATTTGTTAGGTTTTATTGTTTAGTAGAGAAAAATATAAATAACAAAGCATTTAAGTATATTACACATCAATTGAAAAAGTAATTTGGAGGAAAAATAAAATGGGTTGGTTTCATAATACAGAATTAAATGAGATTCAAGAATTGATTGAGTTGGGAAAATTACCAGAAGCACAAACAAAACTAAAAGCACGTTTTAAAAGAAGGTTTGATAAAAAAGAATTAAGTGAAGTTATGCTGGCTATTGATGCGAACTTTGAAAACTTTCTAGATTTCCAAAAAGGGATTGAATTTCAATTAAAACAAGGTAACCAAGAAAGGGCTTTGAAAGATGTTAAAGCTGCAAAAAGGACATTGAAAAGATTGAAAAAAAACATTAATCATTTAGTTAACGTTGAAAAAATCTTAGAAGAATAAGTCCAATAACCATTTTTCATTCTTTATTATCTTTAAGTTATGTTTAATTACTTCTATTGTAACGAATAAATCATTAAAAACTATTTATGTTTGAAAATAACTTATGCAAAAACAAAAGAGATTGATCCTGTTTATTTTCTCATTTATTTTACCATTAATATTTTATAGAATTTACGTTTTCTTAAAAAGTGGAAGTATGTCTTATCTTAGGGAAATAACTGGGTTACAAGTTCACCATTACCATTATGGAATTATTTGTATAACTATTGCTTTGATTTTAATAATTTTTAATGAAATATCAATCCCTGCGATCTTTTTTGGAGGATTTGGATTAGGGACAGTGTTAGATGGATTTATTTCATCAATGTTTACAAGCACAACAAGAATTGAAGAAATAATTAATTATAACAATAATCTTATTCCTACCATTTTTTTATTTATGGGTGTTTTAGCCATAACTATTACGATATACCAAAAAGAGAAAAGAGTTATTAGAAAAAGATTAAAAAAACCTATTAAATTTACTGATAACCTTTAACTGGCGATTTATAGTTTCCATAACCTTCTGGTGATATTAAAAGACCGTCACGAGCAGCAATTGTTTGAACCCCAGTAATTCTTTGTATGTCTCTTGCTTCTTGTAAAGGGTCAGCTTTAATCATTTCTAAGCCAAAATGGGTTAACACTGCTAATCTTGGTCTTACATGAGATATTAATTTTATGGCTGCTTCAGTGTCAAGGTTCATCCCTTTACTTTTATTCCCAGGATAAGGGACGTTTAAGATAAGTATGTCTGTTCCAGTTAAAGAATCTAATAATTCAGAAGTTAATTTTGTATCTCCAGTATAAGCAAGAGTGAATTTTGGACAATAAAATTTGAAACCAACCGCGGTTTCGTCACTATGTTCAACAGGTAAAGCATTAATTTCTATCAGTTCAATACCCACTTTATGATTTTTTTCAATAGGAATGATCTTTTCAACCAAATTTTGATGATGTCTTGTTAAAAATGGATGACTTGAATCTGTATTATGTAAAACAGATTTACTTGCTAAAATTACCCCGCGCTGTTCAATTCCTGAGTGAGTCATTGCGTCTATAACCACATTAAGATCGTTACAATGGTTAATATGGTTATGAGAAACTAAAATTGCAGTATTATGGTTCAAATTAATCCCATAGTCTTTAGCTTTATTCAAAGCACCTGGCCCTGGATCAATATGAAACTGTAAATCACCAATTTGAAGGATTATACCACCAGATGCTCTCAGCTGTTTATTTATTACTGCTGAACTTCCTGCTGTTCCCAAAAATATAACATTTGCCATAGATTTTTCTCCTTTTTTAAATTAAGAGTGTCTTTTATTAATAAAGATTATTATGCTGGAAAAATGCTATTTTAGTCTTAATTGGAAAATTTGTTAATTATAAATCAAATTTTCTAGTATTTACGTTGTAAATAATTAGAAAATAGAGTTAGTATTTACATAATTTTTATAAAAGCGAAGATTGCTAAAATAGGAGTAAAATGTTAAAAGGGGGGTTTTAAAATGTCCAATAATATTCAACCAATATTTATTTTACCAGATGATACTAAAAGAACTACAGGAAAGGATGCTCAAAAAAATAATATTGCTGCTGCTAAAGCTGTTGCCCAGACTGTACGTACAACACTTGGCCCTAAAGGAATGGACAAAATGATTGTCGATGCTATGGGGAACGTTATAGTTACAAACGATGGAGTTACAATATTAAAAGAAATTCAAATTGAACATCCTGCAGGAAAAATGATTGTGGAAGTTGCTAAAACTCAAGAAGATAATGTGGGAGATGGTACCACTACTGCAGTTATACTTGCGGGAGAATTGCTCAAAAAAGCAGAAGATTTACTTGACCAAGATATTCATCCCACGGTTCTTGCAAAAGGTTACAGATTAGCTGAAATTGAAGCACAAAGATTACTAAATTTACTTTCAGAAGATATAAGCACTGATAATGAAACTGTTTTGAGAAATGTTGCAATTACTGCTATGACTGGAAAAGGTGCAGAATCTAATAAAGAAAAATTGGCAGAATTGGTGGTTAAAGCTGTTAAAAGTGTAAGTAATAATTCTCAAATTAATTTGAACGATATTAAAGTTGAAATGCAAGTGGGAGAAAGTTCTGATAAAAGTGAATTAGTTGAAGGAATCGTTATTAATAAAGAAGTTGTTCATCCAACAATGCCAAAAATTGTTAATTGTGCAAAAGTTGCCCTTTTAGATGTTTCATTAGAAATTAAAAATACAGAAATTGATGCAAAAATTCAAATAACTAACCCTGATCAATTGAACTCCTTCTTAGAACAAGAAGAAAAAAGTCTTAAAACAATGGTTGAAATAGTTAAAGAGTCTGGAGCAACAGTATTAATTTGTCAAAAAGGAATCGATGACCTTGCTCAACATTTTTTGGCAAAGGCAAACATTTTGGCATTAAGGAGAGTAAAACGTTCTGATATGGAAAAAATATCTAGAGCAACTGGAGCAAAAATAATTAGTAGTCTTAAAGAATTAGGGGAAGAAGATTTAGGTTATGCAGGATTAATTTCTGAAAAGAAAATCTCTAACGAAGAGATGATTTTTATTGAAATGTGCCAAAATCCAAAATCTGTAACTTTACTTATTAAAGGCGGAACCGAACATGTTGCTGAAGAAATTAGGCGTGCAGTTACTGATGCTATTGGAGATTGTATTGCCACAATAAAGTATGGGAAAGTGGTCGCTGGTGCGGGAGCAATAGAAATGGAATTAGCAAAAGGGTTAAAGAGTTATGCTTCAACTCTTAGTGGCAGAGAACAATTAGCAGTTCAAGCGTTTGCAGAAGCTATGGAAATTATTCCAAGAACTTTAGCAGAAAATGCAGGCATTGATCCAATTGATGTTTTAACTAAGTTAAGATCTGAACATGACCAAAATAATAAGTGGGCAGGCTTAAACGTTTTTACAGGAGATGTAATGAATGCTTGGGAAGATGGAGTTATTGAACCATTAAAAATTAAAACTCAAGCGCTCTCCGCAGCAGCAGAAGTTGCAGAAATGATTTTAAGAATTGATGATGTAATTATGGGTGGTTCTGATAACCAGCAACCACACCATAAAATGCCTCCGGGGATGGGAGGAATGATGTGATTAAAAAAATGATCAGATAACTACATTAGAACAAAAGCTTTAAAATAAACAATCTTTTCTTTATTGTTATGAACTTTGCCAATTTAATCACATCATTAAGAATGATTCTAATTCCATTTATAGCATATTACATTTATCAAGATACAAAATTATCTTTAATATGGGCAATTGTTCTTTTCACCATTGCAGTAATCACAAGTGTAATTGATGGCATTGTGGCCCGTATTAGAAACGAAGAAACTAAATTCGGATCATTCATAGACCCTTTTGCAGACAAAATATTAATCGTAACATTATTATTTGTTTTTGTTACATCCTGGAAATTCTCAATTTACTTATTCTTATTTTTTATTTTGAGAGATGTTGTCATGTTAATTTTTCGTTGGCTTGCATCTCATGATGATATTGACATTAAAGAAGAAGTTTATTGGAACATTTGTTTATACTTACAAATGGCCATTGTTTTCGGACTAATTGTTGAAAGTTTATTAATAAAAATGCAGTTAAAAGAGTATTTTACTTTTGTTGAAGTTTTTATCGGATTAGCAGTATTTGTAACAATGATATTTATCATTTTATCAATTATTCACCATTCTTTAGCTTATGTTAAAGGAGTTAGGAATAGAATAAAATTAGGTAAAGAAATAAAAAAAGAAAATATTGCAATTATAGCAAATAGAAAATCTCGTGGTTATTATGATGGATATCGTAGAAGATTATTAAAAGTTTTTGCTAAAAGAAGAAATGCACCTGTTTTCTTTTTTCATAAAAATAGAAAAGAAATGTTTGACAAAACTGAACAAAAAGTTCATAAAAATAAAGAAATTATTGTTGCTGGTGGAGATGGTTCGTTTGAAGGCGCTTTAAATTATAAATCTTTTAATAAAAAAAGTTTAGGGTTTTTTCCGCTAGGCGCAGGAAATGCTTTTTATTCATATTTTTATAAAGGTAAAAGGTTTGAGTATTTGCGGTCAAGATTTCCATTTAGAGAATCAGAATTAGATGTTTTAGAAGTCGAATGGGAGAAAGGGAAAAAACAAACACTCTTTATGAGTATTGGAATTGATGCAGAAGTAATGAGGTTAAGCAGTAAGAAAAGAACACAACATGGTTTTTTTGATTATGTTTCTGCATCATTTAAAGCATTTTTTAAGTCAAAAGCAGACATGGATCTGATCTGTGAGTTAGATAATAAAACAAGAATCCTTAACAATTGTGTCAATTTCACATTTGGAAAAGTACCTTATTTGGGTTATGGGATTAGGGCATTAGTTGGAAACATTAATCCCAATGATGGATTAATTTATGGAAATGCATGTATTAATTCTCACAATATTATGCTAAATAAACCAGTAAGACTATGGGGTCTTTTATTGGGAATGTTTAATCTTAATAAGTCACCATTGTTTAAGTTTAAAGGAGAAAAAATTTTCCTAAAAAGTGAGATCCCATTCCCATTACAAGCTGGAGGAGATTTCTTAGGTTATACACATTGGATTAAAATAAAAATCAAAAGGAAACAAAGCGTATTAATTATTTAAAGCAAGAAGTAAAAATCCAATTTTCATTTAGGTAAGTCCTGTTTTCCGGAGATTGTTACCACATTATCTGCAATGTCAAAATGTACTTCTATAAGATCATTGATTACTAAATCATTTCCTACTAAGTAAAATGAAATATTTCTAAGATCTCTGATTCTTACTTTTTCAACATCTTTTACTTCTAATACTTCAAATGGTGGTTTGGCAATTAAATGAGGATTGTTTTCGTCAAAAAGACCTATAAATGCAGTCCTAAAACGGTCATCACTCCCTCCAGGTTTTTTGCTAATAGTGATACTCTTAGCATTGAACTTTTTTAAATTTTTATTCGCCATATTTCACTTAACGAAGCGTTTACTTTTAAATATTACTAAAATTTTCTTTAAGTGTAGATAATACGATACAAAAAAACCCGTTGAAAAAAACAGTAATATTAAAAATCGATTAGTCCAAAAACTGCCAATAAGGTAGCCAATAAGAAATCCCAAAATTAATAATATAAAAGGCAAGATTGGTTCTTTATAACGCTTAATATAATAAATTCGGCCAAATAATCCTCCTGCAAATAATATAGAAATGTAACTTAATAAGTCGTTTTTTAAAAGGACAGAAATAATGAAACCTAATATTAAAAATAATAAAAAGAAATGTTCAACCCAATTTTCTTCAAATTTATAATCTTCCATTTTCGTCTCCTACTTTTCAGAACCAATTAAGATATAAATTAAAGCAGCAGTTAAACCAAGAACTATTGCCAAAATTAAACCTATCTTTGTACCAGTTAATAATAGAACTGCAGTTAAAATTGTTGCAAAGATGCCAATAACATAAAAAGTTCTAGATCCAAAAAACAAATTAAGTCCGTCAAGTTGTGGTAAAGGGATTAGAGCGCAAAAAGCCATGATCACGTTCAAAATTAATCCTTTTGTAAAAAAGTAATTTTGTGGAAAAAAATAATTCCCAATAGCAAAAATCACTGCTAGTATTAGGTTTCCTAAGATTCCCCAAAGTGCGATAGTCCCGTTGACCCCGTAAGAAAAACCGTACCTAAATTCTCCCAAACGTTGCCTAACCATAAAAGAAGTTATCATTGCACCACTTAAAATAATAGGAACATAACCCCCACTAATGATTATAAATAAAAAACTAATAAGTAATCCAGCCCACCAAACTTTAAATTCTGCTTTATGTCCTTGAGATAGTCCGTAAATCTTTTGACAACTCATTCTAAAGAAAAAGGTAATTCCTGCAAGAATTAATAGAGTAAACCAATGAGATAAACCAATCCCTAAATCAAAGATCTCATTCCCCCAATCTCTGAACGAAAATATAAAAGCAGTTATTAATATTAATATGGATATAGAAACTAATTCCTGTTTGTTAAACCTAAAATTTTCTTTAATTTGTTCTATCAACTCTTTTATGTTCATATCAAGAAAGAATTGTTAATGCCATATTTAAATATTTACTTTAATCGTACCAATAATTGCTCATTTTTTCTTTAATAATGACATTTTAATTACACTTTCACCACGCCTGATTGTTGAAACTTCCAAACTTTCAAAGTTAGAAAGAATAGGAAGACTGAAACTTTCTCTAGTGATTAACATTAACTTACCATTAGATTTGAGAATATACTTTGTCTGATAAATGATTTCGTTAATGGTTTCTTCATCTTTGGTTGTTATTTGGAAAATAATGTTATCAAACTCACTTTCTGAATATCTCACATCCAATTCATCAAGAGAATATTTTTGAAAATCAACTAATTCTTTAACTCCAGCTAGATGAGTATTTTTTCGTGCAGCAGTAATATTCTGTCTCGAAGGATCAAACGCAGATATTTTCTCTTTAGAGAACAAAGCCGCTTCAATAGCAATAGTTCCATCTTTACTGAAACCAACAAGCATTTTCTTACCTGCGGAATAACCAGATTTACGAACAAAGAAATATGCTAAATCTCCTTTAAATGATGCAGGATGAGAAAAAACACGATAACCGCGAGTATTGATTTCTGTTCCAAACAAGTCAATACCCATGAAATATTCTTTTCCATTAAAATAAACATCGATCAATAAGTCTGGCTTTTTTAAATCTAATTTTGGTTGAACTTTTTTTGTATCTAAAAAAGCATAAAATTTTCCCGCAACCGTCTTAGCTATTTCCATCCTGTTGTCGTTACCTTTAACATTTTCAACTTCTATCTTAAAAGATTGGTTGTCATTAAAAAAGTCAAAAATAAGTTCATCTTTAAATTCATAATTTTCAATATCTTTTGATTTACCAAGATATACTAACACTCTTCTTACAGATTGTAATTTTCTAAGTTTTGGAATTAAATCCTCTTTACTTCCAGGTAAATCGTTTACTATTAATACATTGTTTAGTAGTTCTACTTTAACATTAAACTGTTCTTCAACTTCTGTTTTAGAAATCTCTTCCAATCCGGAATTTACTAGAATTAATATTTTCATTCTTTATCATCTGAAGAAGTTTCTTCGTTATCTACATTATCATCATTACTACTATTATCATCGCTATCATCATCTATATCAGTTTCAGGATTAGATTCCGGATGATTGTCAGGATTAGATTCAGATTTTACTAAATTTGTTTTATTTTCAATGTTTTCTTCTTCAGTACTTTTGTTCTGAGATTCATTAACATCATTAACGTCATTGCCGTTTTCTTCAAGGTCATCAATAATAATTATGGCGGCAGCAGCCAATTTATCACCATCATTTAATCTCATGGCTCTGACTCCTTGTGTAACTCTACCAATAACAGAAATACCAGAACAATTTAATCTGATTGCGATTCCATTCATTGACATCATCATAAGTTGCTCAGTACCATCGACCAACTTAACTGCTTGTACTGGTCCATTTTTATCTGTGATTTTAATATTTGTAACCCCTTTACCACCACGATTACAAAGTCGATAATCTGAAACTGGACTTCTTTTACCATACCCATTCTCAGTTAATGTCAAAATTTCTTTATCCTCTTCAGCAGCCAACATTCCAATAACAAAATCCTCTTTTGATAGTCTTATACCTCTTACTCCACGAGCAGTTCTTCCCATAACCCTAACATCACTTTCTTTAAATCTATTAGCTTGACCAAGTCTTGTTGCTAACAAGATCTCTTTATCGCCAGAAGTGTATTTAACACCAATTAAAGTATCATCTTCATCTAAATTTATAGCCTTGATTCCACCACGGCGTGGATTTGAAAATGCACTTAATTCTGTTTTTTTAACCGTACCTTTCTTAGTGGCCATGAAAAGATAACCATCTTTAAAATCTTTAACTGGAATGATTGCATTCACTTGTTCATCTTTAGATAACTCTAACAAATTAACAATATGTTTTCCTTTTGATTGACGACTACCCTCAGGAAGTTGGTACACTTTTGACCAATAAACTTTTCCTTTATCAGTAAAGAATAATAAATAAGTGTGCGTTGAAGTGATATAAAATCTGTCAACAAAATCTTCCTCTTTCATGCCCGTTGCCCTTACACCTTTACCACCACGGTTTTGGATTTTATAGGTGTCTAAAGGAATCCTTTTAACATAACCAGAGTTAGTCATTGTAACTACAACAGTTTCCTCTTCAATAAGATCTTCCATGTCAACATCATCATCTTCTCCAGGGATAATCACTGAACGACGTTCATCACCATATCTTTCAATAATATCATTTAATTCTTCTATTATCATAGAGAGAACTTTTTCTTTAGAATCTAATATTTCTTCATAAAATTTAACTTTTTCAATTAATTCGTTGTGTTCATCACGAATTTTTTGTTGTTCTAATGATGCTAATTTTTGTAAACGCATTTCTAATATTGCTTTTGATTGTAATTCAGTTAAAGAATAATTATCCATTAAGAAACTTTTAGCTTCGTCTACCGTCCCACTTTTCTTAATTCCAGCAATAATCTTATCAATGTCGTTTAATGCTACCAATAATCCTTCTAATATGTGTAACTTTTTTTGTGCTTGATTAAGATCATAAGTAGTTCTTCGAATAATAACAGTTTTACGATGTTTAATATGTTCTTCCATTACTTCTTTTAATGTTAAAACTTTAGGCCTATTATTAACTAAAGCTAATAAATTAATTCCAAAAGTAACTTTTAAACGGCTATACTTGTACAACTGGTTCAATATAACATTAGGGTCAGTATCTCTTTTAAGATCAATAACCACCCTAATTCCTTCACGGTCAGATTCATCATTAATATTTCTAATTCCTAAAATACGTTTATCCTTAACTAATTCAGCAATATGTACAATTAATTCTGCTTTATTAACCATATAAGGCATTTCAGTGATAACAATTTTATCATCTTCAATGTGACTTATTGCTTTAATTATAACTTTGCCTCTACCTTTAGCATAAGCATGAATTAACGCCCCACCACAAGTCACTTCACCACCTGTTGGAAAATCTGGTCCGGGAATGATTTGCATTAATTCGTCAACAGAAATATCTGGATTATCAATGATAGATTTGATTCCTTCACAAACTTCTTTGATATTGTGTGGAGGAATGTTAGTTGCCATCCCAACGGCAATTCCAGAAGATCCGTTAATCAAGAGATTAGGAAGTTTGTTAGGTAGAACCACTGGTTCTTTTAAACTAGCGTCAAAGTTTTCTTTAAAATTAACAGTATCTTTATCGATATCCTGAAGCATGTCAGTTGCTAATTTGTTAAGTTTTGCTTCGGTATACCTCATTGCTGCTGCATTATCACCATCAATAGAACCAAAGTTACCTTGTCCTTTGATTAAAGGGTAACGTAATGAAAAATCTTGGGCCATCCTAACCAAAGAATCATAAACAGCAGTATCACCATGAGGATGATATTTTCCTAAAACTTCTCCGACAATACGGGCACATTTTTTGAAAGGTTTGTTAAAAAACATACCTAAATCGTTCATTGCAAAAAGGATTCTTCTATGAACTGGTTTAAGACCATCACGGGCATCTGGTAAGGCCCGACCAACAATAACAGACATAGCATAATTCACATATGCGTCTTTCATTTCGTCTTCTATTAATCTTAGAACGATCTTATCTTTCTTCTCTCTCCTTTCTCCATTTTTGGGTTGTTCATCCGGCATGTTTTTGTTATTATTTTCTTCCATTTTTAAGATTAACTAAATTAATTTTATTGACGATAAAGTGTAATAAAATATAGTCTCACTCTCTTTATAAATGTTGTGTTTTTTAGAAGTAGATATTGAAAAATATTAAGAGATGGATTTACTATTCTTTCTTGGCTTCCTTCTTGGCTTCTTTCATAGCTTTCTCAATTTCACTATGAGCTACTTTTTCTTTTTTATCCAGCTCAATCAATCTTACTACTTCGTCCGCTTCTTTATCAACATTTTCCGCTTCTTCAAGAATATCTTTTGGAATAATATTTAAGAAAGATTTTTTTGCTTCATCACTAGGCAGATCAAAATAGTTAAAAAATTTTTGAGTTAGTTTTACTTTGTAAGTCCTACCAAATCTTTCTTTAGTAATAAAACCTTGTCCAACCAACGCTCGCATATGATCATAGGCACTTGGTCCCCTTAACTTAACAATCTCCGATTGCACAATGGGGTATCTCCAAGCAATAACCGCTAATGTTTCTGTTAATGGCTTTTCTAATTCTGTGGAAGTCACAATACTACTAACCAAAGGAACAAATTCATCTTCCACAGTTAACTTCCAACCGTTTTCTCTAATACTAATCTTTAAAGCGTTATCTCTTTGACCATAATCAGAAATAAGTTCTTTCATTATTTTATTAACATTTTTTATATCTAAAGAACATAAACTTGCAAGTCTTTCTACAGTGATTTCTTTCCCAACTGCAAAAAGTACGGATTCAACTTTTTTCTTATCGGTCATTATTTTCCTCTTTTTTTTGTTCTAAATTTAGAGAATATAATCCTTCTTTTAAATTTATCTTTCCAGAATCAATTAACTTATCTAAGAAATCTTCTAAATTGTCTGCTGGAACTCCAGTGATTTTGCTTAGTTGATCAGAAGTTAAAGGTTTTCTACTTAGCAAAAAAGTTAAATAATTTCTAAGTAAAGAAGACATGTTAGTTTTAAAATAATCTCTCTCTTTTTTAACCTGTTTTGCAACCATATCAACCTGATGCAATTTTGCTTGAAAACTGTTTAGAATCCCACTAATTTCATCATCAGATAATTTCATCTCAGAAGGTTCTAAAATTTCAATTTGTGATGGCATATAATTAAAACAGAAATCAGTTAATAATTCTGTAGAAGATGTTTTCACTTCAATTTCTGCAAAAATGCCCCACAGATCCTGTTCTTCTTGCTTTTTAATTTCTGCAATTTCTTCATTAATAAATTCATAATCTTGATTAGTTTTTAGTTTGTCTAAATATGCACGAATAGATTCTTCAACGTGTTCTTTAGGCTTACCTAAAACTTCTATTACCGCCCTAAAAAGTATTTTACTTGCCATAAGGGGGTGGAACAAAAAGCAGTTTTTAAGTGTTTCTACTTTTGTTTTGTTACTTTTGAGTGACAAATAAGCGAAAGGTTTATAAATGAAGCTACCTATTAGATATTATAATGAAAAAAGCCTATTATAAGAGAAAGAGATTGTACTTTTTAATCACTTTATTCCTAGTTTTAAGTGGGTTTTTTTATACTCCCAGCATCAATGCTATAGGAGATTTACCCGTGATTCCTGGAGCACATAGAGGTAGTTCTGTAGAAAAAGTGGAAAATACTTTTGAAGCAATTGAAATGGCAGTAAATGATGAGAATTATGCATTTATTGAATTTGATGTACAGTATACTAAAGATAAACAGATTGTAGTATTTCATGATTTAAGCTTATTTCGTTTTCAAAAACAATTCTATAAAGTGGGAGATTTAACTTATGATCAATTAGTAAAAATCAGTAGGTACAACGTACCATTGTATGAAGAAGTTATGGATTTAATTGGAGATGAAAAGAAAGTTAACATTGAAATTAAGTCTCAAGGAAATTTAGAAGATGATAAAGAAATAATTGAATTTATAATTGAAGATAGTCAAGAGAGAGGGATTTCAGAGAGTATTTTGTTTAGTTCAATCTCAAAAGATGTTATCAAGTATATTAAAGACACACACCCAGAGTTAAAAGTAGGACAGATTTTTTTAACAATGACTGCAACATACTTTAACATGGATTATTTTACAGAAAGTTTTTATCAAGATGTAGAAGAAACCGGAGCAGATTATTTAATGTTACATGGGATTAATATTAGGAACATTCAATCATTGGTTAAACTTAAGCCTGCAGATAAAACTTTAGTATTTTGGTACTTTGATAACCAAATGTATGTTGTAGATGAAGAAGGCCAAGATAGTTGGTTAGAAGTTTAATTTTATTAGTCAAAATGCTCGTGGGCACTGTGCATTTTGACGCTAGAATTACACTGACATTCAAACCACTGGTGGAATATACCAGTGGAATTCTACAGCTTAAATTAATTTTTTCTAAAAATCAAAGTTGCTAAAATCAATGAAAGTAAAGCAAAAGTAACCATTAAAATAGTAGGGATTAATTGTTTTGCTTTTTCAGAGTTTGATTCATAAACAATTATCCCTTTGCTAGATTTTTTTATAAAATTGTTATTTAGGCTATCATCACTAATGGTTGTTTGTTCATTTTCAATGGAAGAACCAGTACAAAGATCATTAGCGCTCAACATATTTGAACCTTCTTCAGATTCAGAAGAAACCAATTTTTCTTTGATAGTTATATTTAGGGTAATTTCTTTATTAGTTTTTTGATTATCTTTATTTATTTTTACTTTCAATTTGTATTTTCCCGAGTCTAAGTTATCATCAATTATTAAAGGCAATTCCACAACTTTAGTTCCTTTAGCAGAAAGAGAGAAATCGTTCAAATTGTCATCTTTTTCTTTAACAATCTCACAATCATCACAACAAGAATAGCATTTACTTCCACGATATAAGTAAGACCAAATTTTAAAATCATGATTGTTATCATCGTTAATAAATTTGATAGGTAAAACTATTTCTTCTCCAGAATAGAGATCAGATTCAAAATTTATCACTTCATAACTTAATTTACTCTTTTTATCTGCAGAGCTTTCTTTCTCTAATTCTTTTACATAAGATAAATAATCTTTACAAAGTGTTTTATCTACCCCTTCGAGATTAACAGAGTATTCTTCCCGTTCATTTAAACCTTCGATTACAATTTTAGCTTTACCTTCCGGAACTTTAAGATTACAATTAGGTTTTAATTGAATAGGAAGAGTAAATTTGTAATCAGAATATTTCTTCTTAAGATTAATCTTAGTTTTTTGACTAATTATTTTGTCATCTTTTTCTAACCAAGCTCCTAAAGAGTATTTTCCGGTATTGCCTTTGTATACCTCAACATCCACATTAATGGCTTTACCAAAAGAAACTGTTTCTGGAGAAACTTTTATTATATTAATTGATGAACCCTCTTCAGAACTTCCTGCAGAAATCTCTTCCGAATTCTCCCCTAATATTTGTTGATTATTTTTAACAATAAACATTTTTTCAACAATATTATTACTAAGATTAATATCTTTACACAAAGGAAAAACTTCACCTTTCAATAATAATACTCTATCTTTCTCATTTATTTTTGTTTTCCAAGATTTTTTATTGATGTTTGTGGTCAAGATTTTATTTTTGAACATATTTCCAAACAAATCTTCAATCCAATAATTAATATTATAAGGATAGGAGTCATTGTTCAAATTAAATTTAAACTTGAATGATTCTCCGAGATTATAAAGAATATTTTCTGTTTGATCTAAAGATAATGAAATATCGCATTCAAAATTAGAAGTGTCAATAACATTAACATCGTAACATAAAGAAACTGTTTCGTTAATATCTTGTTTTAATGTTGAATTGATCAGAATTGCACATAAAGTAAACATGCCTTCTTTGTCCGGAACAAATACTCCTGTTGATGCATAACTGCTACACCCAATTTTTTTTGAAAAAGTATTTTCATAAAAATAGTTATTACCAGAGATGTTATATTCAAATTGTAAAGTGTCTTTTAATGAACAATCATTTTTATCATTTATTTTTATTTTAAACAAACTGGTATATTTTTCACCTGAAAATAAATCTTCAGTTAATCTTTCAGACAAAACTATTTTTTGATCTTCTGTAATTAAATTACCATTATTACTAGGTTCATTTTCAGACCCAATGGTGTTATTATAAATCTCAACAATGATTTTGTTAACTATTCCAGGAGTTGGTAAACATTCTTCCCAATGATTATCAATTAAACATAATGTATGTCCATTACCTTTAGCTCCAATAGAGGCATTATAAGTAATATTATCTAGAATATTAGAATTAATATCTTTTAAAATTAAATTTTCTCCCTTAGCACTTAACCCAGAATTGAACGAAGTATCAAAAATAGTTTCATTAAAATAAAGAAATTCTGCCATAAAAGTTTTAGGGTTATCTGCTATCACTACAAATTCCCCTGGAAGAATAATCTCATTCCCAAGATAAAAATTTAATTTGTGATTTGCTCCACCTTCATTAATTTTAAATTCTGTTAAGTTAATTTCTTCACCAGAATTATAAATTTCAATCCACTCTTTTTTTGCGTCACTTCCGGGACAATCATACATGATTTCGCTGAAAAAAAGTTGAGCATTGGCCAAATTAATTAGTATAAACGTAAATAATAGTAACATTAAGTGCTTTTTTGCCAATTTTAAGATTAAAATAAAGTTATTTTAGTTAAATATTTGTGTGTTCACTATTATATAATACTAAATAAAGTTTTTAAAGCACATAATCATCAACAACAATACTATGGGATGGCTATTTGGTAAAAAGAAAAATATTGTTCCTCAAGTTCCTCTTCCTCAAGGTAGACCTTTTGATGAAAGATCATTACAGTTTCCTCAAAAAGTTAGAGGGGATAGGGTGATTGAACCGGAACATCTTAAAGCTGCGGCTGGGATTAATGCTCCTGAACCAGTTAATGAACAACCTAGGCAAATGCCTATGGCAAGAAGTGGACCAGCACCAATACGTCCTGAAGGATTACCAGTAGAACGGGGATATTCCGGAATGTTTCAAAAAAATGTAAGCCCACTTTACATCAAAGTAAATGTTTATCAACAGATGTTAGGAGAAATTGATGAACTAAAAAAAGATTTAAGTACGCTCTCTGAAACAAGTAAAGATTTAGATGATTCAGAGTTCAACGAAGAAAGTAATATTGTTCATTTGAAAAAATCGTTAAAAGTATTGCATGACAATATTTTACATGTGGATCGTACACTATTCAAAAGTCAAAATTAAATATCAAAATTATTAAACCATAATTGAGGTGGATAAAAATGGAAAAAATGCCTGTTTTTGTTAAAGTAGAAGAGTATGATGATGTTCTTCATTTAATTAAAGCTATTAGAACTAAAGTAGATGATGCAAAGAATACTTTGCTTAAAGTTAATGATTTAAAGAACGAAGAAGACCATCAGTTAGAAATTTGGCAAAATACACTTACTGAAATTGAGAAAAAAGTAGATTTTATTGACCATTCACTTAACGAACCGGAACACTATTAAAATGGCCGCTAAAAAGAAAGCAACTAGGAAAAAAACAACAACTCCTAAAAGGAAAACTACTCGAAAACCAAAAGTTAAAGCTCCAAGAAAGGTTACAGTTAAAAAAGAGATTGGTCCAAATTTTATGGTTCAAGTTAATGAACCAAAAGCATTAAGAAAAGATTTACTAGAATCTTTAAGGGAAACAATTATTTTTATGCAAGGTTATGAAGCATTTAAAAAAATTCAAGAAGAAAAAGTGGAAACGTTTACACTTTTAAAAGAAGATATTAAGACTCTTAATAATTTAGTAAACAAGCTAAAAAAACATTTACCTAAAGGGAAATTAACTGCAATTGGATTAAAAAGTATAGTTAGGCCAAGAGTTCCTGAACTTCCTAGTGAGCCTGAACCTTCTGAACCAGAGAATCCTGAAAGCGAACATTTAGAAAATCATAATGTTGGACAGCCGCCAGAAGTTGAAAAAAAATCTTTTCCACCAAGACAACCTAAAACGGAACTTGATGAATTAGAAGATCAATTAAAGGATATTGAAGGACAATTGCAAAAAATTAATTAGTTTGTTAATTCTTTTTTTTACTTTATTTTAATTTGTTATACTCTCTGAAAAGAAAAAAAGAAAAATAAAAAAAATAACCTAACTTCTTCCAAAGAAATTATTAAACCAATCCATTAACTTTTGAATCAAGTCATCTTGCTCTTGTAATTTCTTTTCAAGATCTAAACAATTTCCACTAATACAACTATTACTAGCACACTCATAATTGTTTTGACAACTATTACCTTCTCTTAATTGGGGCTTCATTTCACTGTCCCAATCACAGTACAATCCTTTTTGGTTTTCTTTAATCTTTGTACCTACAGGTAAGCATTTGTTTTCATGTTTACATCCTTCATTACAGATTAATTCCTGTGTTATTGGATTCCACTTATTTTCATCATATGCTGGAAGCATCCCGTTAGTAACTTTAGGAATTATTGGCATTGCCATTTTTGGAATGAACAAAGCACTAGGTAAATCTTCTGCGAATAAGATTTGTTGGCCAGATCCACTAAAAGAACAACTCTTACTATTATATTTACAAAGAGTATACTCTCCAGATTTATCTTTTAAACCATTGTTAACAAAAACTTTATGTGAACCAGGAAAGTTCTTAACATTATCAATAGTTTTAGGTAAGTCTAAAGTGTATTCTAATGAAACAAAAGCTACAATTTCATTTTCTTTGACATCAAATTTTGCAGTGTAAGTGTTTTCTCCTTTGTAATCTGTAGTTAATTTAGCTGGTTTAGTTTCAACCAATTTAGCTTTATAGTGATTACTAGGATCCACTAAGTATTTTCCTACATTTGCCCTTACGGTTTCTTCTCCATCCCAAGTCCAGATTAAATATTGAGCAGTTTTATCTTTTTGGTCAAAGTTAAAATAACCTATATTATTCTCTTCATTACTTTCAGATAGAGTGTTGGAAGGATCAACTATAACTTTTGCATCAACCAAATTATCTTTAGTCAAACCAAAATATCCGTATCCCCATGATCCAATTGTAACACAGTTTCCATCAGTTAAAGTTGGAGCGTAAGTTAAAATGTTTTCTTTACCATTTGTATCAAATTTAATTTGAAAACCGGAAAGATCAGTGTCTCCTAAATTACAAACTTTTGCTTTAAACCCTTCTTCACCAGCAGTAAGACTTGCAATAGTCAAATCAGTTTCTACACTTTCTTCAGGAGAGGTGATTAAAACGGGCGTTTCAATAGAAGTATCCTGGTAAGGTGTACTTAAAGATTGAGCACAAGCATAATCTTCACTGTATTGTAAGAATTCGTTAGTTTTTGTCCAATGTGTTTGACAAAGCTGATTACTTCCGGTTCCAAAATTTTTGTAAGGTGGCGCTGTCCATTTTAGAGCTTGTTTATTAGCAGCTCCATCTAAAGCGCCTGCGTAAGTTTTGAACCCTTCAAAGTAAACCATTTGATCTAGTTCGAGGTTAAACTTTGCAGTTGCACTTGCACCAGTATTTTTTGTTTCAAAATCAATTACTTTAAATGCATTACCATCTAAAGTTACTGTATACATATTTACATAAGCATTAGGAATGTTTTTTGATAAGTCATAATCTTTATGATCCGGATAATCATTTACAGATACAGAGAATTGAGTTGTTCCCTGAGTTGTTTCTTCCGCCATTACAGATATTGAACTTATAAACATTACAAATATCGCAAACAATGCGATTGTTTTTAATTTCATTTTAATTGACCTCCATCGGTTTTTATTTCCATTTTCATGGTTTTCGATTGTCATGTATACCCGAAAGCCAAACAAATACTTAAACGTTGAGTGGGAAGTAAACCCGAAAAAATGAGTTTTTATTTGCCAATAGTTAAGAAAGGGCCATTTTTATGCCCAAATCAATCAATCGTCTAAAAAAAAGCTCGTTAAAGAGATATCAACTAATTTTCCCTCTTTTTTAATAGAAATTATCTTTTTACGTTCCAAACTTTGTAAAACCCTACTTAAACTAGTTCGAGGTATTTTAGTAGCGTGACGAATCTTTGATTGAGATTGCTGATAATTGTTTTCTAAAAGAAAATTTACCACTTTTTTTTCTTTATCATTAAGAGTTTCTAAGATGGCGGTTGTTTTTTTGGAGATATTATTTTCTGAAGTTTCTTCAATATCTTTAGAATTTTCCTCTACCTTTTCTTTTGTTAATGGTTTTTTCTTTTTAAAGTTGATAATATCATTCTTTAATAAATACCAAATTAATAGTCCAATTAAAATTAAACTTATTAATATTACGATTAACCAAATTAAATGGGATGAATTTTTATTATCCATATTTCCCGCTAAAGACACTTCTACTGAACTGATCTCGCCCAATTTAATTTCAAAATTCTGTTTGCCAACAACCCCATCTTTAGAAGCAATTACTATACATTCGCCTATTGGCGTTTTGGGAATGTTAAAGAAACCTAAATTGTCCGAAGAATCGGGAAAATCTACAGTGAACGATGAATAACAGTTAAATGATAATTCTGCGTTTGAAACTAAATTTCCTGCATTATCAACAACAGTTCCCTGAACATAACCAACAGGGAAAACTAAAAAATTATCTTTATATTTCCCAGAACCATAATAATCTATTGCAGGAGTTTCTAACAAATCTAAAGTAACTTGTAAACTTTGTTCTTTGTTAAGCAAAGGTATCTTTGCCTGAGAACTGCTTAACAATTCTGTATATTGGGCGTCAGCAAAATTTAATGTTAAGTAATAATTAGTAAAGTCTTGTTTATCAGGTGATGTAAAAATGATATTGGTTTCATCTATAGCAATTGCTAAAGGTAAAAGCATAATAAATAGTAAAATTAAAGCCAACCTCTTTTTCATATACGTTAGTAAAGAATTTTTATATATAAATGTTTGGAAGAGTTTTGTCTGATTTGAAAGTAAAATTTATTAAGTTTAGATGTTTAAAAAAATTTATGGTAAAGAAAGCATTAATACTAATTGATTTTGAGAATGAATGGATTAATGAGGATTCTGAATATTTTGTAGGTAATATCACTGAAACCGTTAATAGAGTTAACAAATTAATTGGTTATTGTAGAAATGAAAATTACAAAATTATTTTTATCAGGCATGTTGAGAAAGATTCCAAAAAAGAGTTTGTTGAGAACTCTAATAATGTTGAAATAATGAATGAAATTAATAAAGACAATTCTGATGTTCTGGTCACAAAATACAAAATTAGTCCATTTTACCAAACTAATTTACAAGAAGAATTAGATGAAATTGAAGAGGTGATTGTTTCTGGAATCTTAACAAATTTGTGTGTAAGAAGTTTTATCCAAGATGCTTATGATAGAGATTTTGTGATTAAAGTAATTAAAGATTGTTGTGTTTCATTTGACCAAGAAACTCAGGATTTTACATTTAAAGATCTTAAAGATACTCGAGATGAGATTGAATTCTTAAATTTAGATGAGTTTGTTCAGTAAGATTTATAAAAAAGTGTTTGATTTTGTTATTCCATGTGCGCGTGCCGGAGTGGTCAAACGGGATGGACTCAAAATCCATTAGCTTAGTGCTTACGCAGGTTCGAGTATTAAGCTGTGCTTAGTGAATTAGAAAAAGTGCAGCTTTTTCGAAATCCCTGCCGCGCACACTTTTTATTTTTTTCAAAAATAATATAAACAACGCTAATATTCTTATATAAAATGTCAGAAGAATATGATTTTGCTGAAGAGGATGAACTTCTTAGTGAGTTAATAAAAGATATTACTCAACATATTGACCAAGGGAAATTAATAATTACGGGTTCTCATTCAATTAAAGAAAAAATCATGGCTTTAGAAGCAATGATGATGCATATTGAGATGATGCATGGGTGGGAACATGAAAATTTAGCTAGTTTCTTTGAAGAAATTGCTGAAGAATTTAATTCATTAAGAGAATTCTTAGATAAAGGCAAAAAAGAATTTACAGATTTAGTGGTTTTAGAACAAGCAATTAAGAAAAGAGGCAAATCTTGGATTCTTCATCACAAAAAAATAACTATAAAAGATGAAGAAAAATTTAAACAAATTAGTAAGAGAACAGTAAATAAATTAAAAGAACATATTGCTAAGATCAAGAATTTAATTTCTGAAAGTAAAATTTTAATACAAAAAGAAGAAGATTTTGATGCGGAGAATGAAGTTTACCGGGCTCTAAATTCTGCTTTAAAGTTGATTGTTTCATATGAGACATTATTTGAAAATAGTTAACTACATAAATAAATCAAAAAAACAGTTCTTGCCTATGAAACAAAAAAGTTGTGACAGCTGTCCAGCATTATGCTGCAAATATATTGCCTTGCAAATTGATACTCCCACTTGCAGAAAAGATTGGGATAATATTTTTTGGTATTTATACCATGAGAATATTATTGTTTTCATTGACCATGATAATAATTGGATAATTGAATTTAAAACTAAATGTAAGAATTTGCAACCAGACTATCACTGCGGGATTTATGAAACTAGACCCAAAGTTTGTCGTGGTCTGAAAACGCATGAGTGTGAACACCACAATGAAAATTCTCCATATCAAGAAGTTTTCTATTCAGTTGAGGATTTGAAGAAATATTTGATAATGAAGAAGATTGATTACCCGTTTAAAGAGTTTGAGAAGTAAGTTTTATGTGTTCGGGAGAGAATTATAACCTTTCTCCAGTTTTCGAATCAAAATATAAATGATAACCACCATCAACGCCCAAACAAGCTTTTCTACCATTCACCATAATCCCACATTTTTTAATTTTTTCAACAGGAAAGATTATTCCATCAGAAGAGATCATTTTTGTTTCTCCTTCGTCAATTATTTTAGCAACTAATGTTTCATTTTTCCCATCACCATTAAGATCGTAATTCTTAACTGAAATTATTTTATCATGTAAACCACCAAAAAGAGAAAGGTCCTCCTGTGTGATATCTTGTGCATTATCTTCATTTACATTATCATTCGCAGGTTCAGAGAAAAAAGGAGCCCCCCCCATTGTAAAATATTGTGTTTTTCCATTATCTTTAACTTTGGCAATTAAGATGTTCTTTTTTTCATTTAAATTTTTTATTTCAGGTAAATAAACTTCATCGTGAAAACCACCAAAAAGGGGATCGCCATATTGGTCAACAATTGCCCATTTGTTCTGGTCCCCCACTGTAGCCAATAAAATTTCATTAATTCCATCTTTATCTAAATCATAATTAGCAATTTCCCAAACAAAGTCATGCCAACCACCAAAAATATCTTTTCCGACAGGAGTTACAAACTTCCATTTTTTTTTATCTTTTACTTTCAAAATGAGGGTATCTTTTTTTCCATCTCCCATGGTGTCATAACTTTCCATTTCTGATTCATAAATAGAATCATATTCACCACCAAAAAAAACAATTGAATCCAAACTAATTAAACGTCCTTTTCTTTTATCAACCACTCCTGCAAGCAATAAATCACCTTTTCCATCGCCGTTAATATCATAATTTTTGGGAAAATTAACGGAATCGTGTAAACCGCCAAAAAGAGATTCCCCTGTTTTAGTTACTAATTGACATTTACTATAATCATTAACTTTAGCAATTAAAGTTTCTCGACTACCATCCCCATCAATATCTGTAGGACTAATTCCAAATATTTCGTTATGTAGACCACCAAAAGATAACTCTTCTTTTAGACAATAGCCTTTTTTAGGAAATCCTTCATCATCAATTACTTTAATTATATCTCCATTAATCCCCATACATGGATTATTCTCTTGACTATAAACAAAAGAATTAACAAATTGAAAACTAATTAATGCTGCCGCATAACAAACAAATTTTTGAATTTTTTTATTAATTTTCATTTTAAGTATTTTATAGGTATACTCATTAATTAGTTCATTTATTTATAAAGTTTTGGGTGATTTGTTATTAATGAGTAGTACCAAATAATGAGGTAAAGAGTAAACCTTTTTAAACAATAAACTCTTTTCTAGCATTATGCCAATAGAAATATGTACAATCGGTGGTTATTCAGAAACTGGGAAGAATTCTACTGCGATCAAGATAGATGATGAAGTTGTAATCTTGGATATGGGATTACACATGGAAAATTATATTCGCCATACTGAAGATGAAGACATTTCGGCGATGCATTATGAAGAATTATTAGCAGTTGATGCCGTTCCAGATTATAACCTAATTAAAGATTGGAAAAGTAAAGTAATTGCCATTGTTCCTAGTCATGGTCATTTGGACCATATTGGGGCAATTCCTTTCTCAGCGAGTATATTTCCTCAAGCACCGATAATTTGTAGCCCATACACTGCTGAAGTTTTAAAAAGTATTTTTAGAGATGAAAGGATAAAAATTCCTAATGATCTAATTTCTTTAAATTTAAATTCTAAACATAAACTGTCAAAAAAATTAACTATAGAATTAGTTAATATGACTCATTCAATCCCACAGGCCACAATGATTGTTTTACATACGCCTTACGGGAAAGTAGTTTATGCTAATGATTATAAATTCGATCGTCAACCAACTCTCGGAAAGAAACCAAATTTTCAAAGGTTAGAAGAAGTTGGTAAAGAAGGCGTTACTGTTTTAATTAATGAATGTCTTTACGCTCATGAACATAAAAAAACACCTTCTGAATCTGTTGCTAAACAAATGCTTAAAGATGTTATGTTAGGAGTAAATGCAGAACAGAAAGGGATGATAGTAACCACATTTTCATCACATTTAGCTAGGTTAAAAAGTATTATTGAACTTGGAAAACAATTAGATAGAAAAATAATTTTTATTGGAAGATCTTTATCAAAATATGTCACTGCTGGAGAACGTATAAATATTATTGATTTTCAGAAGGATGTTAAATTAATTAAACATTCAGATAAAAGAGAAAGTATACTTAGAAAAATAATGAAAGATGGCAAACATAAATATTTAGTTGTTTGTACGGGCCATCAAGGAGAACCAAAAGCGGTCCTTTCCAGGTTAGCTAAGGGTGATTTACCATTTCAATTTAATAGTGGAGATGTAGTTATTTTTAGCTGTTCAGTAATCCCAGTAGAACTAAATAAAGATAACAGAGGAATATTAGAAAAACAATTAAGATCAAAAGGAGTAAGAATATTTCGAGATATTCATGTTTCTGGACACGCCGCTAGAGAAGATCATCGAGATTTGATTGAATTAATTAAGCCTAAACATATCATTCCTTCCCATTCTGGTAAAAAGAAAGCATTAGAATTGGCAGAATTAGCTAAAGAAATGGGTTATAAAGATGACCAAATACATCTGATGAAAAACGGTAAAAGGATCATTTTAAGCTAAACTACCACTTCACCACAACAAATTTTATAAATAAATCTAACCTGGAATTCCTTATTAAAGATGGGTGTGGAGGGTAAAAGATGAAATTAGTTTTAGCTGAACCAAAATATTTTAAAGATAGTATTTCTATTATATCAGACTTAGTGAGTGAAGCAAAATTTAAAGTTAATAATAATGGGTTGGAATTGGTAGCAATGGATCCAGCAAATGTGGCTATGGTCGTGTTTAAAATGTTAAGTAGTTGTTTTACAAAGTGTGAGGTTGTTGATCAAGAAGAAATTGCTATTAACTTAAATAATCTTAAACAAATTCTTAGAAGAGCAAAAAGTGATGATGTTTTAACTTTAGAAACTACAGATGATAGTAAGTTAAAAATTCAAATGAAAAGTAACACATTAAGATCATTCTCGATACCAACATTAGATATTGAAGAAAATGAACAAAAAGTGCCAGAATTGACTTTTCCAATAACTGTAGAAATGGATTCTAGCTTATTAGCAGAATCAATTGAAGATGTTTCTGTTGTGGCAGAGTCTGTAACGTTTCTTGGGGAGAAAGGCCAAATATCTGTAAAAGCAGAAGGTGATTTATCTAAAGCGTTTATTGAAATTAAAAGTGACGAAAATACTTTTATTAAAACAGATTCAGATGACAAATTTAAAGCTAAATTTTCATTAGAATATCTTAAGAAGATGATTAATGGTGGTAAATTGTCTAACAAAGTAACTTTATACTTTAACACAGATTATCCTTTAAAACTAGAATATAAATTAGTAGATCGATTAGTTTTAAGTTTCATTTTAGCACCAAGAGTGGATAATGATTAAAAATGAAATTTTATTTTGAAGGGATTATTTTTTATTTCTTTCTTTTAGATTGTATTATTTATAATGTTATGAGTTGGAGTACTGGAAAGTTTCATGACAAAGTTTCTCACTGGTTATCTGATTGGTTTCCTTTAAACAGATTCTTTGGGCTGTTTTATTTTATTTTAATCTTATGGGTTGGATTTGCTTTGTATAGAATGACATTGTTAGGGTTTAGTTTTTAATTATAATTGAAATCTCAATTAACCCCGTTAATTCTTTAATAATTCCATAAAGTATATAATGTAAACACTATTTTTAATCATCAATGGAAAATAAACATGTTGGATATTTGGTATTAGGAATTGCTTTAATTGTATTTTTCATAGTAATGTCTTTCAACAATGCCTTAGAAACAATAGTTAATACTTCTTGTACGCACGGTGTTGCTTGTCCAATGCAGGCAACAATGCAAACACAAAAAGTTATCAGTTATAGTTTAATGGGATTATTAGTTCTTGTTGGTTTAGCAATTATCTTTTTAATGAAAGATGAGTCCGTTGTTAAAGAAATGAAAAAGAACATTTCTAAAGAAGAAAAACAACAGAAATTAGAAAATCTTGATGAAGAAGAAAGAAAACTAATGGATATCATCTTAAGAGAAGATGGATCTATATTTCAAAGTTCATTAGTAAATGAGACTAAATTAAGCAAAGTAAAAGTTACTCGTATTTTAGATCGTTTGGAAGGGAAGAAATTAATTGAACGCAAGAGACGTGGTATGAGTAATGTGGTTATTTTGAAATGAGAATGACTTAACATATCTTATTCAAAATAAAGTGCTTTTGCCTCTGCAATAATTTCTTCACATAATGGACTTAATGAATTTTTGTATTTTTCAAGTTCTTTTTTATTTGATTTTGAAAAATCAATTAGCATATATCTTTCAACATCAATTCCTTTTTGTTTTAAACGGTTATATAGGTTAAAATGATTACCAAATATGTGTTCTAAACCACCTGCATGCATTATTGTCCCATTTAAAGAGGATATTTGTTCACAGGTATATTCATCTCTGATTTCAATGTCAAGAACCTCGCCTTTATCTTTTGGCACATATGTTTCATAATAACAATCAATCCATTTTTGAGCATAATTAAGTTCTTGTTCTGTACCTTTCAATGTCAAATCATAAAGTGCATGAATAAAGTTTTCAAAACCAAACATACCGCCTTTACATGATTCATTAACTCTTTCTTCACCAACTGCATTTGCGAAAATTATTCCTTCTAAGTAATGTCCATAGCCTTCTAAAAATTTATTTTTTTCTGTTAAAGGTTTTTGGCATTTGAGAACATCTACTTTATGGGCGTACATTTCATCAATTTGTTTTCTCAATTTAGCCCTTCTTAAATCAATTAATTTTATAGGGATATCATTTTCATTACAATGTCTATTTATTGCTAATACATTTCCGAGAGAAACTGTTTCAAATTTTTTAACATTATTCTCATTTAATGTTAAAACGGTATTAATTTTATTTATTGTACTTTCAAAAGTCAATTCTAATTCTTCAATACTTACTTTATCATACTCTATTGTTACAGTTGTTGGTTTGAAATGATTTATTGCAGAGATGTATCTAGCTTCTTTTTCTAAGTCATAATGATTCTCTCCAATTAGATACACTTTATTTGGCATATTAATCATCAAAAGTGTATTATTTATAAATCTTGCGGAGGTTTGTCACTAGAGAATGATTAACGGAGAAAGGTAAATCTATAAGCTATATTGTCAAATAATTAATGTTAATTATAGTAAACAAAGAGAAATTAATTTCACACTGAAACTAGTTTCACAGTTTCTTTTATAAGTTGTTACAATTCTGAGAACCCTACAATGAAAAATAAAATAATGGTTTTAGGATTAATGTTGATAACAGTTTTATTTATTGTAGGCTGTTCTGATAAAGATGGAATTACTGGTGATGCCACTACAACTAATTCAGTTGAAAATGATGAAGCAGGTGTTATTAATATCCCATTAGATTCAATAACAAATGAAGTACAAAAATTTAATTACAATGCTAATGGTGTTACTGTAACTTATTTTGCTGTCCGTGGGACAGATGGAGAAGTTAGGACCGCTTTTGATGCTTGTGATGTTTGTGGTGGTAAGAAAGGTTATAAACAACAAGGTAATGATATCGCCTGTATAAATTGTGGTAAAGTCTTTAGTATCGATGGCCTGGGTACACAAAACAAAGGTTACGGTTGCTGGCCAAGTTATTTAAGTCATGAAATAAAAGATGGAAATATAATCATAAAAACTTCAGAATTAGAAGCTGGAAAGTTTAGGTTTGCATAAGATGGTTTATGGTTGCTCAGGAAACTGGTTTATTGGAGGGTTTGGAGGTTATTGGAATATGATATTTGTAGCAATATTTTGGATAATTATAGTTGCTATTGTTATCTGGCTAATTAAAGAACAAAAGTTTTCAGGTTTATTTAAACAGAAAGATTCTTTAGAAATACTTAAAGAGAGATACGCTAAAGGAGAAATAAGTAAAACTAAGTTTGAGTCAATGAAAAAAGAATTAAAGAGGTAAAAAATGACACATTATGAAAAAAAAGAACATCAAGAAAGTAAACATGAAAATTATGTTCCAAAAGAACACCACGTTGGAAACAAACATGAACATAAAAAAAAAACAGATTCTTGTTGTGGAACAAATTTAAACAGCTTCCAAAAATTTTTGGTTGTTGCAGTAATTATTCAAATATCATTACTATTATTTGTTGCTGTGAAAATTTCAACAAATCCAGGAATAAATGTTAATGATAATAACAATGCCGAAGATGTACTTGCTCCTTCAGCAGCACCAAGTGCAAACAATGCAGCGCCAAGTGTAGATTTGAGTGTTTTAATTGATGATGATGCTGTCAAAGGAGATGAAAACGCACCAGTAACAATAGTTGAGTTTAGTGATTACGAATGTCCTTTTTGTGAAAAGTTTTATACCCAAACCTTACAACAAATTGAAGAGAAGTACGTAGAAACTGGTAAAGTGAAATTTGTTTATAGAGATTTCCCATTAGGATTCCACCAAAATGCTCAAAAAGCTGCAGAAGCTGCTGAGTGTGCAGGAGAACAAGACAAATATTTTGAAATGCATGATCTCTTGTTTGAGAAAGGTGTAAGTGGAGGAGTTAATTCATTCAAACAATATGCTCAAGAATTAAATTTAGATCCTGCCAAATTTAATCAGTGTTTAGATTCTGGAGCAATGGCTTCTGAAGTAAAAAAAGATCTTTCCGCAGGAGCACAATTGGGCGTATCTGGAACACCCGCATTTTTCATTAATGATAAAAAATTAGTTGGTGCACAACCATTCCAGGCGTTTGAACAGATAATTGAACAAGAGTTGAACAGTTAGAGGTAATTAAAAATGAAAATAAATCTGAAAATTAAAGGTATGCATTGTAAAAGTTGTGCAATGTTAATTGAAGATGCTTTAGAAGATTTAGGAGTAAAGAGTAAAGTTGATAGTGATAAACACACTGCCATAATTGATTTTGATGAAAATAAAATTAATGCAGAAAAAATTAAAAAAGCAATAATAAGTGAAGGTTACCAAGTAGAATGAATAAAGTAAAACAAGATAAATTATTGAAACTTATTTTTTTTCTTTCTATTATGGGGATCATTCTATCGGGTTATCTAACTTATATTCATTATTCAACGTCAAATAACAGTGTTTGCGATTTAAACGGAACTTTTCAATGTAGTTTAGTTAATAGGAGTCAATACGCAGAAATGTTTGGAATTCCTGTTGCTTTGTTAGGATTATTGGGGTATTCATTTTTAGGATTAATCAGTTTTAGTTTGTTTAAAAAAAACATCTTAGCAAGAATAAGAAGTAAAAAAATATTAAAAAAAATTGTTTCAGCAAGAACTTTATTTGTTTTTTCGGGAATTGCATTAACAATTTCATTATATTTAACTTATGTTGAGTTTTTTATAATTAAAGCTATTTGTCTTGTATGTGCGATTTCACAAATAACAATTATAATTATTACCATTAGTAGTTATAAAAATTTACAATTAAATAAAAAAATCAGAGGTGATTAAGATTACAATAACAAAAAAGAAGTTCAAAACTAAAGGAATGACTTGCCATAGTTGTGAGAAAATTATTGCTAAACAAGTCTTAAACCTAGAAGGAATTAAAAGTATTGATATTAATTATGCAACTGAAACCGCGGAAGTAGAATTTGATTCACAAAAGACAAATTACCATCAAATTAAAACTGCGATTGAAGATAAAGGTTATCTTTGTGAAACTTTTGAGGAAAATAAAACAAGTAAACAGAAAACTAATTGGTTAGCTTGGGGTTTTGCTGCTATTGGTTTTATTTTAGTAATGTACTTTGCTTGGCAACTATATGGGTCAATCCAATTACCTGAAATAACCCAAAATATGGGTTATGGATTATTGTTTGTTGTTGGTCTACTAACTGGATTTCATTGCGTGGGTATGTGTGGTGGATTTGTAGTTTCTTACACTGCAAAAGGTGTTAAAGAAGGAAAAAAACCACACAAAATGCATCTGAGTTATGGAATTGGTAAAACTTTATCCTATACAATAATCGGGGCACTGTTTGGTTTATTAGGAAGTATTATTGCGTTTACACCTGCAATTAGAGGATGGGCAGGAATCTTTGCAGGATTGTTCTTAGTGATATTTGGATTGAAGATGTTAAACATTTTTCCAGCTTTGAGAAAATTTCGCATAAAAACTCCCCAATTTATTAATAGGTTTATTAAAAAGGAAAATAAAGAATATTCTAACAGCCCTTTAGTGATTGGTTTGTTAAATGGGTTGATGATTGCTTGTGGGCCACTGCAAGCAATTTATATTATGGCGGCAGGAAGTGGTAGTATGATTGAAGGGGCAAAGATGCTTTTTGTTTTTGCTTTAGGTACTTTACCAGTGATGTTAGGATTTGGTTATTTAACAAGTATAATCAGTAAAAAAGCAACTCACAAAATTCTTAAAGCTAGTGGAGTTATTGTTATCATTCTTGGAATTATAATGATTAACCGAGGATTATCTTTAACTGGAACTGGTTACGATTACAATTCTTTGACTGCAGGTTTTGCACCGTTTGCTAGTGCTAATTCCAATGGAGTTTCTGGAACAGATGGAACCACGGAAGGAAGTTTTGTTTTAAAAGATGGATACCAAGAAATAAGAATGGAAGTTAATCGTTATGGTTGGAGTCCGGATAAATTTGTGTTAAAGAAAGATGTACCTGTTAAATGGATCATTAATGCAAAAGAACTTAATGGTTGTAATAACGCAATTCAAGTTCCAAAATTGGGATTAAAATTTGATATTAAAAAAGGAGAACAAATAATTGAATTTACACCAACAGAAACAGGAACAATCTCTTGGAGCTGTTGGATGGGAATGATCCCTGGTGTTTTTATTGTCCAGGATAATGTTGATAGTAACTCTGCTAATCAAGCATTAGAAGAAGCAGAAGTTCCAAAAGGTGGAAGTTGTGGAGCCGGTGGCGGCGGCTGCGGTTGTGGAGGTTAAGAACAATGGATTGTGAATGTGATTTTGAAACTGCAGAATTTGGAAAAGATGTTTATTGTAAAAAGTGTGGGATGGATTTAGGATTCAATCCTATTACAATCCATCATAAAGGAAAAATAGGATTATATTGTTGTGAAGGGTGCATTGAACCTTAAGAAAGGAGGTAGATAGAAAAAATGAAGAAAATCATTTTAAGTTTGGGTGTTTTATTGATGATCTTTTTAGTAGGCTGTTCTAGTATTACCGGAAAAGCAACTGATTCTCAAGGAGAGTTAGACAGTTTTGCACAATGTCTTACAGATAAAGGTGTTAAAATGTTTGGGACAGAATGGTGTTCACATTGCAAGAATCAAAAAGCAGAATTTGGCAGTTCATTTGAATATGTAGATTATATTGATTGTGATGCTGATAAAACGGCATGTATTCAAGCAGGAGTAGAAGGTTATCCCACTTGGCAAATAAATGGTCAAAATTATCCGGGAAAACAACCATTAGGCAAATTGGCTTCTTTGTCTGGATGCGAACTAGATTAATTTTTTTATTAATTCTTTTCCATAAAGTTTATAAATGATGCATGATGAGATAATCATATGACTCCCAGATCATATGACTCTGACCCAGCCTACAAGTTATTTTTTGGTTCTTTAGCCAATAAAAATAGATTAAAAATAATCAATACTTTACGGAAAAGTAAAAAATGTGTAAATGAGATTTGTCAAGCAACAAATTTTGAACAAACAATGGTTTCTCATAATCTAAAACGTTTAGAAAGATGTGGGATGGTCTTTGTCAAGCAAGAAGGAAAGCATAGATATTATAGTTTAAATCAAGAAACCATTAAACCTTTACTGGAGATGATTGATGCTCATATGAAAAAATATTGTTGTAAGATTGTAGGAGAATGTAAAAAGAAATGAGTTTAAACCAAAATCAAATAAAGAGAAAATATAACCGCTTCTCGCTATTTTATGATCTTTTAGAATGGCCAGTAGAAAAGTTGTGGTATAGTAAGTGGAGACAAAGATTGTTAAAAAAAACAAAGAACGAAGTCCTAGAAATAGGAGTAGGAACTGGAAGAAACTTACAATATTATAATTATAATCAAGTTAATTTGACTGCAACAGAAATTAGCAGCGGAATGCTAGAAAAAGCTAAGGAAAAAGCAAGAAAGAATAATTACCAGGTAAATTTTAAATTGATAAATTCAGAAAAACTACCATTCAAAGATAACCGCTTTGATTATATTGTTTGTACATTTGTTCTGTGTTCCGTTACGAACCAAAATAAAATGTTAAAAGAGATGAAAAGGGTATTAAAGAATAGGGGTAAGATCTTGTTATTAGAACATGTACTGAGTAAGAACAAAATTATTGCTTTTTTAGAAAACCTACATAATCCAATTACCAAATATTTATTTGGTTACAATATTAATCGCAATACAATAAAGAATATTAAAAAGTCTGGTTTAAAATTAATCAAACAAAAAAATCTTGGTTTGAAAGATGTTTATAAAGAATTAGAGGTAATGAAAAACAATGAAAAAAACAAATATAAAAATATCAGGTATGACTTGTTCTAGTTGTGCCGCCATTATCAATAAAGCGCTCAATAAAGAAAAAGGAGTTAAGTCTGCTAATGTAAACTTTTCTACAGAAAAAGCTACGATTGAATTTAATCCTAACATTACTGATGAACAAAAATTAATTAAAACAATTAAAAATAAAGGTTATTCTGGCCATGTTGTAATTGGAACAGATTTCAAAAAAGAACAGAAAAAAACAAAAGATGAATTAAAGAAATTAAGAAATAAAGTTATTCTCTCAGCAATATTTGCTATCCCTACCTTTATTTTAGGAATGTTTTTCATGAAAACACCATTATTTGCAGGACAAGATTATCTTATGTGGGTCCTTGCCACACCAATTCAGTTCTATATTGGTGCATCATTCTATCAAGGTTCTTGGATGGCATTAAAAAATAAATCTGCCAATATGGATTCCTTGATTGCTTTAGGAACAAGTGCAGCTTATTTTTATTCAGTTTTTGTTGTTCTTTCGGGAACAGGACATCAATACTTTGAAGCGTCTGCTGTATTGATTACACTAGTAATCTTTGGAAAATATTTAGAAGCAAAAGCAAAGGGAAGAACTTCAGAAGCAATTTCTAAGTTAATGAAGATTGGTGCAAAAACTGCTACAGTTATTAGAAACAGAAAAGAAATGAAAATCCCTATTGATGAAGTTCAAGAAGGGGATGTGGTTATTGTTAAACCGGGAGAAAAAGTTCCCGTTGATGGAGTTATTACAGAAGGCCATTCTACACTTGATGAATCCCTAGTTACGGGAGAAAGTATTCCTGTAGAAAAGAAGAAAGGTGATTCAGTTATTGGTTCAACGATTAACAAAGTTGGCAGTTTCAGATTTAAAGCAACTAAAGTGGGATCAGAAACAACTTTATCAAGAATAATTAAATTAATTGAAGAAGCACAAACTAAAAAAGCACCAATTCAAAGATTTGCAGATGCGGTATCTGCTTATTTTGTACCAATAGTTATTTTTATTGCTCTGCTTACGTTTACAGCTTGGTTCTCAATTATCAAAGCAGAAGTGGGTTTTGCAATCATTGCTGCAGTTGCAGTTTTAGTTATTGCTTGCCCTTGTGCTTTAGGATTAGCGACACCAACAGCAATTATGGTTGGAACTGGTAAAGGTGCTAAACGGGGCATTCTAATCAAAGGCGGAGACGCTTTAGAGACTGCTCACAAATTAAAGTATGTTGTTTTTGATAAGACTGGGACAATTACTAAAGGACAACCAGAAGTTACTAATTTAGTTGTTGCAAAAGGATTAACAGAAAATAAACTATTAGAAATTGCTGGCAGTATTGAAAACAGTTCTGAACATCCTTTAGCAGAAGCAATTGTTAATAAAACCAAAGCTAAGAAAATTAAAATGAAAAAGATTACTGGTTTTAAAGCAATTACCGGCAAAGGTGTCAAAGCAAAATTTAACAAAAAAGAATATTATCTAGGAAATCTAAGATTAATGGTGGAAAGAAAAGTTAATCTGTCTACTTTCAAAAAGAAAATTGAAACTTTAGAAACTGAAGGTAAAACAGCAATGATCCTTTCCGAAGGGAAAAAGGTTTTAGGTGTGATTGCGGTTGCCGATGAGATTAAAGAAGATTCACCTAAAGCAATCAAAGCTTTACAAAAATTAGGAATCAAAGTTTATATGATTACTGGCGATAATGAACGAACAGCAAAAGCCATTGCTAAAAAAGCAGGTATAAAAAATTACTTTGCGGAAGTTCTTCCTGGAGAAAAAGCTAAGCATGTTAAGAAACTGCAACGTAAAGGTAAAATTGCTGCAGTAGGCGATGGCATTAACGATGCGCCGATGTTAGCCCAAGCAGATATTGGAATTGCTATGGGTTCCGGAACAGACGTAGCCATGGAAACCGGTAGTATTGTTTTAATGCGAGATTCTTTGCTAGACATTCCAAAAGCCATCAAGTTAAGTAAAATGACAATGAGTAAAATCAGACAGAATATGTTCTGGGCTTTATTTTACAATGTCTTAGGAATCCCAATCGCCGCAGGAGTATTATATCCTTGGACCGGCTGGTTACTTAGTCCGATGATTGCTGGCGGAGCAATGGCATTAAGTTCGGTAAGTGTGATTACAAATAGTTTATTGTTGAAAAGGAAGAAGTTGTAATTCATTTTATTTTTTCTATATTTTTTTATAGCTTTAATGTACTCTGATAATAAGAAAGAAAAAAAATTATTCTTCTTTAGCTGCTACTTTCCCAATCCAAATTGCTGCAAGAACTGCTAAGATTGTTACAAATATTGCATAAACCCAAGGTCCCCCCGAAGAGAGTGTACATAATGCTCCAGCACCTTCTGAACCACACGGACCAAGAAATAATGCTTTAATTGCATCGTTCCATGCTAATGCAGCAACTAAACCAAATGCAGCAATCATTAACGCTGATATTTTTTCTGTGACATCTTTTTTCATTTTTATTTCCTCTCTAAGTTTTTCTTGCACACCAAAACTCTTTTATTTTTTAGTCTCCAATAAAAATAAAAATAAAATGGTTAACCCATAAACGCTTCCTGCAATTTATTTTTTGCATTATGCTTATTTCCCATGGCTTCCATTTTTGTTTTCCAGTTTGCATTTGCAGAATCAACTGTTGCTTGAGCCACTCTGTTCATCTTTTCTCCATTGTGCTCTTCAAAAACTTTTTTCATTTTTTCAAGCATTAATTCTTCCCATGCTTTATCCGCTAAACGTAACATTTTGTCAGTCATGTCACAACCAGTACTATGGCAAGAATTTTTCTCACTATTACATTTATTTTCATTACAATTTTCCATTTTAATAATCTCCACCTAATTTTATAGCTTCTAGGTAAAGCTCATTGACTTTGTTCCAATGGATAACATTAAAGAAATCATAGCAATGTTTGAATTCATTCATTTTCTTCCCCCTAAATTATCTAAATCAATTCCAAACATCATTAATTCTTTTTTATTGACTTTATGTTCATTACACTGGGCACAATAAAATAATGAAATGGTTTTATTATTAGATAATTTTTCATCGCATAGTTCACAAAAATCTTTTTTCATTTTAACCACCTCCAATGGTTTGGAAAATTTAAAATTAAATCTTTCCTACTAAATCTAATCCTGGTTTTAATGTTTCTTTTCCCGGTTGCCAATTTGCAGGACAGACTTGGTCACCATGCTTTCTAACAAATTGTGCAGCTTTGATTTTCCTCATTAGTTCATCACTGCTTCTACCCATTGAATTGTCATGTAATTCATATGCTTTCAAAATTCCTTCTGGATCAATGATGAAAGTTCCTCTAAGACTTAATCCTTCATTTTCAATGTATGTTCCGTAAGCTTTACAAATCTTACCAGTTGGATCCGCCAACATTGGATAAGTAATCTTTTTAATCATTTCAGAGTTATCTGCCCAAGCTTTGTGAACAAAAACAGTATCTGTGCTGACACTAATAACTTCAACATTAAGTTGTTTAAGTTCTTCATATTTATCTGCAACACTTCCTAATTCCGTTGGACAAACAAAAGTAAAATCAGCAGGATAAAAGAGTAATACTACCCATTTTCCTTGATAATCATTAAGATTAATTCTTTTTATTTCTCCATGATGATATGCTTCAGCATTAAACCCTGGTGCTTTTTCACCAATTTTAATTTCTTTATTAATTTCCATTTTTATATCCTCATGCCTTATTGGGAAGAACTAGAAACGTTTTCGTTTCTCATTTCTCCTTTTTGTTTTTTTAGTGATTCCCATTTCTCTTAGTTTTATTTCCCATTTTTCTTGAATCAAATTGCAGTCTGAACAAATAAAACCACGTAACTCTGAATAACTAGGAAATGTTTTATTACAATAAATGCATATTAAAGGAACCATGTTTAACACCCAATTAACAATAGTTAACATATTCTTGTTTTTAAACGTTGTGAGTAAATGCAAAGTCAGTTCAGAAAACTGCACTACTTGTTAAGTAAAACAAAACTATATATAATAAGAAAGGATAATCCAGTTTATGAAAAAGAGACACAATATAATCATTGATAGTTGGAAATTAGTAAAAGAAAATAAAATATTATTTTTACCGAATATCCTCCTTTTTATAATTCATATCTTTTTCATAGTCATCTTAGCCAAAATAAGTGGCATTTCTAATATGGTTTTAGAAAATAATTACTTAGGATTAAAAGAAGTTATTTTCTCTGCTAAAACATTAATTTTTTTACTTGTTTATACATTAGTTTTATTATTTGTAGATAATTATTTCCTAGCTGCGAAATATGGGATGATTAAAGATTTAATAGTTAAAAAGAAAACGAATATTCATAATGCAATAAGATTTGCTAATAAACATTATTTAGTTACAATAAAAATCCATATTTTAAGTTATCTGATTATATTTATCCCATTAATATTATTATTTGTGTTATTGTTCCTATTCATTCCAACAAATCCATTTATAGCAATTGGACTATTTTTACCTTTAATGATGGTTTATTTTGTTTATATAAGTATAAGGCTATTATTTGTTTACCCCATTATGACTTTTGAAAATAAAGGGGCTTATCAATCTTTAGTTAAAGATTTTCATTTTGTTAAAACACATGCACATCACACATTTATGACTTGGTTAATTGTACTTGTAATTGTAATGGTTACGGGAATAGCCAAAGAGAATTTTCTTAAAGTAACTAGTTTTATTTACCAACAGATTGCTTTTTTAGGATTCCTATTGATACTTTTAATTTTATTAGTAGAATTTACAGTTTCCGTATGGGAACATGTATTTATATTTAAAAGCTATTTAGCTGGTAAGAAGATTAAAAAGAAAAAATAAAAATAAAAAATATCTAAATAGATTTCTGGTCATTTCTCATTGGATTTCCTACTCGGAATAAACTACTCTTATATTTATCTTCTTGGAAAGGCTTCATTCTTTTTATTTCTGGAAACAAATTTAATTTAGCTAAGTCTTCTTTTAATTTGATTTCATCAATATCTTGATCGTATCCTAAACAAAGAATATTTGGCTGTTTATCTTTAATAACTTTATACTTATCTTCTAAATCACCAAGAATAGCTTCGTTAACTATCTCTTGTTTTTTAACTACCACCAATCTTTCTTGCTCATCAAAAGTAGTTTTTCTATTTGTATTCTTATCTCTAGCAACAATAACAATCAGATAATCCCCAAATCTTTTAGCTTGTTGAAAATAGTTTAGATGCCCTTTGTGTAAATGGTCAAATGTGCCGAAACAGATTACTGTGGTCATTTTAAAGAAGCCTTCTTGATAACCATTCTCGCCACATATTCACTTTCTTCTTGAATCTCAGATTCTTCAATAACCAATTTCTTCTTGAATAAAGGACAATCAAGAACTAATGATTCAAATTCTCCACCTTCACCGGCAACATTAGAACCAATCTTATCTTTTAATTCTTTTAATTTAAGCAAATCAGTATTATCAATAACTTTATTCAGCCAAGATTTATTTAAACCGTCTGCAGCAATAGCAGTAAAAATAAATTCAAACTTTTGATCAACCAACTCTTGCATTTCTTCTTCTTGCTCTTTATGCCATAAAGGATTAACACATTTCAAACCCAATTTATTACAAATTTTTTCAATCCTTGAACTTTGATATTCAGAAAATAAAGCCCCAGTAATAACGCCCTCAAACTCAAACTTTTCTTTAGCAATTTTAATAGCTAATTCTAAATCTTCTAACTCCACTTCTTTTTCCCCTTCAGAACTTACAATAATATGTGACATTTCCATTGCTTCTGCTTGCAATTCCGTTAATTCAATCGCAGGAGTATGAAACATATAAGAATCAGGATTATCTGATTGAATGGTGATTAAACAAATAATCTCATGACCTGCTTGCTGGGCTAAATAAATAGCATAAGTTGAATCCTTTCCCCCTGTGAATAAAGCTGCTAATTTCATAATATATACTATTTTTAATGGTATTTTATAAAAATATGCCTATCGGTTTAAACTTTTTGAAAAATTTAATAAGTTCTATTAACGGGCCAATCAGTTTCTTTTTTATTAGAAATATCTGTTTGAGGAACAGTTTTTAGTTTGTGTTTTAAGAATTTAATTAATTTGTTAACGTTTTCTATCACCCCATACTCAAAAGAGATTTTTTTATTACCACAATATAATGCGTAGGTAACGCCGGCATTACTCCCATAATTATTAGTTTTCTTAGTAAACTTAGTTATTTGGGTATACTTAACAGTTTTATCTTCTCTGAAGAGAAAATGCCGAGTAATCTTGTTTTTTGTAACTGTAATTATTTCTCTTCTCTTAGAGATTATCGCTATAAATAAAAATATTAAAAATAAAACGCCTCCAACAATTGTTCCAGAAACATCTTTCTTAAACCCTAAAGAACTTATTCCAAAAATAATTAATCCGAAAATAACAATAATAATTCTAGCAGCATTAGGAATATTTGTATAATAAGAACCTAAATAATTATTATAATCAATTTCTTTTTTCTTTTTTAGTTTTCCTCTAATGTTTTTAACAAATTCAGTAAAACCATCTTCAGTTTCTTTTTTATTGAGAAACGTAATCACCAAATTCCTTGCCCCAAATTTTACTCTAAAACTTAACCCTATTAAAAATTCATCTTCTATAATGGTGGTAAGACTATCTTCAAAGAAAGTAATCTTGTCAAAAGGAATTTTAATGATTTCTTTTTTAAGTTTAATATTAAGAATATTACTTCCTAGTTCTAAAGAACCTTTGTCCCGTTTATCTTTTTCTATTACTGATACTCTCATTTGTAATATTTAATAGATAGGAAAGAATTACTTATAAAATTAACTCTCACTTACTACTTTTTCCGTAAGTTTATTAAATTCAGAACTAATAAGTAGATTGACATGCAAGAACTTTGGCAAAAAAACAATGAACTAATTCCTAAAGAAGAATGGGGCAATCTTATTGATAATCTTAAAACAGAAGAAACTGTTTCAAATAAAGAAGAAGCAAAAACAGTTCTTAGAGAAAAGTTAATTCAAGCTGTAAACGTTAGAATTCCAAATAAAAGGTTTGGAGTATTTTTTTCAGGAGGCGTTGATAGTTCTTTAATAGCATTACTTGCAAAAAAAGAAAATGCTGATTTCATTTGTTATGCTGTTGGTTTTCAAGATGATGAGACAAAAGACCCAGAAGATATTGTTGAAGCTAAAAAAGTTGCTAAAAAGTTTGATTTACATTTTAAATATAAAATATATAATTTAAATGAAATTGAAATTATAATTAAAAAAACAGTTCAAATTCTTAAAAAAGTTGGTAAAACTGACGTCGTTAATATTGGTGTAGGCGCAGTAATAGTTGCAGCTGTAGAACTTTCTAAAGAAGATCATATTGATTATTTTCTGGGTGGGTTAGGTAGTGAAGAAATATTTGCTGGATATGAAAGACATGACAAAGCAGATAATATCCATGAAGAATGTTGGTCTGGTTTAAAATATATGCACGGTCGAGATTTAGTAAGAGATTTTAACTTAGGAAAAGAAATGGGCTTTAATTTACGAACACCATTCTTAGATAAAGACTTAATTGAATATGCAATGAAACTTCCCAGTGAATGGAAAATAGTTGATGATAAAAAGAAAGTTATTCTCAGAGAAGTTGCTGATGAGTTTTTGGGAGATTTTGCTTGGAGAAAAAAGAAAGCTGCCCAATATGGCAGTTGCATTGATAAAGCGATTAGCAAATTAGCCAAGAATAATGGGTTCAAATTGAAGAAAGATTGGTTAGATACTTTGTGAAAGAATAAAAACAGATCTCAATAAAGATTGTCTTCTTTAAGAGTTCCAAATCTAAAGATAATTATATAAACCTAAAAAGAATTTCTAATTCTATGTATTTCAAAAAGAAGCTCAAAACTCATCACAAACATGATTTAGGTAAACTCTTTGCTTGGCTAGCTCTTACAACAGGATTAGCCAACGCTGCTTTTTGGACAATCTTTCCCCTAGTAGTTGAAAATGTTGTAAAGTCAGAAGCTTTAGTGGGTATATTTTTTTCAATTATTTCAATAGTAACCTTTGGGGGTTCTTTATTGTCAACAGTAATATTTAGAAAAATTTCTAGAGTAAAAATAACTAAGTGGAGTTTCATTGGCTGCGCAGTTTTTATTTTATTATTTACATTAATTATTTCAAAGACCCATCTTTATTTCTTTGAAATTCCGAGAGCATTATTTACTCTTATTGCAGGAATTGTTCTTTCGCTTTACATTAGAGATACAGCTAAAGCACACAAAATTGGTCTTGCCGAGGGAAGATATTATCTTTATTCTAATATTGGGTGGTTAATAGGCCCAATTATTGGTGGTTATCTTGGACAATTAGTTTCTCGGAATGCTGTGTTTGTCTTTAGTGCTCTACTTTATCTAATCAGTTTCATTATTTTCCAACACCAACATTTTAAACAACATCCTTTAATACACCATGTAAAAGAAAAGCAAACCATTACTGAATTATTTTCTAATATCAAAGATTTTTTCAAAATAAAAGAATTATGGAAAGTTTATGCTATTACTTTAGGTCTTAATTATTGGTGGGCAATTAGCTGTATTTACATCCCACTTTATGTAATAAGTAATGGGTTTAGTGACAATGTTGTGGGGTGGGTTATTGCCGGAGGAATCCTGCCTTTGGTTCTTTTTGAGAAATTAATTGGGAAATTAGCGGACAAACACGGACTAAGAATATATTTAGCTATTGGTTTTCTTATTATTGCTTTAATCACTGTATTTTTTAATATAATCTCTTTTGTTCCAATTGTGTTAATTCTTATGGCAATAGTTAATATTGGTGCGGCCCTAATTGAACCACTTCAAGAGACATATTTATTTAAAATAATTAAAAAGAAGGACGAAGAAAGATTTTTTGGAGTTTACAATACGGCAGACCCTTTAGCCAATATTATTGGACCGCTAATTGCTTCTGTTTTTGTATTATTTTGGGGTTTATCGGGAGTCTGGTATGGGTCGGCAGTAATCTTATTGGTTTTTATGATAATTGCGTTGAAAGTAAAAAAATAGCAGAAACTTATCTTAAACGAATTTCTAACACATCCTCATCTTGAAGAACATGTTTTAACATAACTTTTTGTGCTGGATGTTTAGCTGATTTTCCCCAAACTCTGGAAAACTTAAACTTTTTAACAAAATCTTTATGTGTTTTTAAACAAACATCTTTTATCGTAGCTCCACGAAAGATGATCATTGGTTCTTTCATATCAGCTTCTTTACGTGGTTCTTTTAAGTAAATCCTAATAAAATCTAACTTTTGAAAAATAAGTTCTTTAAGTAAATTAATATTTAAATTTTCTTCAGCAGAAACTATAATATCCGCATTTAATTCTTTTTTTATTTTAGTTACTTGAGAAGCATTAGCTAAATCTGCTTTAGCTATACAGTTTAACGAAGGAACATATTTTTTATTGCCTTCAATACAATCAATAAGGTCATCAATGTCAATTGAACTTCTAATTAATACTTCAGCATTAACAACTTTAAATTCCCTTAATACTTTTTTTATTGTTTCATCATCAACGTCTAACATAACTGTTTTACCAATTTGAATTCCACCTTGGGCTTTCTTCTTAATCCACACTTGTGGTTTTTTCTTGTTAAGTCTTATTCTAGACTCCCAAACTTCTCTAAGAATTGCAGGATAATGTTCGGGATGATTAACATCAACAACAATTAAAACTAAGTCAGCATTTTGAATTACGGTAAGAACTTCTTTTCCTCTTCCTTTACCTGAAGCGGCCCCAGAGACAATTCCCGGAACATCTAAAATTTGAATTTTCGCTTGTTTATATTCCATCATTCCTGGTACAACTGATAAAGTAGTAAATTCATATGCCGCAACTTCAGAATCTGCTCCAGTTAACGCATTTAATAATGTAGACTTTCCTGCAGATGGAAAACCCAACAACAGAACAGTCCCGTCACCAGACTTTCTAACTGTATAACCATGTTCAGACTTTCCAGTTTTTTGTGAAATGCGTGACTCTTTTTTTTCTTTAAGTTGCGCAATTTTTGCTTTAACAATACCAATATGGCCCTGAGTGGCTTTATTGTATTTTGTCTTTTTTAATTCGTCCTGTAATTCTTTGATTTTTTTGTTATAATCAACCATAAAGTAAAGATAACAAACTAAGTGTGCTTTATATACTTTTTCGCAATTTTTATAAATAAACTAATATGATTAAGAGTATGGCAACAGAAGTGATTGAAAATGCTCAATCTTATGCATCTTCAGTAGGTGTAGGAATAGTGATTTTATTAGTAGGATTTGCAATAGGAATATTAGTCAAAAAAGTGCTTTCAAGAGTTCTCAAAGAAATTAGTCTTAATAAAGTAATGAACAAAGTTGGAGTGACATATAATTTAGAGAATATTGTAAGTTCAATTGTTTCTTATGTGATCTATTTATTTACAATAGTTTTATTTTTAGACAAATTAGGAATAAAGTCAATCGTTTTATATTTAATCGTTGGCGCAGTTTTAATGTTAATTATTCTAACATTATTGGTGGGAATGAAAGATATTATTCCAAATTTCATTGGGTGGTTATATTTACAGAAAAAGAATAAAATCAAGGAAGGTAGAAGAGTTGAAGTTAAAGAAATTTCTGGAACTGTAGAAAAAATTGGTTATTTAGAAACTGAAATCAAAACAGAACATGGCGATATCCTTTACGTACCTAACAGTCTCTTTATGAAATCTAAGCTTCGTTTAAGAAAGAAGAAAGATTAATTATCATTTTTTTTCTTTAAGAGTTTTCATTACTTCTTTTTGAACATCATCTATATTTTGTTGTAATTTTTCTTCCTGTTTTGAAAAATTGTTTAAGCGAATATTAGCCACATCTTTTTTTTCGTTCAATTCTTTAATTAAATTCTCTTTAGAAGTTGCAATCATAATTTTACCAACAATTTTATAAGATTTTTCTGTAGAATTGAGTTCTTTTAAAGCAGAATCATATTCAATGAGCTGATTTTGAATTTGTTGTTTTTGGACAATAACATTTTGTAAATTCTGCTGTAAAAGTTGTAATTGTTGAATATTATTATCGTCCATCTTCTATCTTGCTTTAATCTTAACAACTGTACGTCGATCTTTGTAAAGCACTTTACCGCCACAGTAAGGGCACCTAACTTTAGTGGCAGTATATTCTTCATCCACTTTTTTACCACAGTCAAAACATAAGTAATACATTTTATTTCACCTAAATTGTGTAAGCCTTACCAGCAAACTTGATATCACACTTTCTGCATTGCCAAATACCTGTTGCTAATCTTTTGACTCCTTCTTTACTACAATAAGGGCATTTATGTTTAGCCCTTTGCTGAGACTCAATCAAAGCAAATTTCTTTTTAGTTCTTCTCCCATAACGGGCACCAAATCTTTTAGTAGGCATTATTGATTCCTCCGAGCTCTTTAGGAAGATGGATCAGAAATCGAAGATTTCTCATTTCCTCCTTGAAAATAATATGGGGCCGCCCAGATTTGAACTGGGGTCTAAGCGTCCCAAACGCCCAATGCTAGACCAAGCTACACTACGGCCCCATAGTGTATTTATAAATATTTGGGTTTATTTTAAAAGCTTTTGGTTTAAAACCTAAATTTTGACTTTAATCAGCTCTTTTCTGCTTTTGGTCAAAATTTTGATTTGACCATCAAAAACGATTGTATCTTCAATCCTTAAACCAAATTTTCCTGGAAAATAGATTCCTGGTTCAATTGTAAAAACATGTCCCGGCTTGATTTTATAATTATTTTCTTTCAAATAAGAGGGGTTTTCGTGAATATCTAATCCTAACCCATGTCCTAAAGAATGAATGAAATAAGAAGAATATTTTCCTAACTGTTTTCTGGTAAATTCATCAATTTCAACAAATGATTTATTTTCTTTAATTTGTTTAATTGCACCTTTCTGAGTTTCTAAAAGAAGATTATACATTTTAGTTTCTTCCTTACTAGGAGTGCCTAAAAATAGCACCCGAGACATATCTGCACAATAATAATCATATTTAGCACCAAAATCTAATAATAAGAATCCCCGTTTAAGTTTCTGCTGAGAAGTGATGTGGTGAGGAATTGCTGCATTTTTACCCATCGCCACAATTGTTGGAAAAGCTAATTCTCCACCCCAAAATTTGATCTTTCTCTCGAGAAAATCTGCTACCTCTTGTTCAGTTTTTAATCTCTTTTTAGGTAATTCTTTGATTAATTCCTGAAATGCAAAATCAGTTATCTGACAGGCTTTGGTAATACATTTACATTCCTCATTTGTTTTTGTTGCTCTTAATTCCATCAACTGTTTAGAAATATCTACAAATTTAGCTTTAGGAAATGATTTTTTAAGTTTCTTAGAATAAGCCATGGTTATCGAAGCATAATTCAAACCAATTTTTTTAACATTTTTATTAAGTTTATTTTTCCAATCTTTATCAAGAATCCTAACTGAGATTTCTTTAAGTTTAGGTTTCTTATCTAATTTTGTTAAATATAAATTAGCAGATCGAGGAGAAATAAACAAATAAGCAAAACTTGGCTTAACTCGAGTGAAATAAGTAATGTTAACATCTTGATCAGTAAGAATGGCTAACCCTATTTTCTCTTTTCTAAGATAAGATTGGAATGCTTTTAGTTTCATTATTTTAAGTAAAACAAGAATTGTTAAAAGCTTTTTGATTTTCAGTAAAAAAATATCAATAATTCCTGAAATGAAGAAATTCTGTATTATTATACACTCCTACCAAATCTTTATAAACCCTAAAAATATACTATTATATATGAAAAAAGTCGTGCTAGATAATGGTTTAACTGTACTATTTGAACAAAAAAAAGGAAACGCGGTAGTTGTTGAAATCATGATTAAAGTAGGTAGTAATTATGAAACTGCTACAGAAAGAGGGATTTCACATTTTATTGAACATATGCTTTTTGAAGGCACAAAGAAAAGACCTACTAATTTACTTATTTCTAATGAGATTGAAAAAATAGGTGGAGAGTTTAACGCTTATACTACTAACGAAAGAACTTGCTTTTATGTTAAAGTTCTAAAAAAACATTTCACAAAAGCCATTGATGTCCTTAGTGACATTTTACAAAATTCTTTATTCAAAGAAGAAGATGTTCTCAAAGAAAGAAATATTGTTATCAAAGAAATTGATTTGGTTAATGATGAGCCAAGATATTATCAATGGGACTTATTACAAAGAACAATCTTTGAAAAACATCCCACTAAATATCCAGTTTATGGTGAACGTAAAGTTATCAAAAGTATGACTAGAAAAAAAGTGTTAGATTACTTTAACAGATATTATGTTCCAAACAATATGATTATCTCTGTTGTTGGCGATGTTAAGAACTGGCAGAAAGAAATAAAGCAAAAATTTGTATTTAAGAAAAAAAGATTAGCTAAAGGAAAAAAAATTACTGAACCTATCCAAAAGAAAAACAAAGAGAAAAAAGAAAAAAGAAAAATTGCTAGTACTTATACTGTGATGGGTTTTAAAACTGTTCCTCGAAGTCATAAAGATAGTTACACTTTAGACGTTATTGATGGTGTTCTGGGCAGAGGGCAGTCAGGAAAGATGTTTACTGAGATTAGAGCTAAGAAAGCTCTTGCTTACGATGTGGGGACACAACATCTGGCAGATATTGATTTTGGTTACTTTGCAATTTATGCCACCATTGATAAAAAGAATTTAGTGTTAGTTAAAAAAACAATTTTAACAGAATTGGCAAAACTAAAAAATCTTAGTGCAAAAGATTTGAATGAAGCCAAAACATTTATCGAAGGTGATTACCTTTTGGAAATAGAAGACCCACAAAAAGTTGCTGACCAAATTGTTTTCTGGGAACAAGCGGGAACAGCGAAAATGATTAATAATTACGTTAAAAATATTAAGAAAGTTACCATTAAAGACGTACAAAGAATAATGAATAAATATTTTAAGTATTATACTTTTGTGATAGTAGAAGGGAAGTAGAAAAAATAAATAATTAAATTAATTTATTAACAGGGATAAGCTTCTTGGTATAACTTGCTTTTCTTTTCCAATGCTTTTCTTAAAGGCATAATCAATTTGATTATTTCATCAGAAATACCTTGTTTTAAATCTACAGAAGCTAATTCTTTTTTAGCAAATGCAACCTCTACTTCTTGATAAGTTTTGAAAGATATTTTCCCACCATATTGTTCTGGCCGATCAATAACAAATTCTCTATTTTCAACTTCTAACTTTTTAAAGATTATAAATTTTAGTAATGCTAATAACCCATTATTTTCTACAACGCCATCAACACTAAAAGCTTTATTAATTTTTTTCCTGATTAGTTTGTCAGTATCACCGAAATCAATTTTAGAGTTAGGTTCGGATGAACTCATCTTGCCACTTTCACCTAATCCAGGAATTAAATAATTCATTAAATGTATACGTTTTTCATAACCCATTTTAGGCAAGAATTCTCTAGCAAACATAAATATTTTTCTTTGGTCAACTCCACCAAATTGGGCATCGACTTTTAAATATTCTTCATCTAAAGCTTGTAAAATGGGATAAAGTAATCCACTCATTTTTGGATTTGTAACTTGTTTAACAACTTCCGCACCCGCTTTCTGAGTATCTTTGGTTGAAGCCATTGCTGACAATTTATAAACGTCTAATGTATATTTTTCTTGCAACTGAAAATCAGTCCCAATTACGAAGTGTAATTTGTCCAAAGGTACGTTTACAAGCTTAAGCATCTCTTTGATTATAAACTCGTAATATTGGGTTCTTTTTTCTAATAATTCCCAGCTTGATTTCATATTATCAAGGTATGCATGAATGTTTGCAAAAAGAATTGTCACATGGCAACCTGCTTTTAAGAAATCAGCAATTTTTAATATTGGTACTAAATAACCCACATGGGGTTTACCAGTGGGAGCAGTTCCCCAATAAATTTTAAAATCTCTTTTGGTAAGAATTTCTTTAATTTTGTCTTCACCAACTACTTCTTGTAAATTAGCAGTAATAAGTTTAAATTTTTCTTCAGGTTTCATGATTCTCTAAGAGTGTGCTTTAATTTATAAACATTTTTACTAATTGATGAAGTTTTTTAGTAAATTATAAATATAAGATTAACCTAAAGTTAAAAATATGGTAAAAGCTATTCTATTCGACTTTTGGGGAACTTTAGTAGAAAATGGAGTTTGGAGTCCAGTTAAACAGATAAAAAGTATTCTTAACATTAAAATCCCATTTACAGATTACATTGTCAGGATGGAACAAGCGATGATGACTAAAGAGTTTAATTCTTTAAAAGAAGCTTTTGAAAATGTTTGTAATGAGTTTAATGTTCCAATTGAAGAAGAAAAAATTGATCAACTCATAGGTATGTGGAACAAATCATGGATGTTGGCTTATCCCTATGAAGAAGTTAAAGAAACTTTAACAAAATTAAGAGAAAAATATCAAATTATTTTGGTTAGTAACACTGACAATTTTTCAGTCCTGCAAGTTTTAGAAAAATTTGAAATGAATAACTTATTTGATAAAAAGTTTTTATCACCTCAAATAGGATTGATTAAAACTAATCAGAATTTCTTCAAACATGTTTTAAACGATTTAAACTTAAATGTGGAAGACTGTGTGATGGTTGGTGATAGTATTCAATCAGACATTATGGCATCTAAACAAATCGGGATGAAAGCGGTTTTAGTAGATAGAAGGAACGTTAGAGATTATCATCCCAAGATTAAAAACTTAAAAGAGATTGAGAAAGTATTAGATATTTAGAAAGAATTCTTAGTTAATAAAGAATAAATTTATTAATACAACCCATATATTAAAGTATAACAATGATAGAAATAATTTTCCTAGGAACAAGTTGTATGCAACCTACTAAAGAGAGGAATCATCCTAGCTTTTTGCTTAAATATAAAACTGAAAATATTTTGTTCGATTGTGGTGAGAATGTGCAAAGGCAAATGCGTATAACTGGCATTAAACCTGCGAAAATTACACGTTTGTTAATTAGTCATTGGCATGGTGATCATGTTTTTGGAATTCCAGGACTAATAAATAGTATGGGTTCTGATCAATATGCAAAAAAATTAAACATTTATGGGCCAAAAGGAAGTAAAAAATATTTTAACCACATGTTAAAATCGTTTGCTGGTAGTGGAGTTATAGAGAATGAAGTTAAAGAAGTTACTTCAGGAAAATTTTATGAGAACGATGATTTTATGTTAATCGCAGAAAAACTTAAACATTCTGCAGAATGTATTGGATTCAGTTTCATTGAAAAAGATAAAAGAAGAGTTAATACTCTCAAAGCTGAAAAATCAGGTTTATCGGGGCCAATTCTAGGAGAATTACAAAAAGGTAAAACTGTTACATTTAAAGGTAAAAAAATTAAACCAGATGATGTAACGTATCTTGTTCAAGGTAAAAAGATAAGTTATATTGCAGATACTTTGCCTTGTAACGGAGCTAACAAGTTAGCAGAGAATGCAGATTTAGTAATTTCTGAAGGCACACATCTTAGTGATATTGGTGAAAAAACTAAAAAATATATGCACCTTACAGTTAAAGATGCTGCATTAATTGCTTCCGAAAATGGTGCTAAAAAGTTAGTAATTACGCATATTAGCCCCAGATACAAAAGCATTTCTGAGATTGTAGAAGAAGCGAGAACATATTTCGATGAAACTATAGTTGCTGAAGATTTTATGAGAATTAGGGTTTGAAAATGAATTCAGAAGAAAAAAAGATTTTAGTTGATTTCTTGAAAAATCATAAATTAATGACCCTTGCTACTTTTGATAATAAACCTTGGATTGCAACTGTTTTTTATGTTTCAGATGAAGATTTCAATCTTTATTTTTTAACCAGTCCTAAAACTGAACATGGTCAACATATTGCTAAGAATGGGATGATTGCCTGTAATATAATTGATTCACACCAAAAAGTTACAGATCAAAAAGTAGGGCTACAATTAGAAGGAACTGCAGAAAAAGTGAGTACTTTTGAGAGTATCAAAAAAATATTACAAATGTGGCATGCTATTAATCCTGGGAAAGAAGAAAAATTATCTTTTGATAAGATTAAAAATAAAGTTATTGGAGCGAGAGTTTACAAAGTTACCCCAAATAGACTTAAATTTTTTAATGAAAAACTTTACCCAGAAGAAGAATCAAAAACTTTTGAATTATAAATGATAAACCGTAAAGCTAAAGGCAGTAAAGGAGAAAGAGAACTGATTAAGTTTCTTAACGAGTCTGGTTGGTCGGCAATTAGAGCTGCAGGTTCAGGGTCATCAATATATCCCTCACCAGACATTCTAGCAGGGAACGCTATAAGAAGATTAGCGATTGAATGTAAAGTTACGAAAGAAAATAAAAAATATTTTACAAATGAAGAGATTGAACAATTATTAACCTTTTCTAGAAATTTTGGAGCAGAATCTTGGGTAGCTGTTAAATTTCCAAATGATGATTGGTTTTTCTTAATCCCTGAAGATTTGAAAGATACCGGTAAATCTAAACTTGCAACATTAGAATTAGCTCAATTAAGGGGCCTTAATAAAGAAGAATTACTGCAGATTAGTAACGAAAACCGAAAGCTTTAAAAGGGGAAACTACCAATAATTAACAAATGCGTCTAACTCAAAAGAAAGTTGAAGAGATAATTCTGGGAATAACTGGTGAAGAGGGTATTGCTTTAGTTGATCAACTTTTTGGAAAAGAAAATATTTCTGAATTTGAGTTGGCCGATAAGACTAAAAAAGATATTAAAGTTATTAGAAGATTATTGTATTTACTTTATAACCATAATTTGGTAGGTTTTATAAGAAAAAAAGATAAAGAAAAAGGATGGTATGTTTATTATTGGACACTTCTCCCAGAATGTATTAAATTTGCTTATTATAAAAAAAGAAAAGAATTATTAGTTAAACTTAAAATTCGTTTAGAAGAAGAAAATAAAGAACTTTTTTACATTTGTCCAAACGATTGTGTGCGTTTAAACTTTGATCAAGGGATGGATTTTGAGTTTCATTGCCCTGAATGTGGAGAATTGATCCATCAAGATGAAAGTAGTGAAGAAAAGGTTGAATTTTTAATAAAGAAAATTGCTGAAATTGAAGAAGAATTAGAAAAAGCAAAGAAAAAAGAGTACAAAATTAGAGCTAAACAACGTAAAAAGATTGTAAAAGAAAAAGTAAAAGAAGTTAAGAAGAAAGTTGTTAAAAAGAAATTAGTAAAGAAAAAAATTGTTAAAAAAGTAGTGAAGAAAAAACCAATTAAGAAAAAAGTTACTCCTAAAAAAGCTGTTAAGAAAAAATCAGTTAAAAAGATAATGAAAAAAAAAGTTATCAAAAAGAAAACAATAAAAAAATAAATTTATCTCTTTCTCCTCTTAGCTTTACTTTTCTTAGCTTTACCTTTAATTGCTCTCTCAATAATTGTTTCTTCTTTGAGAACTTTATTGGTCATTTTTTGAATATTCATTTCCATCCCTGCAATCCTTCTCTCTAAAAGTATTAAAACTCTTAATGAATAAACTATTGCTGCTAATGTCCCAATAATAACTGCGAGAATTACCTCTGCTAAATCTAAACCTGGCATTTTATATTCCACCTCTTTTTTTAATTATGATTTTTGTAATATTTACTTAGAAGTATATAAAAGTTTTGGATATGTTAAGATTATCATAATTAGCCAAAACTTTATAAATCCAGTGCTAAATTGAGTATTTAATGCAAAATTACGAAACATTATTGAAAAAAGCACAAGAAGAACTTCCTGAACACATTTCTAAAGGGGAAAGGTTTACTATTGAAAATGTTAAAGGCCATTTAGAAGGTAATAAAACAGTCCTGGTAAATTTACATGCTATTGCAAAGACACTTGGAAGAGATGTTCACCACTTGTTAAAATACTTGTTAAGGGAATTAGCTACTCCTGGAAAGGTTGTTAGAGACAGAGTTCTTTTAGGTACAAAAGTGTCTGCAAATAGGATCAATAAGAAAATTAAAAAATATGCTTCTGAATTTGTATTCTGTTCAGAATGTAACAAGCCAGATACAGAGCTGACTGAAGAAAAAGAAGTTATTTATTTGAAATGTCAAGCATGTGGTGCTAAGAAACCGGTTAAGAACTTAAAATAAAAAATGATGTTTATTGTTACCGAAAAAACCACCCCTGCTGGACAGGTGATTCTGGTTATTACTGATTCTGAATTAGTTGGAAAAGTATTCACAGAAGGAAACAAACAATTAGATTTAAGTAAAGATTTCTATAAAGGTGAAGAAAAAACCTTAGATGAAATTAAATCTTTAATTAAAAAAGCTTACGTTTTACATCTTACTGGGAAGGGTTCTGTCCAGTTGTGTACTGATTTAGGTTATGTAGAAAAAGTTATTGTTATTGATAGTGTTCCTCATGCAGAAGTTTTATTGGAATAATCTTCTTTCTTTCTAATTCTCCAATAGATCCACAATACTGGAATCAAAAATATTCCTAAAGAAGATAATGCCATTTTCACTCCTGCAAAATCTGCAAACCATCCTAAAAATAACAATGCTAAAGCTGCTCCTAATGACCCAAATATACTTTTTACTGAACCTAAAGTAGCTCGCATTTTATTAGGTAAAAAACTTTGAAAAAATGGTTGTTCAATGGGCATAATAAATTGATAAGCTAAATATAATAAAGTTACAAAAACCATAGCAACCCAACTATTAGTTACAAAAAATACCGAAACTAAAATAATTAAATGAATTATATTGACAACAATTAAATATGAACTTTTTCTGTTAAACTTATCAGAAATCTTTTTGGCCATAAAAGGAATAGCTATTGACAATAATCCGCTAAAAGATAACAAATAACCATAATATTCTAAAGGTAAATTAAATTCTCTTAAATAAGGTTGCCAAAATATTCCCACCCCCGAAATAACAAAAAGAAGGAATATTGATGCAATTAATATTTTAAAAATAATATTATGGTTTTTAGCATAAGTTAAAGCTTTCTTTGATTGTTTAAATGTCTCTTTAAAAGAATCTTTAATATGAAGTTTTTTTGGTTTAAATTTTTCTACTGTTAAAAATAACACAAATCCTGCAAACAATGTAGCAACTCCTTGAATTGTCCAAATATATGAAATCCCTATCGCTTTAATTACAAATGCAGCGATTAAAGGGCTAATAACCAAGCCAAAATTATAAATACTAGAAGATTTAATATAATATTCATCAATCAAGTTTTCCTTCTTTTTAGATTTTAAGTTTGAAATAATCCAAGCTTCATGTGCACCAGTTGATAGTGTTTCACTAATTCCCATAAAGAAAAAGATGATTAATAATCCTATTAAATTATTAACTAATGGAATTGATAGAAATAATATAAATGTTAGAAAGTAACTTATAACAACAGAAAATTTTCTACCATAAATGTCTGCGATTGCACCAGTAGGAATATCAAACAAAATCCTAGTCACTATCATAACAACAAATATTAAAGTCACTTGAAAAATACTATAACCTATTTCTAAAAAGTAAATGAAAAAGTATGCACTAATAAGAGAAAAAACGGAATTAATTAATGGTGCCAAATAGAAAGGCCAAAGTAACTCTAATTCCCTCTTTTTAAAAAACATAGATTAAAATCAAACAAATAGATTATATAAATTTATTCCATAAAACTTCCTAAGCCAATTTGTTTATCTTTATCTTTACCAAACATTTGATCTACATTAAATTGTAATAATTCTAAAACTTGTTTTAGGTATGGAGAAAAGTCATAATCATTAGCAAGTCTCATTGAATGACCAAGATATTTAACTACTGAACCTTCGGAAATTGTAAAAATAATTTTCCCATTGCAGTTTGAACATTTAGTATTAAGTGGAGGGCGAGTAAATTTAGTATTACAAGCTACACATCTAAATTTTTGCATTGAAAATTTTCTTAAATTTCCTCTAATATCTTTTAAGAAATGTTTTTCAATTACTAATTTAGCGACATCATCCATGTTAACCGCTCTAACTTTTTGAGCAATGTCCATCTGACCAAACAACTTTTCTTCCATTGAGGGAAGAGTTTTATAAGCTGAACATAAAATTCCGCTATTAAAATTGTCAATGTGGTGGGTAAAACCAAAATTTTCATATTGAGAATTTTTTCCTAAACGATCAGCAAGTTGTTCAACTTTATTACCTTCACTGTCTTTAACATCCCAAGGATTTTTCATTTCTAATGCTGCTTCATATAATTCTAAAGGATATTTCCAAACAACATCTATCCCATGAACCTGATCGTCAACTTCAGTAGGATATAACACAGAAGTTAAGACTAAAGGAGCGTCCATTGTTTTTGCTCCACGTCTTTCTGGAAGATATTGTCTTGAAAAGTTAAGTAAAGCATCCATTAAAAGCATTACACAGGCTTCATCACCATCACAATCTCTACGCATACCTGCATGATACATTGGGTGTGTTAACAAACCTTGAGTTTCGGAATAACCAATTATTCTTCCAACTAATCCTGCAGAAATGTGAGGGGCTAAACCTATCACCAAATGACCAGCAAGATCCTCCATTTTTTTAATGTTGTAATAGGGTTTAAGTCCGTAAAATTTAATTAATAATTCATCAAGAAAATTTGCAACTTTGGTTAGTATTCTAGGACCAGAAGGTTCTAAAGAATCAAAACCGGGAATAATTACATCTTGTGGCTTTATTTCTAATAATTGGTTATCATTAACCAATTCCTCGCCATGCATATCTTTAGTATAACCTAATTCTCTAAGTTTCTCAACAGAAGTGTGAATTTCTTTTGGTTTAAAATGAGTAATTGGTAATTCAGTACAGTCGTAACGAGTAGTTCCATCTTTATTAACATAAATTTCATGTTTTGCACGAAGTATACCTTTAGATAAATGTTCTAACAAATGGTCTTTGTTTGATGTTCCTCTGACCCCTTTAATTAAATCTGGATGTAACTTTTCACCAATTCTTTCTTTAGCTTTATTAAAAAAATATTTAATATCAATATCACGATTATTGTAGGGGTAAGCTTTACCATGCCTACAAGTATCTTTGTCTAAAGGACCACAAAAGCGACAATGATATTTTTTAACACACTCATTACCACATTCTTCACAAGTTAAATAAATCATTTCCAAATTACATTTTTCACAATAAAAACTGGGAAATACACTATTAACTTTTCCAGCTTCTAAAGCTGCTTGAAAGCTCCTCATACGTCCGCCTTCTTCTCCAATTGAAAACATGACTTGTGGTGAACCAGTCATTTTTCTCATTTTCGCTTTTTCTGGACGACCCATTCTTGCCCCGATAAACGTTCCAGCTTTATCTCTTATTTTTATTTCGTTAAGAAAATTAATAACTTCTAACCCATTCTTGTCTTTAACAGTTTCAGAATCAAGTGTAATTCCTTCTAAACCTTTTTGATCTTTAAAATCAAAACAATAAGCAAAAATATTTGATTCTTTTCTTGCTAAAACTACACTTTCATTATTTATAATTTGGTGAACTACTCCCAAAAAATCCAAAATTTTTTTTGATTTAACATGAAGGTCATTATTTTTGTGATAAGGTAAAATTATTTTTTTAATACCTTTCTCATCTATTTTAACCTTGCCACCCAAAAACCATTCTTTTAAATAAAGTAAATCTTCTCCTTTAATTAATTTCCAATAAAAAGTGTAATCAGGATGTAAAGGAACATCTAGTTTTTTACTGATTAATAATGCTTCTTCCCAAGACGGTTTAATGAATAAAGGTTTTTCAATTAATTCATTAATTCTATCTGTGTTGATATTTGTTAATCCAGATACTTTCTCTAAATTTTTATTATCATACAAATTTTTGATAGTTCTTTCAAATTCTAAAGCCCACCATTCGGGGCAATATCCTGCAGGAACTAAAGAATGTCCATTTTCTGAAAAGTCACCATAATTGATTAAAATATCTCCTAAAAAAACTACTTCGTTAAGTTCATTAAAAATGTTTCTTGCTTGTTCTTCAGTTTCTAATTGAATTAATGAACCATCATTTAATCTTACTATTGGGCCTTCAATAGTATCACAAACGCTGATGGTTGTAGCTTTTCCTGGGCGTTCAGTTTTCATTTGCGTTCCTATAGCAATATAATTATTTAACACTATTAATGTTGCAGGATGTAAAGATGAAGCAGAAAAACCAGAAGTTCTATTTCTACCATAACGTAACCTAAATCCACCTTCTGCTAGAGGATGAGTTAAAATAGGTCTTCCAGCAACTAAATCCATAATAAAAGTATTATTAGCTTTAAGTTCTTTACTATCAGATTTTTTTTCTTTACCAGAATCATGTTTAGCGTGAATCTTAGCTTTAAGTTCTAAAAATTCTTCCAAATATTTCCAATGACCAAGGCCCATCTCTTCTCCCCATTTTGATAACCGTTTCCACAATTTTGGAGTTTTTTGACTTAATCCTTCAGCTAAAACTAAAGCAACTCCACCACGAATTAAATTTGTTTCAATTCTAGGAAGATCTTTATAATTGGATACTTCCATTTTTTCAGTAGGATCTCCATCAACTTCAACAGGGAGATGAGATATCATAAATCTAAGTTCTTCATCAGAAGGATGATATTGTAAATTAGTTACCCTATCATGATAATCGTGAACTTCTGCAGTATAACGATTAACTTCTGTTTCATCAGGATCATAAGTTGAATATCCCATTTTTACCCGAACATAATCAGAAAGAATAACTGAAACTGAAGATGCTGTACCACCTGCCGCTCTGATTGGCCCAGCATATTGTAATGCAAAATATTCTTTACCATCTTTTCTTTTTTTAATTTTAAGACCAATAAACCCTTCTAACGGTGCTGAAACTATTCCCAATGTTAAATAAGCAAATCCTACACGAATACCAATTTCCATAGCTTGTACTTTGTCATCAAATTTACAAAATTTTTCTTTAGCAACTTCTTCTGCAATAATTAAACCAACACGCCAATCCAACATCCCATACTTTTTTTCTAATTCTAAAATCCTATTTGGAATCCCAGAATTTAAAATTTGGGGAGCAATTACAGAAATTAAACCTTCTACACGTTCAGCCATATTTGCAGCAACAGGAATAGAAACATCATTTTCTGGATCAAGACCTTTCTTACGTGCTTCTTTAGCAACTTTGTAACAAGATTTAACTTCTACGTCAATCTTTTCAAAATACTTTTGTAATTCTGGTGAGGCTCCTTTAATTACCATTTTTTAGTTTAAATTTATTTAAATGAATTTCAATATTTTTACTTCTCTTGTTTTTAAATTAACAATTGGAACCCTTGCAGGTTCAGGTTCGTGACCTAATTTTTCTTGAAAATCTGTTTTACCTTGCCAACAACTTCCACAAATCATGGTTACACCTTTATAATTGGCAACTTTTGAATAATGAATATGGCCAGTGATGAAAAAGTCTGGAATTTTTTGAATTAATAATGGATCTTCTTTATGAGCTGGAAAGTAGGGTGTTGAACCAAAAGTTGGCGCTAAATGTCTTCTTTTTAAAAGAAATTTCATAATTAAATCTGCTCGATGATACCCACCATTATTACGAATTGATTCAACATTTGAAACATAATAATCAAAACTATACCCATGATACATTAAAACGTCAAAACCAGAAAAATTTTCAGTTTTACCAATATTTATTAAAGCAGGATTTGTAACTAGGGTTACGTTTGGAAGTTGAAACAAACTTTTTGCATATTCTTCATAAATAACATTTTGGGGTTCTGCCAAGTGAACTAAGTCGTGATTTCCAGGACACATAATGATATTTTTATCAGAAGGAATTTGTTTAATTAAGTTGGTGAAACCTTCATATTGTTCATAAATATCAGGATATTTTAAATCTTTTTCATGAGTGGGATAAATTCCAATACCATCAACTAAATCTCCTGCAATGAAAATATATTTAACTTTTCCTGCTAATTCTCTTTGTTTTTCATTACCTGTTTTACCATTAATCCATTTAATAAATTTATTAAATTCTTCTTCTAAAAATACTTTTGATCCATAATGAACGTCTGAAAGAAAAATTGCTGAATCATCACATTCGGTTTTTTTCAAATCGTTATTAGTTGGAATATCTGGCCAAATTAAATTGTCTGCAAAAATGATTTTATCACCACTTGTTCCAGAAACACCAATAACTTCATCATTTACTAAATCTTTTGAATCTCCAAATAAATCTTTATTTTTATTAGAAAAAAATACTTTAATCAGCCCTGTTGGATCTTCTAAAGTGATCATAACATTTCCATTTTTAGTTATACCAATATTTTGAACTAAACCAATAGCAGAAACTTTTTCTTTTTCTTTTTTATTCAAAATACGGTTGATACTTAAAGTATTATTTAATTCTTGACGATTTCTCAATAAACTTTCTAAAAAACGGTAACGAGAGAGAAATATTTGAGAAAAATCTTTCACAGTATATTTATGAGGTATATTATTATAAGAAATGACAACACTAACGGGACTTCTAATAATATCTTGAAATTCAGAAGCGTTTTCTTTATTTTTTAATATTAATTCTGCTTCACTTTCTTTATCATCTTCTAAATTTAAATTTGTAATTAAATTTGTTTCTTGTTTCTGAACGTCCAGCTCTGATTCTAAAGAATTAATATTCTGCAAATTATTAGTATCATTATTAACAGTAAAACTTGAAGTTTTAAGTTGTTGCAATTGAGTTTGATACAAATCATCATTTCTTTCTTTTTCTAGATCAACACGATGTTTATCTAATTCATTCCAATCAATTAAATTATTTTGTTCAATAATTACTTGAGCATAATCTGAATTTAAAACTAGAAGATCTTCTTCAGAAGATAATTTATCTTCCATTTCATTATTAAAATTATCATTATCAAGAAAGTCTTCACTAACAAGAACTCCTCTTTCAAACATTTCTTTGATAATTTTTTCTTTATCTTTCATTTTTTGGATTAATTGGAATTTAAAAATTGAAATTAATTTTTTCTTGATTTAATTAAACATACATATTATTTAATTAATCAATATTTAGGGATTTCTCAATTATTTCTTTAAGTTTAATAATAATATTTTGATTAATAGATAATGAGACTTCACGTGTACGACCATATCTCCCTTTAGATATTATTTTAGCATTTATAATTCCTAACATGTCTAATTCTGCCAACATATCTGAAATCCTTCTTTGTGTTAAAATATTAAATCCAATTTTTTTACAAATACTTTGATAAACTTCATAAATTTCACCAGTATAAATCTGTTTTTTTTCAGGAGAAATTAAAATAATAGAATATAAAACACTTTGAAACTGTTTAGGTTGACTAGTAACGGCATTAGTTATTTTATCAGATTCAACTTTTTTTTCTGCTTCATCTAAATGTTGAATTTCTACACATTTTGCACCTGACCTTTCAGCAATTTCTCCTGCAACTCTTAAAAGGTCAATAGCCCTACGTACATCTCCATGTTCTCGGGCAGAGTAAGCCGAACATTTTTCAACAACACCCGGTTGAATTATATTTGGTTTGAAAGCTTTTTCAACTCTTTTTTTTAAAATATCTTGAATCTGTAAAGCATTGTAAGGTGGAAAAATTAATTCTTCTTCTGAAAGACTACTTTTTACTCTTGGATCTAAATTTTCAGAAAAAGTTAAATTGTTAGAAATTCCAATGAGACAAATCTGAGATTTTTCTAATTCAGAATTTATTCTAGTAAGATTATAAAAAATGTCATCTCCAATTTTTTTAGTAAGTTGATCAATTTCATCCAATACCAAAAGAACTATTTTCTTTTCTTTATCCAATAATTTATAAAATATATTATAAACTTCGTCTGTTGGTAACCCAGTTGAAGGTATTTCTTGACCAAATTCTTTTATTAATTGAGCAATTAAACGATATTCAGTATCTGCAACTTTTTTAAGTTTACAATTAATATATATTTTTTTGAGGGGAACATTGTTTTTTTGAGCAATTTCATTCATAGAATTTAAAATATATTTAACAGACAAAGTCTTTCCAGTACCAGTTTTACCAAATAGAAATAAATTGGAAGGTCTTTCAAATCTTAAAGCTGGTGCTAAAATATTAGCAACTTCTTGAATTTGTTCTTCACGAAAAATAACTTCATCAGGAACGTAAGAAGAGAGTAAAACGTTCTTATTTACAAAGAAAGATTCCTTTTTTAAAAAGCTTTCAAAAAAATTACCTATTTTCAACTGGTCCACCCCCTCATTTCTTATGGAAACATTATCAATTTGAAAAAATGTTTCATTATATTCTTGTTTTTCAATTTATATCTCCAACAGAAATGAACCCCCTATTTAAAGAATCCCAATCTTTGGTGTATAAATTGGCAAATGACTTTTTTAATACCTATGCTGCAGATGGAAAGTAGTATAAATAGTTATTCCAAAATTATTAAGTAGTAAATTTGTTCATTTGAAAAATATATTAATTACAAAGTAAAATAATGAAAGGGTGAAATATAGCTTTAATAAGAATTAATTTTGAGTAAATGAAATAATATACTCTCTCAACAATTTTATCATCTGTTTTATTTATCACTTTTTATCTTTGCTATTCTTCTTCTTCTTCTTCTTATTATTATTATTATTATTATTATTATTATTATTAAATATATTTATTATATATAGTAATAGATATATTTTCAATATTGAAAATAATTATTTATGAGGGGAAACAATCTCTATTATATATAAAGGAAAATGTATTATTATTATTATTATTATTACAATAGAATCTTTTTAATATTATATTATTATATAGTACTACAACAAGTATCACTCAAGATGATATTTATTTTTTCATGAGTATAATTACATATTAAAGTAATTTTGATGTTTTTAACTTCAACTTGTTATAATTATAATTGATTGCAAGTATTTTTCATTTTTTATTACTTTATACTTACTATTACTTTATACTTATTATTATTTTATACTTACATACAAATATTACTAAACATTTCAATTGATCATATTTAATAATAATTTGTCTAATATTAATTTGAGGTTTCCATCGGAAAGTCAAATTAATAACCACAACAATATAAAAAAGAATACATTTAACACACCTATTGGTGATATCCCAACTACCTCTTAAGATTTAATTTAACAATCATTTTACAATAAAAGTGTTATTTTTTGTTGTTAAGCGAATTCCATCGGAAATGAAGGGGTAAGTCACAATTACTTTATATAATTTATAAACTCTAGTATTAAAAGTATTTGGTAATAAATTAAATTCAAATATATTTAATACTAATAATTTTAGCATTTAACTTTTTATAGGTAAAGAATTAAAATTATTTTGTAGTATATCTGCATCATAAAGTAAAACTTTGAAAATAAATCAAATCCTAAAAAGTGCATTTAACTAGTTATTTTGATTTTTATTTCCACAGTTTGCACTTTTTTTACTATATTTAATTAAACGTGTTAAATTAATTATTTTTAGAAAACTATAAAAAGGGAAAAACTATTCATTTAATTATGGTTTTAGAATCTTTATTTAATCCATTTGTAGTAAAAAAGAAGCCTTGGCAAATGTTTTTGGCAGGTTTCATTTATTCTTTTGTAGGTTTAATGCTTTCTTATATGGTTTTTAGAGAAGCAGCAGGATTATTAACCGTATTTTTAATAGTTTTAGGAACACTTCCAATTTTATATACCACCATTAAAAATGAAGAAGAATTAGATATGAAATATGATAATGAAATTTTCCTTCTTAAAGAACATACTAAAGTTTTAACTTTTTTAATGTTTCTTTTTTTAGGTGTTACTTGTGCATTGGCAATATCTTACGTTTTTATGCCGATAGAGGTTGTTAACACTGTTTTTAGTTTACAACAACAATCAGTTCTAAATGTAAATAGTAATGTACAAGGCCACATCACTCAGTTTGGTATGTTTACTAACATTTTTATTAATAACTTAAAAGTGCTCTTTTTTTGTATCATATTTTCATTTTTATATGGTACCGGGGCTATTTTCATTTTAACATGGAACGCTTCAGTAGTTGCAACTGCAATGGGTGATTTCTTTAAAACAGAATTATCTCGAGGAGCATCTATATTAGGGATGCCTACAATAGCAACATACTTTGGCGCAGCTTCATTTAGTTTTTTACGTTATATGACTCATGGTTTGTTAGAAATGGCGTCGTACTTTGTTGCAGGCTTAGCAGGAGGGATTATTTCTATATCTTTAATTAAACATAATTTTAAAGAGGATAGAGTTTTGACAGACGCTTTAGATTTAATTTTAATCAGTTTAGGTATTCTCTTAATTGCAGGAATAATTGAAGTTTATATTACTCCATTAATGTTTTAAATTTTATTTTTTAAACACTAGATTTTCTTACATTATTATAATAATTTCATAACACTTTAACTTTTCCTGGGAAGTTTTGATATATTTCTCCTTTTTCTAACATTTTTTCAATAATTTCTTCAGTATTATTTAAAGGAGACTTTTCAATAATTTCTTCAATAACAACTCCTTGGCCTTGATCTAACTCTTTAATAATTGAAATTATTTTTTGAGATGGTAATACATTTTCGTCTTTATCTTCAATTTCTTCTTTAACTTCTTCTAATTTTTCAACTTTTTCATGATCTTCCACTTTTTGATTTTTTTCTTCTTTAATACTATTTTCTTTTTCCTCTTGTTTAGGTTCGTGAATTTCTTCATTGATTGTTTCAATATCAACTTTTTCTTGTTTAATTTCTTCTTTTAATTCTAATGATCTTACTTTTAACCAAACTGAATCAATTTTCTTAATAATTTCTGGAGAAATATATTTCTCTTGATTATATACTCTTACTTTTCCAATGATAGAAATTGCATCTCCAACTTTAAGTTCTTCAATAATCTTATTTTCTTCAAATGAACGTAAAGTTATTTGTCCAGTTCCATCATCAATAAGTAAATTTGTTATCGAACCTAATTCTTCTTTTTTTAAGAGTATTGAAAAAAGATTTAATCGATATATTTTTTGATTATCTGAAGTGACCAAATAATTTGGTTCTTGTTCGGAAGTTTGAATATAATTACTTCTGTTAATTTTTTTAATAGTTATTTTTACTGCAATTTGTCGAACATAATCATTTTTCTTTTCCATTTTTCTTTTTAAAGTTTGGGTTGAATAAAAGTTGTTCGTTGCAAGAATATAATTAATCCATAATCTATTTTCAAACCATTATTTTACAATCTTTGAATAAACCCTCTTTTAGGTTCAAAAATGTCTCCGGATCTACGTAATTTTTCTAATATCTCTTCAACTTGTTCTTTTGCAATATTTTTTTCTTGTGCAGCCTCAATAATATTTTCTACAGGTACAACTTTAGTTCCAATATTTACTTCTAATTCGCTAATAACTTCTTTAATCACACTTATTCCGCCTCTTTGTGTTGCGGTCATTCTACTACTAATTCTATCAATATCTATTTTTCCAGTATCTTTATCTTTAGCAATTTGTTCAAGACAGTAATGAATTAATTCTATTGCTTTCTGAGCATCTTTTTTTGTTACTGTTTTAGACATTTTCATTTTAGCGGAAGCTTCTGATAATCTTATCAATGCTTCTAATTGTCTAGCAGTAATTGGTACACTTTTCATACCCGCTTCACCATCATTTCCAGAATTTCTCATACTAATGTAATAATCTTTAATTTCTTCAATTGCTGCATCTGTCATTTTAGGAGTCATTCTTTTTCTGATGTAAATGAAAAACTTTTTCAATAATTCAGTGGATATGTCCGATTTTGCTTTTTTTGGATCTTTATGTAAACTTAATATGAAAGAAGCAGTTTTTTCATCTTTTTCTCTGTTAGGAAGATCTTTAATTGGAAAAATGAGATCAAATCTATTAATTAAAGTAGGTGGTAAATTTATTTGGTTAGCTACCAAATCGTAAGGATCAAAACGGCCAAATTTAGGGTTAGCGGCAGCTAATACAGTTGTCTCACATCTTAATGTTGCTTGAATATTAGCTTTACTAATACTTACAGACTGTTGTTCTAAAGCTTCGTGAAGTGCAGAACGGTCTTCTTTACCCATTTTATCAAGCTCATCAATAATGGCAAAACCACGGTTTGCTAAAACCAACGTTCCTGCTTCTAAGCTCCATCCTCCTAGAAATTCATCTTTAACTACGGACGCAGTTAATCCTGCTGCAGTTGCCCCTTTACCACTTGTAAATCTTGCCTTAGGAGCAACTTTACTCATCCTTTTTAATAATTGACTTTTTCCTGATCCAGGATCTCCAATTAACAATATATGCATATCTCCTCTTGTAATAACTCCGTCTGGTCTAACTTTACGACATCCACCTGCTAATTGTAATACTAATGCTTCTTTGACTTTATCATGTCCATAAATAGAAGGTGCAATACTTTTAGATACTGTATTAATAACATTAGGGTCTTTTGCTATTTTTTTAAGTTCTTCAAGTTCTTCCTCAGAAATTTTTAAGTCCATAAAATCATCTTCTATAGGTTCTGAATAATTTGCTTCAATAATTAAATCATATTTTGTAGCTTGACCACCACTTCTGAGAGTTATTGGAACTTCTGTTAACCAACCAGATAATCTAACTCTTGAACCTGGACTACTTCTCCTTTCAGATATTGGTGAAACCAAATCATCTTTTAAGAAAACGTTGATTCGTTTAGGTTGTGCGCCATCAAGATCGTCAGGAGATTCTTCTAAAACTAAACCTTGACCATCAACTAATTGTTTAGAAATCTCTTTAAATTTACCTTTCCTTCCACAACCGCACCTACTGGGTTCTTTATACTTTTTATCTAATTGTAAAACATTAAGAATATTTCCACAAGAAGGACATTCAAATTTTGCGGCAGTAACATGCGGCCGAACATCAGTTTTGTTTCTAACAATACCTTCCACCCAAATAAATTTGTTCAAATGATGACTCCTAATTTCACTAATTTGAATTTTTTGTGATTCTGGAAGATTTTTAAACCTAATATTAAATTTAGTCACTTTTTTTGGAAGATCAAATTCTTTTATTGCAAGTTCTGCAGCTTTAAGTAATTCTTCAGGTTGTTCAAGAAATTCTTCAGTGATTTCAGTATTAAACTTAATTAATTCAGAGAAGTCTAAAACAATATAGGCCTGTCCTTTTCTAACGGATTCTAATAACTGGGGATAATAATTTTGTTCAATAAATTCTCTAAATACTTTAATTTGTTCATCAACTTCCATATAAACTTAGTCCCCCTCTTATAAAAACAATAACTTTTTACCCCCTTTGGTTCTAGAATCGTAAATAAAAAAAGAAATATATAAAGATTTATATGATGCTCTAACCACTTATTTTTTATTCAATAACTTCTCTAAATTTTCGATTAACTTATCAGTGGCTTCATGAACAGCTTCTTCTGTTTTAGTTCCAGTACAAACAATTTTTCCATTACTAAACAGAAGGAAAGTTGCATTTGTGCCTTTTAATTTGTGAACTAATCCTGGAAATTGTTCAGGTTCATATTCTGTATTAGGTAATTGAATTCCTAAAACATTTAAGTTTAAGTCCATTCCAATACTTCCTGAAGCTACAATATTTTGAACAGTGATTTCAGGTTTAATAGTAACATGGATGTCTAATTTTTTCAAACTTTTGATAATACTTAGGATGCTTTTACCAACATCTTCCATTGTTCTTGCCCCAGTACAAACAATTTTCCCACTAGAGAAGATTAAAGCAGAAGTTTTTGGATCTTTTATTCTTAAAACCAATCCTGGAAATTGCTCAGGATTGTATTCGGTATTAGGTAAGGTTGCTGCCATTTTCTCTAAAGGTATTTCTTTCTCTAAAGATGAAGAAACGACAATATTTACTATTTGAATTTCTTTTTTACCTACTTTTTTCTCTACTTTACTTGATTTCTTTTCTACTTTTTTAGCCATTTGATTTCAACCCCCAAAATTGAATATAATGAGTTTTATTCCTCATTGCAATTTAATGAGGAATGACCAGAAAATTATTTTTAATTTTCTTGTTTATTTATAAATGAAATCAATTCTTTTTAAATGTTGCCTTTATAAATGAACTTTTTTGAGCAGGGTATATGTTCTAAATGCATTGTACATTTTATCTACTTGGGTTTCTCTTGGAGTTTAATCTTAATCCTTTTAAATGAGTGGTTGCATTGGAAGTATAGGCAGTTGTCATTAATTAAGAAAGAAAAATAGGGAACTTTTTTAAATGAGTTCTTTAATTGCAATAACTATGTTTTATGATAGTATTTTGTTAAGATCTGGAGAAATTTTTTTAAAAGGAAAGAATAGAAATATTTTTGAAAATAAGTTAATTAGTAATATAAAGAAAATAACAAAGATAAGCCAGATTAAACAATTACGTAGTAGGTATATTGTGGATTATTTTGATGATCATAAAAAATTAAAAAAAGTATTTGGATTAACTTCTTACTCCTTAGCTTTAAGCACTAATAAAGAATTGGAGAACATTAAAAAAAAATCGTTAGAAATTTTAAAAGATAAAAAATGTTCATTTAAGATTGAAACTAAACGTTCAGATAAAACATTTCCTATTAAATCGCCTGATTTAAACGTTTTAATTGGAAAACATGTTGAAGAACATTCTTCATTGAAATTCGATTTTAAAAATCCTCAAATAACTTTAACTATAGAAATTAATCAAAATGGTACTTATTTGTTTACTAAAGCTGAAAAATGTTTTGGCGGATTGCCGACAGGGGTTGAAGGCAAGGTTATTCTTTTAGTTGAAAATCCTGCAAGCGTTTTAGCCGGATTAATGTTTATGAAACGTGGTTGTTCTGTAATCCCTGTATCTTTTAATGAAAATGATATCTCTTTATTACAACAGTTTAGTCCCGAAAAAATTGATTTAAAGATTGTTAAAGATTTTAATGAGTTAGAGAAGTTTTCTTCTGAAAAGAAAATTGATGTTTTAGTTGTTGGTGATAATTTTGAAAATAGAAAAGATTATTCTGTTGATTTGTTAATCTTTAGGACTTTGATTGCTTTTAGTGATAAAGAGATTGTAGAAAATTTGGAAGAGTTTAGTTCTTAGTTTTATTTTAAAATTAAAAGAAAAAAATTAACACAACTTATCAAAATAAATCATTAATCTTTGATCAACTTTCTCAGACAATGCAGCTATTAATGGAACGTAATCATCTGCAATAATTCTTTGTCTCCATCTGTTAACTCTTGATAATTCTGTTTCAGGGTTTTTTGCAACTAACATTGCGTTTGCTTTGTCTAAATCTCCATTAGCAGCAACAACTGAATTGATTAAAGGGGTATTATATCTTCTAAACCAATCTGCAGATTCCATTTCTTTGAAAAAAGCATTTGTTTCTGCAAATTCTTCATTGTCAGCAATGCTTGTAACCGCATCTGTTAGATTTTCTACAACCCACTCTTTATCATAAAACAAAGCCATAAATGGAAGATTAACAGTCAGGTCTGGGCTTATCAAACTACTATCTCTTGCCGCGTAAATGCCTATGGTGTTATCCATTTCTCCAGTCATATAGACTCTTAGATGGGATGCTATTGTAAGAAGAGGACCTATTGCATCTTTATCAACACCTTCAAGAACCCTTTTAAAATTATAAGTTAAACTTAAACCAAGATGCTGATTATCGTGCTTAGCAATTTCTTTAGTTTTTGCATTCATCTCTCCCACTTCTCCCGGGCTAGAATTTCTTACTAATCCTTTTTCTTCATCTTCTCTTAAAGAATATACACTTAAATCTAATGCACCTTTACTTCCTATTGCATAACTCATGAAATGTTCAGGGGCTTTCCCCGCTGTCCATCTGAAAAAAGGAGTCACACTAAAATCATTGTTTCTATCACTAATATCTCGATAATCAATTCCTTCAATTAATCCTGCAGATTGTAATAATTCAACAAGCTTAATTCCAAAACATGCTTCACCTGGCAGAACAAAATAATCTTTACCTTTAGTAGAAACAATTTCTGGAGCACCCGAACCCTGACTTTTCTTTCCCGTAAACTTAAATCCTTCAACATCATCAATGGGAACAACACCATGTTGAATAGTGGTTCGAGCATTATAAGCACAATGTTTTTTCCCTTCGTCTTGAGGTACAAATAACCAATGACCTTGTCTATTTGCTAAACTGCCAACATCTCCGTCCAAAACAACCATTTGTTTTGTTGAAAGTTCTTCATTGAAATAAAATCCATTATCACTTAGTTTTTCATTTAATATATCTTTTAGCATTGTTGTCATTTTAATTTGTAGTGAAACTATTTCTTTTTAAATATATTGGAAAATTAAACCTAAATATGAACTTTTCACATTTTTTTTTTAAATAATCTAACCCAACAATTCTTTCTGCAATTTACAAGCATTACAAACATTATTATTTGCTGGTTCTCCACAAACTTCACATTCTTGAATTTGACCAACGTCTTGATTAGCTTTCTCTTTAATCAATGGTAATATCTCTAAAAATGATTTAACAATGCCATTTTTTGTTCCTGGATATTTTTCTTCAAATTCTTTCAACATTTTTTTAATCTGTGAACGATAACCTTCTTGTGAATACAAACAATCACAATAATCTAATTCCCAATTTTTAATCTTACAATAAATTTCAACTTCTTCGTCTGAACAAAAGTATAATGGTTTAATTCTTCTCACAAACATTTTATGATCTTTCTTACCAGAGATTGGACCTAAACTTGCTGTTAAAGAAATGTTAGCTTTAAACTGGTTCATCATAATTGCTTGAGCTTCATCATCTAAGTTATGGCCGGTGATAAGTTTCTTTGCACCATTTTCTCTTGCGTACTTATTTAACAAATATCTTCTCCAAATTCCGCAGACCATACAAGGTTTTCGACCAATCTCTCGAATTTTGTTTGCTGATTCATCAATATTGGTTTTGAAATTATCTTTAACGTTAACAACAATTAGTTTAATATTTTCATTTTTACAGAATTGTTTAAGATTTTTTAAAGATTCATCACGATGTCTTTCAATTCCTTCATTAATAACAATCGCGAATAAGTTATCTAATGGGACTTTATATCTTTCAAAATATTTTTTTGTTAGGTACAAAACAGCAGTAGAATCCTTACCACCAGAAGCTGCAACACAAATCTTTTCGGTTCTATCAATCAATTGATACTTTTTGATAGTTTTGAAAACTTTATTTTCAAAATATTGTAAGAATTCTTGTGGAGACAACTTGCCGTGTTGTAAAATTATCTTTTGATCGTATTCTTTAGTACAAGCTTTTTTATCTTTATCATTACATCCCATATTATTTCCTCGGTCTCCAAATAAGGCCTTAGTATTAATTAATTTTAATCAGCACTTTATAAATGTTCTGGGGTTTATTTGTTGATGAGTGGTAAACATTTTTTTATAATCAACAAAACAAATATAACTAGTAATTATATCTTAAGTGAAAATGACTAAATATATCACAGTATGTCCAAAATGTGGGAGTACCAATATTAGTGCTCAAGGAGTTTACACTCCTTCAGATTATTGTAAAGATTGTGGTTATGGAAAAGCTCATCTTTCTAGTGTTAGTAATATTATTTTTCCAGAAATTGATATTGAAGAAATTGAAAATTTTAAAAAAGAAATAAAAAAGAATAATGAATAAAGTGAAATTATGAAAAACCTACCTAAAAAATATTTATCTACTAAAGAAAGAAAAGAAATGTGGTCTCAAGCAAAAAAAGTTTTAACCCAAATAGATAAAGAATTAGATTTCTCTGAAGTTTATGCTATTGGAAGTATGATTTCTAATAAGAAAAAACCTGAAGATATTGATTTTGCTATCATTACAAAAGTGAAGAATAAAAAATCAAATCCTAACTATCCTATAGATCTTATCATCTTGCCAGATAATGAAGATTTACCTGCTTATTTGGAATTCTTTGAAAGTTATATGAAGAAAAAGTATGGTTCTTCATTTAAACCAATAAAATTAAAGTAGACAATCTTTTTAAAGAATCTAGGTTTATTAGCAGATATGCACAATTTAATCTTAACCAGAGAGAACAAAGAAATTGAAAAATTAAGTAATGAGTTAGGTTTTACTAAAACTTTATTCTTAGAACGAGATTTTGTTTTGATTGAAGCTGATTCTAAGAAAGAGTTGATTAAAGGGATTAATAAAGTTAAAGGAAAATTAACTGTTTACAAACCTAAAACTGAAGAAATGTTAAGGTTTGCATTAGAGAAAACTAAAATTAATCTTGTTTATGGGATGGAAATAATCAATCCTAAAGATTCAGTTCACTTTGTCCGGGGTGGATTAGACCAGATTTGTTGCAAAATTGCTAAAGAGAATGATAAAATCATTGCTTTTTCTTTTGAAGAAATTTTAAATGCAAGAAATCGTGAGAAGATGATAGCAAGGATAAGGTTTAATATTAAACTTTGTAAGAAGTATAAAGTTAAAATGTTTTTTAGTAACTTTTCTAAGGATAAATTTGAAATGCGTTCAGAAAAAGATTTGTTTAGTCTTTGGAAATTGTTAGGTGGAAAGAATAAAGCAGAACTAAATATTTCTAAGAAAGTTATTTAAAGTTCTTTCTATTCTTTTAAGAACAATGGGAATAAAGAAAGTAGTCACCAATTTACTTAAAAAAACTAATCTTTTTAACAGTGTTAACTTTATTATCCTTTATGGTTCTGTCAGTCGTAAAAAACAGACTGCTCTCTCCGATATTGACGTTTGTATTTCTTTTGATTTAAATCCTAAAGAAAGAATAAAAGTAAGAATGCAATTATTAGGTAACTTACCTGAAAATTTTGACTTACAAATCTTTGAAGATTTACCTTTATACATTAAGAAAGAGATATTTAAGGGGGAAATTTTATACTGCAAGAACAAGAAAAAAATGTTTCAAACTTCATTGGAAATTATTAGAGAGTATGAAGATTTTAAACCAATTTATGAATATTATTTAGCTCGGGACAGATCTAAATTAGAAATATGAATCAAACAAGAATCAATCAAAAAATAAAAGAAATTGAACTATTTCTATGTTCACATAAGTAGGATCTACTTTAACTCTTTAGAGAAAAATTAAATAGCAGTTCAGTTTTAGTTTTAATTAATGAAAAATGTTATTGATAGATTTGTTCACTGGTTCAAGAAAGATAAATTAAAGAATTCGTTGTTATTAATATCTCCATTGCCAGGAATATTTTTATTGCACGGATTGAATATCATGGTTTATTTTGTTTGGGTCTTATTTTTTCTAAACATCTTGTTTAGTAACAATTTAAAAAAAGCTTTATTTTCAAGTATTTATTTCAGTTCACTCTTATTTTCAACTGGTTTTTGGTGGATTGCACAATTCGATTTTTTTCTTTTTTTTAAAGCTCTGATTTTTTTCGTTTTGGTGTATAGTTTGTTTGCTTTTGTTGTTTTTCAATCATATCATCCATTTAAGAAAAAACAAAAAATGTGGTTGTCACTACTAGTTGTTCCATTATTTTGGTATTTACTATTAATTAGTTTAAACCAGTTACGTCTAGGAAGTTTCATATTTGAATATGCTATCTTTATAGAAAGTATTAGTTTCTTAACAAAATACATTAAACTTATCGGAACAACAACATTATTGATTTTAATCAATTTTATTTTTGCAATTGTGATTAAAAATTACATCCCAGTCAAAGCAAAAAAAGACAAATCTTATTTTAAAATGAAACAAATTGGATTAATACTTTTAGGATTGATTCTTATCTTAACTTTAAATTTGAACTTTTCTGATTCAAGCCTAAATTCTGAAAAAAATTCAACACTTATTAAAGTAGCAGTAATTCAACCTAATTTTCAACAAGATTGGAACTGGCGTTATGAACATTCTAACAAATATTTATTGGAAAAAAATCTTGAGTTAAGTAATCAAGCTACAAAATTGGGTGCAAAAATTATTGTTTGGCCAGAATATTCCGTTCCAAAAGATTTAATGAAAAGTAGTTTAAGTTTGGAAAAAGTAAAAAATTTTTCCAGGAATAATAAAGTTAATTTGATAATTGGAACAACTAAACGTAATGAAAAAAACGATTTAAACATTGCTTTGTTTATCAATTCTTCCGGAGAAGTTATCGGAGATTCTGTTTTTGGAATTGAAGATTTTTTCTTCTATCAAGATGTTCCCGAACATAAAGTTAAAACAGTTTCGTTTTATATAAACAATAAAGAGATTAAAGTTGGTACTATCATTTGTTATGAAGAATTTTATTCTCGCTTTGCAAAAAATATGAAGGATTCTAATGCAGACTTATTAGTTGTTTTATCAAACAATCAAAGAATTAGTGGAGGGATTTGGTTGGCAAGTTTGTTTTCTAAACAAAGGGCTGCTGAAAACAATTTACCTTTAATTAGATCTGTAAATACTGGTATATCTCAAATTATAAATCAACAAGGCAGAGTGTTAAATGCATTAGAAAAGGATAAAGAAGGGATTATTGTTGAAGACATTTATGTTTAATTATGTTTTTTGTTTTTGGATTAACGCTTTTTTGTTATTCTTTTTACTAACTATATCTCTTTGAGTAATGTCAAATCAAATGGCGAATTTGTAACACTAACATGCACGGCACCTTGAATTTTTTCCTAAAAAACGGAAAAAATGTGCCTCCTTTGGCAACGTTGGGTTTACAACACACTTAATCTGACTATACCATCTCTTCGCAATATTTATAAATAAAAGAAGTTTGTTCTTTTATAGTTATAAAAGATGTATAAAAAAAGGGGAATCATTTTAGTATCTTTAGTTTTATCATTACTAGTAACTTTGCCACTAATTTCTGCAGACGTTTTTGTTAATCGGGACAGATGGGATAGGTTATACTTAGGTAATTGGGATAATGATTATGGTTGTGATGACGGTTCTAAGTCTGTTGACCAAGATAGTTTTGAAAACATTAATGTTGCCCATAATGTTCCTCCTGGTTATGGTTGTAGTTGGAGGGTATGTGAAAAAGATAAAGGTAGTAATTCTGATGATTGTAAAAGTGGCAGAAATGTTCCAACATTTCAATTAAACCCCTATCCAAAAGAAAACAATTTTCAAAAATCAGGAATTTCATATTCTGATATTGATCCGGAAACAGGAACGATAAAGGGGTATAGTACTGTTAATGACGATGCTTCAGGTTTGGCTATAGCGGGTTATACTAGCTTAGGTGTAGGGGTTGGAGCAGGGGTAGGAATAGGAATAGCTGCAGGTGCGGGAACATTATTAACAAGTGCTGTTTCGGTGGCGGGCCCTGTTATTCCTGTATTATCTGCAACGGGGGTTGGTCTCATTGTTGTAGCAGCAGTAGCGGCAGTTATAGGTTTGGGGCTTTTAATCGCAGTTTTAGCAATGGACGATGATGCATTAGATCAATTATGTCGGGATTTTTATTTTGGTGGTGAACCAGTTAAAAGTTATATTTGTTCAACAGACAATTATTGGTACGGTTGCAGTTTAAGTGAAGATTCTTCTAATGGTGGTCAAGGTTCAGTTATTTGGGTAGACACACCTAATGGTGCTTTGTATTACAATTGTACTACTGAAATGGAAGGCGCTTATCCAATCTGGGAACAAGTTCGTATTGATGCAGATAGGGACGGCTATACTGATGATAAAGATTGTGCAGATTTTCCTTTAGATTCAAGATTACAATATTTGGGTTGTCCAACAGTTGATCTCGTAACTGGTGACATACCTTGTGAATACCCTTTACATTCACGTTGTGCAATTTGTATTCATCCTAATGCACCGGAAACTTGTGGTGACGGATTAAATAATGATTGTGGTGGCCCGAATCCATTATTTCGAGAATCTTTAGATTATATTGAACAAGATTCAACTACTCCTGACAATTGTAATTATTTCAAGGAAGGTTGTGAACAGGAAGCAATCTTTTCAACATCCAATGAACCTGTTCTTAACGGAACCGTAGAATCGTCAGTTGCCCATCAAAATATTTATGGTGAACAGTTTTCTTGGATTCAAACAGGATCAGATCCTAAAGATGGTTATTGTTGCGGTTATGAAGGAACTAATGATTTGGGTGAAGTTGCAGAAGATCATAACACTAAAGTTAATTACATTTGTATGTTTGAAGAACCAGACGTTGTTGGTAAAGAAGGAGAATTACCTAATTTGGAAGTTGGAAACATTTCAGAAACTTGTGTTGATTGGTGTTGGATTGGTGCCGGTGGTAATGCTAAATATCATGTTTTTACTTTAAAAATTCCTGGCCAGGAACCTTACGATGTTGTTTCGGACGGATTTAATTGGCAAACTTGTGATGCTAATTATGGTGAAGGACCAATAGATTTTTTACCAAGTACATACATTGAGGGAGTCATCGCTAACCACTTTTACTGCTACCCAGAAGGTGACCATTGGAGTTGGGCAGAATGTTACGGTCCTGGAGATCATAAATACAATATTAATGTTAAAGGTAGATTGGCAGGTGATGCACCATATTCACTTTATCTTAAAGATGCTAACGAAAAAGGAGAAGTTTTACACAGTCCTATAGATATTACTTCCGTGCAAGGCTTTTATCGAGATTTTTATAAAACTACCAAAGAAATGAAACCAGGGTTTGATTTCAGGGGTTATGACCAATTAGCATTCTTTGTTAAGTTTACTGACAAAGCTGGAAAAGAAGTTTCTGCAGATGAACTGAAATTGCCCGTAGATTTATATTTAAGACTTTATGGGCCTGTTCAGGAAGGTGGTATGCAACCAATCTTGTATGAACGAAATGTTCTTGGAGAAGTTGTTAATGGGCCAATTTTTTCAGAAGATAATTGGATGCACATTGTTGTACCTATTCCAGATAATCTTAAATCTGTTCCTCATATTGAAATTAGTGTTGGCAAGGTAACTCAGAATGATATTAAAGTTAAGAATGTTTACCTGAGCAGATCTAATCAATCTTCTCCTATTTGTTCCGGCAGGGACGATAATGAATTCAGTTCTTGGTTAAACTCTTTCGATGATGCCAGTTCTACTAATTTTATTAATGCAGAAGATATGTGTAAAGAACATTTTGGCGAAAATGCTTGGCTTGGTGACGAAACGATGATTACTGACAGCATTACAGCTAATTGTTGTGGTAATAATCCTGACGAGTATCATTTAGGGACAAGTTTCTTTGATAAGTTTAATTGAATAATTTATTTTTTCTAAACAACAAATTTATATATTCAAAAGAATTAACTTGTTTTTATGAATACAGAAAATGGTTGGAAACCCTTACCAACATCATTGAAAATATTGTTTGTAATCTTTGGTTTAGGAGTTTTAAGTTCAATTTATTCTTTATTCTCTGTTTCAGAAGGTGGTTATTCATTATTTTCTTTTGAACTTTATGGGTTAAGTGCAATCTTATTGCTCCTATTAATTAGCATTGTTGGTTCTTCTGTTATCTTGCTAGGTTTTTGGAAAAGATATTCTTGGGTTTGGAAATATACATTAGGTTATCTTATTTTTATGATCTTAAATGGGATTTTATCGATGCTAAACTTATCTAGTAAAGTTAGTTTAATTGTTTCACAATTAGAAATTTCCATTCCCGGATTTGACCAAATTTTATATATTATTTTAGTAGTAAGTATCATTTTAAGTATTTTAATTAATCTCTGGTTTTTAATTATTGTTTATAGGAACGATAAATACTTTCTGCAAAATTAAATATCTTCTTATTTCTTGGTGTCTCTTCGCAATATTTATAAATGTAAATGATTTGTATTTTGTATAATAGTAAAGATGTATAAAAAAAGAGGGATAATTTTAGTAATTTTAGTTCTATTAACATTAGTTAGTTCTTCGTTGTTAATAACTAAACTTTTACCCAGTGTTTTAGCAGAAGATGACGTCCCTGGAGAAGATCCAGTTAATCCTGAGGAAGAACCAACAACCCCTCCTGAAGAAGAACCTGGTGAAGACGTTCCTCTTGAACCTGAACCTACTCCCGAACCAGAAGAACCTCAAACGGATGAAGAAGTTCCTGAAGATCAACCTCAAGAAGAAACTGAAGATGGTGATGTTTACGTCTTTGATGAAGAAACAGATCCAGAAGCAGAAGAAACCACTGAAACTGATCCGGGTGCTGAATTTGATGATACAGAAAAAGAATCAATTGTTGATGAAACTGTTTATGGATGTTGGAATTCTCAAGTGGTCCCTACTGGTGGAACGATCATGAACGTTATGTTTGACGTTTCTTACCAAGAAACAGAAGTTGATATTGATTATAAAGATGTTCTTTTCGATTATGAAATTGTACAGGAAAATTTAATCCCTTACCTTTGTGTAGGTGAAGTTTCCATGGTAAGTTACTTGGGTTACCCCAAATGTGCTGGTTATCCTGTTTGTAAAATGCAAACTTATACTACTTATGAAGATGGTAATTGTGCATCAAAAAACAGTTGTCCTGATGGTAATCAATGTTGGGCACCAAAAGATATAGCAGAATTAATGAAAAACTGGAAAGATGATATCCCTGAATGTAAGAATAGTAAAATAGATTCAGACGATTTTGAATTAACTAGTTGTTCTCCATTTACAATTTATAATGATTTTGAACGTTATAAAAGTGCTAAAGTTAATTATATTGATTCCCCTAAAGAAATAGGTTCGTTTGAATTAAGTAGAGAAGATTTTACTTTAATAAATTTAGCAACTGGGCCAATCCCTTTTGGAGAGCCGGTTATCAAAAGTTTAGAAGTAATCTCTTACAATGATAAAGTAGAAGTTTATTTCTTGGACCCGTTATCAGCTAATCCCACTACTATCATGAATGACAATTTTGCACCGTTTCAGAAAAGGAACGTTTCAATCATGGCCAAGCTTAGTGATTTATACAAGTTTAAAACAAAAGCAAAAAACGTTACTCAAAATAAAACTATAACTTATTCTTGCACTGAAGATGAATGTTTATACCCTTTACCTGGAATGCCACCGTACAAAATAACTAACTTATACCCGAACTTGTACGAAATGTATTTTGTTAAAGGTAACAAAGTGGAAGATGAAATTTTAATCACTCAACCAAACCAGGATTTTACTGAATATGGGAACATTAAAGTTAAAAAAGTTTCTCAGCAAGTAATTTATGTTAACGAACTTTATGAAGATGGTTCTTTGGATCAAGGATTTTACGGTTGTCAAGCAGCAAGTTTTTTAATGCTGTTCTTAAACACCAATTTAGATTATTGTGCAGTTGAAGCTAACCAATTTTGTTCAAATTCAGTTACACATAAAAAGAATAAAGAAAAGTATGCTACCATCAATGCTTGGAGCGGTGAAGACATTGAACAAGTAGGTTATGATGTTATCAATGATGTTCCTGAAGAAAATATTACTTTATTCTATGAACATTTTGAACTTAAATTGAAAGATCAACATTTTGATGCTAAAGATAGAATCCATAAAACAGAAATTTTACCTGCCAGAAATTTTATATCTAATGCGGAATTTAAAACCACCGCTAAAGAATTACCACACTGGGAAATTATCCAAGGCGGAATTTATTTAGATAATGAAGTTATCTTTGTGCAAAATAAATCTTTCATTACTTTAAACGCTAATGATATTTTGAGATCGGAAAGAATTGCTGTTGATAAAAATACTGACATGGTTTTCTTCCAAAGTAAAAACGCACCATTGAAAATCATTTTTGTTAATAATGATGGTCAACAAATTATTGCTCCTGCAGGTAACGGGTTTACTTTTAATACGGGCATTTCTGCTTACATCATTTTAGAATTTTCTGGACCTGGAACTGTTGAAGAACCAATGTTACAAATATTTGACGATTTAGGTCCAACAACGGATTACAATTATAATCCTAAAGAAGAAATTAGCAGATCTTCTGTTGCATGTTGTCCAACAGATTATTGTTGGAACGGTTACTCTTGTGTTGAACCAATGGGAGATAGTACTCATTTATCAGAATACGTTGAAGAAGGCCGATTTTATCGTTGTTTGAACGGAACTTGGAAACATCTTCCTGTGAAATGGGACTGGAATGCAGACAAGTGGGGTTTCTGTAAAAATGAGAGTCAATGTTTAGTATTAAGGTCAACTGATGGTGCAAATAGTGAAAACAAAGCTGAAGATTTCTATCATGGAAATTATCCTACTTGTATTGAAAATAATGAATACATTTTTGATAATTATTGTCAAAACGGACAGTGGACTTCCAGGACAAAATTTTTAGCAACTAAATTATTAGAAGTAGCAGAAACTGATGAATACGTTTTATATTGTAGTAATTATAAAGAATCATTAGTTGAGTTTGATAACAAAGAAAACTATTTAGGTGGAGAAATTTTCCAAGAAAACGAAGAAGATCCCAATTTGGACCAAGTAGTTTCTGGAGAAAGTACTGATGAAGTTGTAAGTGTTTGTTTCACAGAAATTGAAGATCCGGAAGGTAAGAGGCTTGTCCGCCAGAAAGATAATAATTGTATCAATAATGTTTGTGTATTAAAATATAAAGATGGTAAAAATTTCAAAGTAGCTTTTGCAACCACATTAAATAAAGAAATTGATGATATTGATTCGTTCTTATTATCTTTAGATGTGCCACAAGAAGAACTAGCTAATGTTTGTCCAAATTCTGGTGCAGGATTCCTTGAATGTGATTTGGATAGTTTAGGCATTGAGGGTGATCTTTGGTATACTGAAGACATTAAAGGTGTTGTTTACGCAAAAGATGGAATTCAAGTTCAACCTTCTGTTGTCGATAAAATATTGAATTGGTTCAAAGACTTGTTTGGCGTAGAATCAGAAATTTCTGATGAAAGTAATTTTGTTGATCAAGCTCAAAATTTCCGTGATTTGTACATATTAAACAAAGATGGAAAAAATGTTAGGGCAATGAAAGAAGTTTTCCCTAATGTTAAACAGACTTTAATCGCGGAATATGAAAACTTTGAAACCCCTGTTTGTGAATATGTTAATAACATTAATTTGCCTTTAGGTGCAGAAACAGAACCACTTGAGGAAGCATCTGGGATGAATAATATTAATTGTAAAAATCCTGAAGGTAATACTCAAAGGGTTGAGATACTTAAAGGGATAGACTTTTTCTGGCCACAATTAACTGGTAAGTTAAGAGTTAATGAATGATTATTGGTTCCTTTACTCTTTGATTAACCGAACTTATCAATAAGTTTTATAAGGTATAATTATTTTATTAAAAGTAATGGGGAAAAAGGGGTTAATTGATTGTAGAAGTAAGTCCGGCCAAATAACAATATTTATCATAGTGGGTCTTTTAGTACTATTTATCTTTATTTTCTTAATTCAAATAAGTACTTCCATGAAAAAAGAGCAATTAAACCAAGCTAAAGAAAATGCATTTACAAAATCATTTCAAAAAGAAGCGTTAAGAATTTATGTTCAAGATTGTTTAATTGATTCATTAGAAGAAGCATTAATTCTTGTTGGAAATCAAGGAAGAATGTGGGATGATCAAATGGGTGGTAAGAAAAATTTTGTGGAAGGATCGACAGGAATAACTGCTCAATTATCCGAAGGGAATGTGAGGATTGCATATGGTATCACCAAAGAAACCAACTTAAATTATTTAGTTAATGAGAATTCTTATCCCTGTGATGATAAAACAAATTCATCACCAGAATTTTGTCAATATACTTATCCTAACACCAACGTGGGTTTTGGAAAATTAGAATTACCTAAAAGCACAATCAAAAATGATCTTAAAAGGTATTTGTTAGATAAAACTGTTTGGTGTGTAGAAAATTATACTCGAGGAGAAATATCAAGTTCTGCAGAAATTGAACCTACTGAAATAACAATGGGAATGGATCTAAGAGATGACGGTATTAATGTAAATGTTGTTTACCCTTTAAAATTTAAAGTTGGTAAAGAAGAATTTTTTCATATTTCAAACTTTGATTTCTTTTACCCTACAAAATTTAACCAACTTTTAGATTCAGCGGTTTCATTTCCTTTAGAATGGGATTACAAATTTTTAGACTTTTCTTATACTGAAAGTTCTTTGATGAGTCCCTCTTTTCTTTATGGTAGTGATAAAAAATTTACTACTTGTGAACCATTCAAAAATTTCTTTTTTTGTGATAGAACACTTAACTATGATAAATATAAATCTTTAGGGATTGAAATGAAAAAGAAATCGTTAGCTAACGGTGACGATATTTTTGTTTTTACTCCTGCATCTTACACTATCATTAACAGTCCTAAAACTTATCAATTTAGAGTTGCTAGGCAGAACAGGCCTCCAGCTTTAGATTATGTTAATCGTTATGCTTGTCCTGAAGCAGGTTATGATTATTTAGTTATAGCTGATGCTCCGGCGTCCGGTGAAGAAGAAAGTCAAAGTTATAATGAAGGGGAGTTCCCAGCAAGTTCTATCAACCATTATTCTTGTGGTAATGAAAATAATGATTTTTATTGCGGTCCTGAATCAAATTTACAATCTCCTGAAAATGTTTTAGGACTTCCAAACGGTGTTTGGTACGATTTAAACATTAGCGGCGAAATTTCAGATAATCTAGAAGATTACGCTTCTTCAATTTTTTCTTTAGGAAAATTTGGAACAATCACATTAAGGTTTTCTGAAATTCTTACTACTGACAAAACGGATAATCCTGATTTACTAATTGTTGAGGATGGTAAGTCTCCTGAAACTTATTCTTTAGAAATTAGTGAAGACGGGATAGATTGGATTTTTGTTGGAAACCATAGTGAACAGATTAATAATATTGATTTGGACCAGTTTGTTTCTGAAGAAGTGAAATTTAATTATATTAAAATCACAGACGCTGGCGAGAATAATTATGTTGACGACTTTCCGGGAGTGGACATTGATGCTGCTGTAGGACTTTATCAGTATCTTAACCCAGGTACAGAATCTGGAAAAAATTTAGGCGAGATTGATATTGACTTGTTTGCATTAGATCCAGATGAAGATAAAGTTGAGTTTAATTTTAATGGACTACATCCCAGTTGGGGTTTCCCTCTGGATTCATATGAAAATAAATCTTTATTTGTTGAGAAAAGTAAAATCACTCTTCCTTACTACCATTTTATTGCCAATGTTACCGATGAGCACGGTTTGTCTGATTGGCAAGAAGTTAGAGTTTTGGTTGACAGACCAATGGAAATGGGTTTTGATTTAAGTATGCCTTACACTTTATTTAACGGGACAGATTTATTTTCTTATAAAGAATTGTTTTATAACAAAAAGTATGTTGTCTCTAATGAGGATCCTGTTTTTGTTAATGTTACATTACCTGAAGATTCTTTACTTGGAATAGTTAGTCCAAATAACTTTAACCCTTATGTTAGTTTTATTTATAATAGTACCAACGAAAATTTTCCTTTACAAATTCCTTATATTTATGGGGCAAGTAAAGAGTTTTGTTACAACTTACCAACTAATTTAGGCGAACAGAACCCTTACAAAAATTGCCAGATTAGTGATTATTCTGATAATGATTTAGAAAAATGGGATCAAAAGCTAATTAATAATGAATTCGGTTTTCCACATTTTAAAGAAATCACTTTAAACGAACCCGGCAAATTAAGATTAAAGTTTTCTGCAGATTATTGTAATAATCTTAAAACTAGTAAAACAGAAACTGCAGACATTTATGTTAAAGAATGTATTCCCCATTATAATCCAAAGCATCCATTTGCTTACCCTTATCATGGATATGAATTTGCATTAAACGATGATAATCTTACCACAGATTATAATAATTTAAATTCAACTGATTCAGAAATTAATCCTTTTTTGGCAACACACAGTTGTTGCCAAGGTAATCCACAATATCCAGGCACTTGGAAAATTAAAAACGCTTCCGACGAACCTTGTTTTGTTAATCCTTTACCGGGATGTTATGGAAAAATTATTGGTTATACTGAAGAAAATCCTGGTTATCTTTTAGAACAAGAACAACGTTATTGTTCAGGAGAAAGAGGAAATTATTGTGAAGGGAATTTCTCTTATAATCTTTATGAGCAAAAAATGATTTGTGGTTATAACAATAATGAATCTTATCCTAATTGTGATAATATAGCTGCTGAATGTCAAGGAAAACCATTCTTTAGTTTAATTGAAAATGTTGGATGGTGTCACGGGCAGATGGGTTGCAGACAAATTTGTAAAAGTGAGATTGTTTATACATCATTCTCCCCCACCATTAATTTTGATAGTGATTTTATTTACAACATAGCAAAATTTTTAGCACTGAAAGATGAAAATAATCTTGAATTTGGTTTTGTTTGTGGTTGCTCCGGTAATGAAGGGATTTGTGATTTAGATTTTGATGGGACATTTAACGGTATTTGTGATAATGGAAAATGTATGGAAGAGATTTGTAATCCTAATAAATTAACTTGTGATGAAAATGGTAATATCGCTAAGTGCAGTTCTGCAGGAACAAGTTACACTGTTGAAAACTCGTGTCCATCAGGAACAGCTTGCCAGGGTTTTGGTGAATGTGTTCCTGTTATTTGTACTGTTGGTTCTGACCCTCTTTGTTACAATGGCGATATTCAAAGTTATTTTAAACAGTTTTATGAGGACAAATCTGATGATGAAAAAGCAGAAGCTGAGGAAGCAGCATTAGATAGAGTTTTCCAATGTAATGAAAAAGGTACTGGTTACAAAATTATTAAAAACTGTGCTGATGATGGTTTAACTTGCATTACCAGTGCAAGTACAAATGCGGGCCAATGTGGATGAAATTAAATAAACATTTTAAAATTGTATTTGTATTTTTATTAATCTCTTTTTTATTAGTTTTTATTCCTTCAATTTTAGCTGATAGTTGTTTTACATTTAAAGAAAGTGAACTTTATTGTACAAATATTCCTTTAGAACAAGCAGAACAAGAATGTTCTTTATTTGAAGATTGTAATTTAGAACATTTTTTTTCTACTAATAATTGTTTGGATAAAAACTTATTTCCAGAATGCCAAAAAATATTTTGTAAAAGTTCTTGTAAATACGATTTTTCGGGAAAGTGTTCTTCAGGACAGATTCCTTCTGGAAAAGAAGCTGAATGGTGTTCTTCTGGTTGTTGTCAGTTTAATTATCTTAACAAGAATTATTGTGATTATAAAATGAGTAAATGGTTATGTGAAGTTGAAGCTAAGAACCATAACGTTTTTGATTTTACGTTTGATCCGCAAATATTGCAAGGTGAATGTTTAAATTTATGTTTAAGTAAAGAGGATGATGTTTCTTCTTCAAATTTAAATATTAAATCTCAAAATCAGAATAACAAGAATAATCAAAATAATCCTCCTGAAATGTTAGTAGATGTAACCTCTTTTTTAGGTGGAGGAAATCAAAATCAAGAAACCATTAAAGAAAAAAGTAATACAGAAGAAAATCTTTTTGTTCCTTTTTTAATTCTGTTTATAATCCTCTTAATTGTTCTTTATTATTTTTACAAAAAAAACTATTTTAACAATTTTCAATTTTGGAGAAGAAAAGATAAGGGTTATAACCCTGGTAAAAATGAGTTTATGATAAGTAATAAACATTTATCAAAATTGATCAGTCTATTTAGCATTCCTTTTTCAAAAAGTAATAAAGAAATAAAAAGTATGAAAAATGAACACCACCTAAAATTAAAAGAAATTAAGCGTCATGAATATTTGGACAATTTTGGTAAAAGTATTCCAAAACATCAAAGTTCTTCGTTTGACCTTCTTAACCATATTGTGAAATCTCACCAAAGTAAAGAAATTGAACAAATGGTGAAAAGAATACCTAAAACTAATCCTAAAAAAGATAAGATTAAAATTGCACTCAACAGATCAAGAAACAAAAAACACTCTTCTACAGAAAATCCTATTGATAAATTGCGTAAGATGTTTAAAAAATGAATTTTTAGTTTAATTTACTTTTAACTTCTTTTTTGCTTAACAGACCTAATCTCTTCTCACAACATTTATAAAAGGAAACTATTTTATTCTTTGTATATAAATGATATATAAAAAAAGGGGTGTTGTTCTAGTAGTCTTAGCTTTACTAGTCGTTTCTTGTTTTATTCCTCTAACTTCATCTGACGAAGGTGATGTTGAAGGATGTTATTACTTTGTTCCCAATAACGGTATTGATGAAGATATTTATTGTCAAGAAATGCTTTATTCAACTGCTTTAGAGGAATGTTCTCAACAATCCCAATGTTCAGTTGATCAATACTTTACTCCAGGCGATTGTTCAGAAATTGAAGAATGTGAACAAATTACTTGTGATGTTGATTGTTTAACACACTCTCGGGGTTATTGTGAAAATTTGGGTGGTTCAGAAGTTAGTGATGATGATTATGATGATTTATGTTCTCCTGGGTGTTGTAGGATTGATAAAGTAACACCACTTCCTTTTTGTGAATTTGGTTTTAACAAGTATGAATGTAAACAAAAAGCAATTCAAGCGTTAGGTTATTACAATCCAGCAGATATTCTTTTTGAAAATTCTGTTGGAATGACTGCGAATAAATGTAAGTTAGATTATTGCGACCTAGTATTAGGCACTTCTGGATTAAGTGGGTCTGTTTTAGATAATTTGGGTGTGAAGTTGTCTGGAGCAGAGATTGTTTTAGAAGGAACAAACAAATTAACTACTTCTAACAGTAATGGTGGATATTCATTAAATGAACTAAATCCAGTTACTTATAAAATCAAAGTTTCTAAGCAAGGGTACTTTGATCAAGACTTGTCAATTACTTTGGAAAAGAATAAAACTTTGGAATACAATTTTACTTTGGTTAAGATTGAAGGTGTAGGTGAAGTGATTGGAATTATTAAAGATAGTAATGGAAATCCAATTATTGGAGCTAAAATATTTTGGACAGGATTAATTACCGGAGACACTACAGTAAACTCTTCCGGTTATTATAAAATTGCAGATTTACCTATTGGAAATTATACTTTATCTGCTTCTAAACCTGGCTATTCTACCCTAGATAAAAGTTTGAAAGTTTTAGAAGGAACAATACATACACTAGATTTCACTTTAGAAGAAGCAGAATTTCATGGAATTAAAGGGACAACTTATATTGATTTCAATTTGGATGAAATAGCTGATTCAGACGAAATTACTTATGGTGCTAAGATTTATATTGATGGGATTTTCAAAGGCTATTCACAATATCCAGACGGAAAATATCAAATTCAAGTTGAAGCGAGTATAGACAAAGAATTACATAATGTTTCAGCAACTTATCAAAATTATATTTTTGAAAATGAGGAAGTTGAAATCAGTAAAAGTTCTGATTTGACTAAAGATTTATTGTTAACAACTTTCATAGGCGAATGTACTGAACCTGGTACGGAGAAAGATGTGGGAAATTTTACTGCTGCCCCTGTTCCAGGTGAGAAAGTAATCAAACTTGAATGGAAAAAACCTTGTTTAGAAGTTATAGGGTACAAAATTATTAGGATGGGTAGTTCTGATGAGAACAATACTATTTTTGTTTCTCCTGCAAAAGTATTTTATTACGATACTAAAGTTGAATGGGGGAAAGAATACACTTATGACATTATTGCACTTTATGATAAAATCAGGGAATCTAAACCAATAACTTTTGGCCCAATAAATGTTGGAAACTCTAATTGTGAAGGAAAATATCACCAAGATACCGGTTGGGAAACTTTCTGTTCTAGTGAAGATAAAAACACAGATAAAGTAGAAAAGAAATCTGTTTGGACATGTGATTACAATAACCAATTATTAGAATCTTTAGATTGTTCTGAACGTGACGGGCCAGGAGAAAGTTATTATTGTGCTGGTGTTGGTTTTAGGGAAGCTGATTGTAAAAGTAGTGGTATTTGTGGATTATTTGCTAATCCTTTCGGGTTATATTATAATAGAGATGTTTGTTATGGTGTTGGGGGTTTATCCTCAAATTTAGAAACAGCAAATTACTGTTACTATGAATATACTCATACTGTCGTTAATCAATGTAAGAGTTGTACTAAAGTAGATAGTTGTTTTGATTATGAAAGTAAAGATGCTTGTTCTGTAAATAATTGTTTGTTTGGTGTTGAATGTAAATGGGTAGACTCAGCAGAGAACAAAGAATTAATTGATTATGGGCTGATCATTCCGGAAAAAGTAACTCCCGAAACTGGGCACGGTTATTGTGTAGAGGAAGATTATTCTGGAGAAGAGTATTGCTCTTTATGTGGCCCGGGTGCAGAACTTTATGAAAATTATTTTTGTACTGCAGATGTTTGTGCGGGTTTAGGAAACTGTTTTTCTGCATTTACTCTTAGTTCTTGTCAGGCATGTGGTGAATATCCAACTCAAGATTCAAATTGTTATGCTTATGATAGTGAACTTGAATGTGTTGGTAATCAAAACGTATTTAAAAGCCCATTTGGAAACATTGTTCTTTCTGATGACCGTTGTGAATGGGGAAGATGTAGTTGGGAAGGTATTCCTGGCGGGGCTGGAAGCTGTGTTAAAGATGGTGATGGAGATTTAACTGAAGATTGTGCAGTGTTCCCTAGCGAAGGTGAAAGAATTGCTTGTTGGCGAGACATTTCTCCTCCTAAAACAACAATCTTATCTGGAAATGTTCCAATTGTTTCTTTAGCTAATCCTAACGTTACATTTTATGGTGATGATTCTTATCATAAACATGGTAGCCAGAAAAACAAAATGGGCAAAGTAGCTTATTGTCTAACTAGTGCACAATCTAGTAGTATTGATGAATGTATTATTTTGGGAGAAAATGATCCTTTTACGACTAATGATTATCCTGCAAAATTACCAATGGAAACGTTAACTGTTGATTTAGTAAATTCTGATTATTTTAAAGGAAAATCGTTTGATGGAGAAACATTAATGTTAAAGTATTATTCGTTAGATAAATATTTTAATCAGGAAGATGTACAAGAGGGTTATGTTTTTGTTGATAATGTTCCACCACAATTTGAAATTGATAGTTTGGAAGAAACTGTTGGTGATAAAACGGATTTAACAATTTTCCTTCTTGGAACAAATGAACCCATGGACTGTTCATTTGTGTTGAGCCAAATCTGGCCAGATGATTCAATTGAATCAGCAACAATTGGTAGAGAAGAACAAAACAAGTTCATTAAGCTAGAAAATCTTAAAGGTGTTAAATTCACATTGAATGTAACTTGTGTGGATGACCGAGGAAATATGAATTCAATTCCAGAAGACTTTGTTTTTGATTTGGAACAAAATATTGATATTATTTATCCAAAACTTAATGGTGGTGTTGCTTCAACAGAAATTAGTTTTGAAGTAAATACTGCAGTAGGGGCAAGTTGTCAATTGTTTAAAGATAATGGAGATTATGTTGCAGATTTTAATATTATTGATGAAGAGGGAAAAGAGCATAAAACTAATTCTCTTCCTGGATTTGTTGAAGGAACTTATTCTAATTATTTAGTTATTTGTTCGGATTTACTCGCTGGAACAGAAATGACAGACTTTTTTAATTTTAAAGTTGATTTTAGTGGACCACAAACAACAATTATTTTACAAGAAGGCGATAGGATTGAAGAAATCCCTGCAATAACCCCATTAGGTGAGAGTACTTATGGTTGGGAAGAATATTTTATCAATTCTTCCTTAGTAACATTATCTTGTGAAAGTGATGGTTTTGATTGTGATCACACATTTTATTGTTTAGGAGAAGATTGTGACTTAATGAATGATCCTAATTATCAAGATTATAGTGACACTTTTGTAGTAGATACTACTACTAAAATTTGTTATTATTCAACTGACCTTGGAGAGAACCCTTCATTCCCAACTTGTGGTAAAATTGTGGTTGATGGGTTTGGTATAATTTTAACTAAACCAGAAATATATACTTATAATGATGAACAATGGGGAGTTAGTAATCAACCAATCTTTGATTGGGAATTTATTACAAAGATACCTACAGTGAAATGTAAGTTTGATTTTGTTTCAGGGTATGATTATGAAACAATCCCTGCACATAAAGTTAAAGAACTTAATGCTGAAGAAAAATATTCATTTGAAAATTTCCCTGAAAGTGTATTTTTAGAATACTCTGATGATGGTGCAACAAAAACAACTTATGTTAGTTGTGAAAATTCTGAAGGAGAAATTAGCCCTGAAGAAAAAATTAATTTGGAATATGATCCAACGGAACCAGAAATTGTTGACCCCTATGCTAATCCTGAAAAATTGTTAGAAGGAACGTCCGTAGAACTTTTTGTTGCCACAGATGATAAATCAGTTTGTAGATTTAGTGATAATTCATTAGGCGAAGGAACGGAAGAATTTGATTTAATGGAATACCATTTTCCTGGATTTGAAGATAATCAGTTGGGTTATACGCATACTCAAACTTTTGAAATTAGTTTTTTAGGGTCAACAAAAGATTATTCATTAAACGTTGTATGTCAGAACGGTGCTGGAGACTTATCTAAATTAGAAAAAATGAACTTTAAAGTTGATTATTCTAGTGTTGGGAATATTGTTTCATTAGGTCCTTCTGGTTATATATCTAATGTTAATCCAACACTAACCGTGGAGACAAGCAAAAATGCTTTCTGCCAGTATGAAAGTTCAAATAGTACTTATTTAACCATGGAAGGTTCTGGCGGAAAAATTCACACTTATACTTTAAGTGGATTAACTGAGAAAAAATATATTTATCCTGTGAGATGTACAATTTCAGATCATCTAGTTAATAGTAACTTTGAATTTACTGTAGATTTAACTTCTCCTAAAATAACTGAAGTTGATGATGGAGATTATTCTTGTGGAAATGATGAAGTTGGAATTATGGTTTACACTGATGAAGAATCGATTTCTGGATATCATTATGAAGTTTATGATTTAGGGGATGATGGTTCTTCAACTTCAAATATTGATGATAGTACGGATGAGGTTGAAGATTCTGCCAGTAATTCTTATTCTGGCTATTATTCTAGCTTTTATAATACACAGACTAATCCTGAGGATTCAAAAACTCAATCTTCCGGAACATTAGTATTTAATGGAACTGCTGGCAAAGATTTACCTCTTAAAGTTTCAGTTTCTAATTTAAACAGTTCTCATAAATACATGGTTAAAGTCAGAGCAGGTGATGAAGCGGGCAATTGGGGCGAGTTTGAAGAGAGTAACGGATTTTCAATTACTGATAGTAATTTAACTGAATGTAAAGTTGATAAAAGTTTGGACGTAGAATTTGTTATTAATAAAACTTGTACTGCTACTTTAGTTGAAATGCATTCTAACAGTGTTCAGGGAACTAATGAATTAAAATATGGTGAACATCCAACTTCAACACTTTGTGAAATCGATAATGATTACACAGGTCAAAAATTATCATTTGATAAAGATGGGTGGGTTTGTTATTACATTGAAGATAATTCAGGTACAAATAAAACTGGAAAAAAGAAAATAACCTTTAACGACATTGATGGAGATGGAATTTCTGATGATTGTGATCTCTGTTCTGGAACTAATGTTGGTGCAGTGCCTGATGAAAAAGGTTGTTCAGAGGGACAATTAACGGAGGATGAGAAAGAGGAAGATACTGACAACGACGGCTTACCGGACGTTTGGGAAAAATTATTTTATCAAGAAGGTTGTCAACTAAATTATGCTGCAATAGATTCCGACATGGACGGAGAATCTGATTCGTTAGAAGATTATGATGGGGACGGCTATAATAATTATGAGGAGTATATGTCTGGCTATAATCCTTGTTTAGCTGATGCGCCTGAAAGAACAGAAGAGGGTGAAGATAGTGATTCTGGCGATTCTGAAAAGAAACCAATCTCCTCCACAAATGTTCCTGGAGAAACGGACATACTCAGTTTAATGGGTGTTATATTCCTTATTTTAGGATTATTGATGATTATTGGAGGTGTTGGCTATTTGGTTTATTATTATAAATTTTCTATAACTGGAAAAAATGGAAACAGTAACCAAAAAAACATTTCGGACAATTATAACAAAAAATCTTTTGCTAAAAACAATTATCAAAACAAAACTAATAATAAAGTTTCATTGCCATCAAAAATTTCATTAAAAAACCAATTAATGGAACTGAGTAAAACCCATCATGAAAAAACTAAAGAAAAACAAAGATTATCTTTGTTTGGAAGTTTCACTAAAAATTCTAAAGAAATACCCCATTTTGGTAAGATATTAAACAAAAAAATACCTCATCATGATAAAGTTAAACAATTAGCTAACAAGTATGTGGAACATAAAGAAGAAATAGATTCCGGATTGAAACATGGAGAAAAATCGTTATTTTCTAAATTGGCAAATATTGCCAAAGAAACTAAGAAAAAAGATATTACTAAAGTTGTAAGTAAAGATGAAGCAAAAGATATTTTTTCAAAATTGAAAAACATTACTAACAAGAGAAAGGAGAATTAATTAAAATGAAATCTTTTGGAAAAAAAGCGATGGGTATTGGACAAGTATTTATCTTTATAATTGCAGCGATAACATTCGCTTTGATCATGATTTTCGGTTATAATTCAATTAATGGTTTTTTGAACAGTGGTGAGCAAGTAGAGTTTGTTCAATTTAAAAATAATTTGGAAAATTCAGTGAAAAAAATTTACACTGAATACGGTTCTATCAGGGTTGAAAAATTTAATCTTCCTGCCGAATTTGAACAAATCTGTCTAGTAAATTTAGATTATGAACCAACTCAAGAAGAAATTGATGAGCTTTGTAGTTTTGATCAATCTGCATGTATCCCTTGGGAGGAAGGCGAGAGTTACGCCCCACAAAAAGAAAACGTTTTCCTAAATCCTCCCACCATAGTTAAAATCAGTGTACATAAAATCTCTATGATCAATGAAGATGAGACTCCTGTCGGTTTTATTTGTCCAAAAATCAATGGTGGACAGTTTCAATTAGTTTTAGAAGGAAAAGGTGACCATACAGAACTTATGGAATATAGACCAAATCAATAAAAATATAAAAAAGTGGAAATTATTTTATGAATAATGGAAAGTCAGCACAGATTCAAGTAACTTTTAGTTGGGTTTACATCTTAATAGCTGGCACATTAATTTTATTATTTTTTGTGGGCATTGCTTTTAATTTGCAAAAAAGTTCTGAGAAACAGTTAATGAACGATGTTGTGCAAGTAATGGGAAGTATTCTTACTGGTGCCGGAGTATCTGAAAAAACAAAAAACTTTGTGGACACTAGCGGGTTAGTTGATTTTACTTTATATTTTGATTGTCTTGAAAATGAGTACGTTACCGAATTTGGTATTAAAGATCAGCCTTCCCGTGTTTATGAACCCGTTATGCCCGTTTTTTCTCCGAGAGAAATCAGTACCACCAAAATGATTACATGGAGCCTTCCATACAAATTACCTTTTAAAGTTGTTGACTTTTTGTTTGTAACATCTGATAATACTGCTTACTACTTAATGGGTAATGATATTGATTTTATGGACGAGTTTGTTAACGCCACCCAAGGATTTAGGGTAAAAGTATTATTTACCGATAGTGATTATGTTGACATTGACCCTGGTGATAATTTTCAGATTCGTTTTGTAGATTTTAATGGAAATTCCATTCAAGAGAATGCCCCCGTCCCCGAAAAACTTAATTTGATGGCAGATTTAAAAGTTACCGCAGTAAGATTTAGTGGAATAAACATGGTTGATTACTTTCATAAAGAAGGAAACGTTTGGAAAAAAGTAAATGCAGAACCAGTAAAAATAATTTCCTTAGGTGGCGAAAGGGACGCCGCAAGGTATGCTGCAATTTTTGCCGAAGATGATTCCATTTATCAATGTAATATGGGTAAGGCATTTTCAAGATTAAAATATCTTAATGAGGTTTATGGTGGTAAAAATATCCATCTTGGAGAGGAAGGAGCAAAACTTAAAGAATTAACTAACTTTTATGAAATTGAACATCCGGAAAAACAAGATTGTGTTGGGGTCTTAAAAGGATATTCTAAAAATGTTTTAGCAACATTATCAACACACCAAAATAATGTCAAGGTTTGTTTATTAAAATCTGGGTCTTGTTCAGATTTAATAGTTTCAGCAAACGAATTAAAAAGTCTTAACAATCAACTAAACCAAAATTGTGTGACTTTATATTAAAATATTAGGGAATAAAAAATGATGCTTAAGAAAAAAAACGGACAAGTAAAAATGACTGAAACTATTGCTGTTTTGTTTATTTTTTTCATTTTAGTTTTTTTTGGAATTGTATTTTATTTGAAATATTCTCAGATCTCATTTAAAGAGAAAGAACATGAATTATTAGCGGGAAGAGCAATTGAAACAACATTAAAAACATTATTTTTACCCGAATTGTTGTGTAGTCGCGGAGATGCAGAACCAGAAGATAACTGTTTAGATTTAATGAAACTGAAATATGTTAATGAAACATTTAAAGATAATATGGAGAATTATTATTTTAACATTTTCTCGTATGGGAAAGTTTCTGTGCGCCAGCTTTATCCTTTATCAAAATCTAATGAATGGGTCCTTTACGATAAAAATAATTTTATTAACGGTACTCCCAATCCTTATGAAGCAACTTATTTTATTGTTTCATTGAGAGATGAAACTAAAAGTCTTGCTGGTGCAGATTATGGATATGGGTACTTGGAAGTGGGAGTTTATTCTTGATGGGAATTGGTAAATCACGTAAGGGACATAAAAAAAATCTAAGATTTTTGAATATCCCTAAAAAGGGACAGATGGAAATGGTTGGTTTAGTTGTTATTGTAATTTTAATCACTTTGGGAATGTTATTTATGGCCAAATTTGCACTTAAAGAAGATACTAAGAAAAAAGTTTTTACTCGTAAAGGTTTAGCTTACAGTGCAATGGGTGCATTGATGAAAACCACCGTTCAAGAACCAGGGTGTTCATCAAATTATATTGGTGATGTTCAACCACAGTTGGGGAAAGATATTTTAGAAGATTGTGCAAATAATCATTTCTCGAACCCTGACGGTTGGTCACTATACACTTGTAATGGACAACATAGTTGTGCTTTTTTAGAAACTAAAATTGCGGAACTATTGAATTTAACATTAGGAGAATGGGGCAAAAGTTATGAGTTTCGTTCAAGTCTAATTTTACAAAATGAGAAAGAACCCGTAAATTTAATTGGGCCAATTACCAATAAAGGTGGTTGCCCAAAATGGAAAGGTAATATTAAAGATAGAGATAGTTCAGGATTGTTTCCGTTACATACTGATGCTGGACTTGTAGAAAGTTATATTTACATTTGTGACTGAGGTCTGTAGTTGGAGTGCTTACCGTTAAATTTATATAAAAACTTAAGTTGTTTACATTTATGAAGAAAAGAGGACAGATTACGATTTTTATCGTTTTGGGTATATTATTGTTACTATCAACCTTGTTGATTTTATACATGAATAAAAGTACTATCGAAAAAACAGAAATTGAAGAAAAAAATATTATAGAAATTTCCGCAGTAAAAATGTTTATACAAAGTTGTTTATTTAACACCGCGGTCGATGGTATTCGTTATAATGGTTTTCAGGGTGGTTTGTATCAAGTATCGGGAAATTTAAAAGATTATGGATTTTTCAAAACACCATATTATTTTTATCTTGGGAATTCAACACTTCCCACTAAAGAAGTGTTTGAAGAAGAGTTATCCAAGTATATTAAACAAAATTTTCTTAAGTGTACCGATGACCTAAATGTTTTTAAAGAAATGTATGGTGTAATTATAGGGGATTTAAATGTAAGTGTTAAGTTGACAAATAAAGCATTAATTGATTTGGAATGGCCAATAAAAATTTTAAAAGGTGATGAAGAGAGAAGTTTAGATTCATTTTCTCAGAAAATAAATTTTGATTTTGATAACATCTATGATTTTTTAGAAGATTTTGAGGAAGAACAATTAAAATCGCCTAACAGTGTCCCTTTGGGGTACCTCTCTGATGTTGCTCACGAAAAAGATTTCATTTTTGAAATAGAGAACTTAAATAATGATACTGTAAAGTTTTCGATGTTGTATGATAATTACTTAAACAATGAGGATTATCTTTATGTTTTCATAGCTAAATATAGTTGGAGTAATTTAAACATGGGTGAAAATTAAAATGAAAAGATTGTTTTTGTTATTGGCACTTTTAATTTTAACTAGTACTTTTTCCATAGCCCAGGAAGGAACTCAGTCCGAGAACATTCAAATGGACGACCCTAGTTCTTGGAACTCAGACAATTTAAAAGATGTTGATTTTACTCAAGTAACTAGAGAAAATATTATTTTAGCTAATTCTGGGGTGGTCGAACAAGCTAGTCTAGAACAAGCGGAAGATTATTTTAAAGATAAATTTCCAATTACGGGTTTAAATGATAATGAAATTATTTTGTATGAAAAAATTCATAGTAATGTTAACACTGAAACTTTTAAAAACTTAAAAGGGGTCACATTTAAAGATGAAGGAATTATTTATGGTGACAAAGAAATTTCTTTTTCAAGGGAAACATCATTAAAAATTAGCCAAGTTGAAAATAAGCTCTTAATAGGCAATTTTTTGGTGGAAAAAGGTAAAATTAAAGTTAATGGAGTAATTAAATTTAGTGAAAGTTCTACCATCACAGAATTGAATCAGTATGGGAAAAAATCAATCACATTTAACGTTGGTAAAGATACTATTTATTCTCCAAATTTAATAAGTTGTGGTGGAAGTTCTAATTGTATTGGAAGAAACAAATTAGGGGATTTAAAAGTAGTTTCTAAAGGCGATAATAAAATTAATGTCTATCTTTATGATGATTCTGTAGATAAGCTCTATGTTGATCAAATTAATAATGAAGGAGAAGTAAATTTCAAAGACCATGATAAAGTTATTGTTATGTTTAATGAGGGCCCTTATACTGTTAAAGGGTCTCTTTATGATACTACCGTTGTTATGGAAAATGTTCATCAGAATAATGAAGGTGTTGAAATTAGAAGCATTCTTAATAATGGTAAAATTTATGTTTTTGATGATTTAACAGGTGAATCTAGAAAAAGTGAAATAACGTTCATCCAATCTTCTTCTTTTTCATCTAAATCATCTTCGGAGGGTACCGGATCAGATAATATGAAAAAGAATACTGAAGGGACAATTCCTGAAAATGGGCCTTTTAGGGTAATGGAAATTAATTCTAAGAAAAAAGCTATTGATACTAAAGTAAATGCTGGTTCCGATAAATTAAATCAAGACCTATCTAAAACGTATACTCAGTACATATCCATCTCAAAAGCAGAAGGAAATTTTAAAGAGAGAGAATCTCCCCTAAATCATTTTGACGGAATTGGGATTACTAAAGAAGAAGCGGTAATTAATGCATTAAATTCTGCGACAAATTATCATAACACAGAAATTGGGCATAATACAGAATCCACTCAATTTTCCTATTCAAAAAGTAGTAGGATTAACGATGTATTTGTATCTAGTACTGAATTTAAACAAAATAGCGCTTCTGTTTCCAAAGCATTAATATTGGATTATGAAGTTATAAACATTGCTAAAGATGAAGAAGAAAAAGGCCACTATGCTGTTGATATCAAAGTGACTTTTGGTGAGGACAATTAAATAATTTTGACATAATTAATAACTGCATGACTTATAGTTATAGTAAGATTTATATACTTCTTTTTATTATATTTAAAAGAAATTAGACTATTATGTTTAATATTAATATTATAAAAATGAGGTGTTAAAATGGGACTTTTAAATAAAAAAGGTCAAGGGTTATCGTTAAATGTAATTATCGTTGCGGCCTTGGCATTAATTGTTTTAGTAGTTTTAGTAGTTGTCTTTACTGGAAGGACAAAAGTATTTGAAGAAGGAGTTAGTAAAGAAGGCCAAACAGAACTAATTGTAATGAAAATTTCTTATGGTAGTTGTGCGCCTGGTGCGGTTTTAGAAAGCGCATTTATGACTGAATTCGGTTCTGCAACAACAACTGAAGCAAAAGCACAAGCTAAAGAAAGTTATTCTAAAGAAATTAGCAGATGTAAAGATTATAGTGATGACAAAACTGTTTGCGAATCCAATACTGGATGTATTTGGAATTAAAAAATGTTAAACAAAAAGGGAAGTGCAAACATGTGGTGGATAATTATTGGTGCAGTAATTGCTCTTGTGGTTATGATCATCTTGATGGTAATGTTTACTGGAAAAAGTAACAAATTAGAGATTGGCTTAATGAGTTGTGAAGGTAAAGGTGGAACTTGTTTAACTAAAACTGTTTGTAAGAGTGAACAATATAGTGGAACGGTTTCAATTGCTTTTGATTGTCCTCCTGAATTAAACGCCCCGGTAACAATAACAGAAGAGAATAAGAAATTTTGTTGTTTTACTGAGAAATAATCTTTAAGATGACCAACAAAAAAGCTGAAGCTGATAGTACAACTATTACACAATTTGTTTTAATTGTTTTAGGAATACTTGCAGGATTAGCTTTTTTGTATCTTGTTTACTCTTTAGGATCAAGATCATGGGTCTAATAAATTATAAAGTTAAAAATGTTAAATAATAAAGCAAAGATTGAAATGACTAAATTGATTCTGTTAATTCTTGCGGCATTATTTTTAATTTTTGCAGTTGTTTGGCAGATTTATCTTTCGGATAATGGCATTTCAGGATTAGTTGACAAGTTTTTGAGGGCGTTTTAAATGGCAATGGGCAGATTAGTTTCTTATATTATCATATTAATAGTTGCAGCATTATTCGCTTTTTATATGTACTCACCAGGTGGAAGTTTTGATAAAGTTAGAGATACGGTTGATAGTGCTAAAGAGTTTGTACCAAACATTTCTATTGGTGATAAAGGTATTTCTGGAGGAACTCCAACGGTTCCAGAAAATCATCGTCAACAAATTTTATTATTAAATCAAAGTATTAACAAAATTCTTAACGGCGCAACTAATGATTGTTTTCTAAATTTTGGCGGTTTTCCAGAATTGGGAGTAAAAGGAACAACAATAAATTTGGCTTATGACCCTAATGATGATAGTACTGAAATTAGTATAATAGGTGGCGCAGGTGGAAAACAGGCAGTTAGTAGCTTGAAATTTAAATTTGAACAGATGGTTCCTTGTGTTATTGGAGATAATGCAGCAGTTACAAAAAATTTTGATAAACGTTTCTTAAACAGTGATGAAGAGGTTGGTAATTATTTTTCTCCAGTAAGTTCTATTACTATCTCTCAAGATGATGGTGGTTATACAGGATTTACTGAAAATAGAATTAATTACGGTAAAGGCTGGATTGATTTTGAAGGACAAGCTTGGCTATTTTCTCCAGATAACAGACATATCTGTTTCTTTCCAACAGTTGATGGAGATGCTACTGGGCAGTGTGATGGTAGCCAATCAGAAGGTTTAGATGATGATTGTTTAACAGACATTACTGAAAAGGAATCCATCCCTTACAAAGTAACAAATAATAAATTAAACTCGTGTTAAAATGTTGATTAAAAACAAGAAAGGATTTGAAGCAGGAACGTTAGTGATAATTATTTCTGTACTTGTTGGATTTGTTTTAATTGCTATGGTTATATTTGGTTTTCAATCTAAAGCGGAAGCTAAACAGAAAGAACTTCTTTGTAAAGAAAGTATTGACTGGAGAGCAGCCACTACTATTAATGCAGGTGGGACAGATATGAGATTAATGCCCCCATTATGTGATACAATTGATGTTGAAGTTACGGGAAGCAGAGAAGAAATTAAAGATCAAATGGCTTTTTTAATGTCACGTTGTTGGTACATGTTTGGTGAAGGCAAGTATGAAGAATTATTGGATAATGACATTGGTGGAATTAGAAGTGTCTTTGCATTTGATAAAGTGGGGAATGATTGTTTCTTATGTTATACTGCAGTTATTGACCAGAAAAAGATTGATGGTGGCATAATTTCTGCAAAAGAGATGTACGATTATTTGAAAGATACAGATCATCGTCAAATTAAAGGAACAACTTATTTAGACTATATTCAGAGTAATGGTGGTCCGGGATTGGCCGTAGTTACTGATGGTATTGGTGCAAGAGAAGCTTATGGTATCGTTTTCATGTCCAAGAATAAAGAAATGGAAGGCGATTCTGGTTGGGCATATTTAGCAACGGCAGCGGCAGGAATAGGAGTGACATTATGTGTTGCAAGCGTTATTTGTGGAGGGGCTGTAGCAGTAGCAGGAACAATAGCGGCGGCAGCAACAACTTTAGTGGCTTCTTATGGGGCTTATACACAATTCAAAGCAGAATATTATGGCGGTGATCGTGACGTAAGTGCAATTACTTTTGATCATATTAAAGGAATAGAAGCAGGTGGATGTGCTGTTAGGACATTAGGATGATAATTATAAATTTATAAATTTACAAATTAGAGGTGGTTTATTATGTTAAATAAAAAAGGAATGGTTGCACAACGATTGGTTAGGATTATACTTCCATTAATAATTTTACTTGTAGTTATAGGTGTATTAATTGTTAAATATGCTCCAGCAATTGCATCAACAGATAGTATTGTAGATTTTGGTGATTGTGATAATGACAAAATTCAAAATCAGTTTGATAAATGTCCTTGTCTTTCTTCAATGGGTGTAACTCAAGATCTTAAAGAGTTGCGTGGTTGTCCAACCGGAACAACAATAAATAAATCACTTTACGATCAACAAACTTGTAATTGGTTCATTACTAATGATGAACCAAAACCAGACTGCGATGAAGATAAAGAAGATGTTTGTAAAACTCGTTGTCAAGAAGTGAAAGGGCAAGTTATAGAAATTCCTGAAGAGGATATGGGAATTGCAACTAATGCAAATTTGGTTGTTAAAGAATTTTCTTTGTTCAGAGAGGATACCGGTACGGTGTCGGTTGGTGGCAAGTTAATTGGCGATATGGAAGGAAAATATCGCAGTCTTTGGGTTCAAGTTAACAGTAAAATAACTAATCTTGGTCCTGAAAATGTTTCAAACTCGTTCAAAGTAAGAATTAGTGTTTGTGATAAAAAGAAACAGAACTGTGTTTGGAAATCACTTTACTCTGAAAAAGATAAGAATTCTAATAAAATTGATCAATGGGCAATTGATGATATTATTCCTGTTAATAACGAAACCGCTCTTACTGAGAAATGGTTTCTAATTGGTTCTGCTGGCGATGCTTGTTCTGCTAAAGGTTCACCTGAATGTTGGGTAGAAATTTGGGTAGATTCAACAAACGTTTTAGGTGAAACAACAGAAGAAGATAATAAAATGGGGATTTTAGCAATGCTTAAAGATAAAGATTTTGACCCTTCTGATTCTATTAAAAAATACCAAATTGCTATTTTTAGTGATGATGGGTCTAATGGTGGGGCTTATGATTGGTTCTGTGAGGAGTGTAGTGTTAGTTCTGCTAGAACTAAACTATTTGAAAAGTGGGGTTGGCATGATGGTGATTTACCTACAAACTCTCCTAGCAACGGTGATTGTTGGGTATTGTCAATGGAAGATGATGACCCTTACGAAGATTTTGGTGCGGGTGTGGTTTCAGAAAGTTTTATTTTAGAAACTTATAAAGAAAAAGCCATTCCTGTTTACAATGAGATGGGTGAAGCTAATGCCATTAGTAATTTCAAAGATTATAACTGGAAAGCACAAACCGACGGCGGAATGATTTGTCATGACGGTTCTTGGTGGTGGTGTGGTGATAGTGCAGAAGACGAATTATTGTTGATTGACGGGTCTTATTTCATTTGTAAGAACAACAACTGGATTGCTTGGAAAATGAACACTTAAATTAAAATTTAAAAAGGAGGTAAAATTATCATGGTTAGTAAGAAAGGCGTACAATTAAGTTTGAACTTTTTACTTACTTTACTAATCATGATTATTCTTTTTGTTCCTGCATGTAATTTCGCTTCTAAAATTATCCAAGTTAAAATGAAAACTCAAGACAATTTTGATCAATTTCATTTACTTCTTTCTAAGTTGGGAGAAGAAGGTAAAGATGAACAGATAGAAACTTATGTTCTTTATCTGGGCCAAAAATCTTTGGTTGCTAATCTTTGGAAAGATGTTAATTTAAATGAATTTGTACGCTGTTGGGAGGAAGCCGAAGAACATTGGATGGGTGTTGGAAGTTCTTGTAATGGCAATGATTGTATTTGTTTAGTTACTGATTTTAAAGTTGAAGAAACTGATCGAACTGGAACAATGTGCGGTTCAGAAAAACCTGTTCAAAATATTTATCCAGAAGAACATTACTGTTATGAGATCGCAGATAATTATTATGTTCATGGGGTTGATTGGAAAAATTGGGTCAATTTCAAAAATCCTGAAAAGCGTTATGTTGTAGGTATGATAAAAAAAGGTAATGTAGTTTACATGTGTAAAGATCCACCTTGTAAAATTCCAACCACTCTAGAAAAACATCCCACCAAAAGTAAATAAATAATCAATAATAAATAAATGATATTAACAATTAGAACTAGAAAAGGAGTCAGTCCCCTATTATGGATATTTGCTGTACTTGCAGTTCTAATGTTTTCCGGAATTCTAATAGGCGTTGCACAGAAATATAATAATTCTAATACTGTTTTTGAAATAGGTACTGCTGAAGATGTTGTAATGATGGTAAATACTTTAGTTGGTGTTCCTGGCGAGGCGGAAGTGATTTACCCTAACAATGTTTCAGGTTACGGATTTTTAATTGAATCAGGAAGTATTTCTTTATGGAAAACTGGTGATAAGAAAAATCAAGCTAAATGGATCACTAGATCTTTTTTTTTACCTGAGGGCTATACTGCACAAGGTTCATTTGAAAATAATGATGGTTTATGTTTAGATAAAAAGAAAACTCCTGCAGGGGTTGTAATCCAAATGAAAGGGTGTGATTATCTTGAAAGTTAATAATATTAATTGTAAATATGGGGGGAAAAGTTATGGTTTCAGCATTTGATGTTGCTAGTAAATCTTTTTATTGGGCAATAGCAGGAACTGTTCTTACAGTTTTAACTCTAATTTTTGCTTTTACAATTAGTGCTTATATTAGTCAAGTGACAAATACTCCCCCAGAGATTAAAGTTAATTTAATTTCTTCCCGTTTTGTTAACATCCCGGAATGTTTTGCCTATCAAGAAAACATTACAAAAGCAGTTTATCCTGGTGTGATTGATTTAGACAAATTCACAGATGAACAAATGTTAAAATGTTATAAAACCAGTGATATTGGTGGAATAAAAACTTATAACTTTCGCTTGAAACTAAAAAATGCCAATAAAGAAGTTTTTACAGATAAATATTACAAAGTAGATAGGGATGAATTTACATTATTTCGAGATGTTTTAGTTAAAACAAATAATGATTTTGTTAAAGATGAATTAATTATCTACGTTCAGGAGAAAATTGGAACATGAAACAATTTAATAAAAAAGGGGCAGTGGATACAGCAGATTTTTTATATTTAGTTCTATTTGGTTTTTTTTTAATGGTATTTTTAATGTTCATGCTTTCATTAAATGTTAAAAACTCAGATGATAAAGCTGTTGCAGAACTTGAACAAGTTAAAGATGTTGAAAATGAAATTTCTAATTTGCGAATAGATGCTTATGAAGGAAAAGTTTCTCCAGATAGTGAACTTTATTTAAATGAATTAGAGTCTAAATACTTCGATGAGGAAGATGGTTAATAAAAAAGCTGCTATAATGCATTGGGTACTTTTAGGTTTTATAATAGCTTTAGGTATACTTTTTTCTTCAAATTCTAAACTTTTAGCTGTAGAACAGAGAGGCGGATGGCAGTTAGATTTTTTGGAAGGGGCATATTTGCCAGCAGAAAAATCGTTGATGGAAAATGATTTTGTTGCTAGGAAAGAAGTACAAGAAACTATTATAGAATTAGCATTAGAGGGCGGATTTACTGAAGAAAAAAAGTCTGCTTGTGGTCAAGTTCTGGGATATAATTTGTGGAACAATCCGGGAGCATGGTGTTATCCATCTGTTCAGTTAAATAGTAATTTAGAATATTTAATGTTGAAAAAATTAGCTAAACATTTCCCTGAAAAAAAGTTTTCAGAAATATCTTATGGGGAGAAAGTAGTTTATGGGAAAGGTGAAAAGAAAACAATCTCTTCTGGAAATGATAAATACATTTATGATGATAGTTTTACAGTTAGTTTAGATTACAGTTTTTCTGAGTATGATAAAATAACAATTGAAGCTCAGAAATTAGTTTTTAGTTGTAATAATGCAACAAACTTAAAGAATTGTTTAGATCAAAATACATCTTCTCATTGGAAATATGGTAAGTGTGAAAATAAAGTTTATTTAGAACAAGACAGAAAGGTTATATTTTGTGTTGAAAATCTTCTAGGATTGAAAGTAAATTATAAAGGTTTAGAAAAATTAATTGAATATCAATTTGCACTTAATTTTCAAAATGATCCTAATTTTAAGTACACAGTGAGTAATGTTGTTGCTCCACCCAAAGTTGAAGAAGAAGATGTTGAAGAAGATTGCACCGGAAAAGCAATTATTAAAGGAAAGGTAATAGATATTAACGGAAATCCTGTTGAATCTCCAACAGTTAGCATAGATGAAAGGGAATATAGTGGGGGTAGAATGTACAACACTCAAATCAGTGTTTTTAATGAACCTGACGGTTCTTTTGAAACATGTGTTGATGCTAATAAACAGTATTTTTTAAGTGTTAATAAATTGGGTTATCTTGACCAATACATATTTGAAAAAGATGAAATCCCTAAAACATTGAATGCAGGGGATGTGTGGGAAATTGAAATCAAACTCGAAGAAAAAAATAATGAAAATCAAAAAGAAATTATAGATGGAAGATTTAAAGTACAATACTTTGCAGTAGATCAAAAATGTGCAGATATAGGGTTAGAATATGCAAAAAACTATTATTCTCTTGTAAAAAATGTTTTAGGCATAGAACCCGAACAACCAGAAACACGTATCATATTTAGACAAGGTTCCGGAGCTATTAATTGGCTTGGTGATCATTATGGGTTACAAACTACTTGTTTGCCCTGGACAGATGAAATTGAAAATCCACAAATAAAAGAATCGTGGGATAACGCTATTCCTCATGAACTAGCACATCACTTTACACTCTCTTATTTAAAAGTTAAAAAAAATGAATTTTTTACAAAAGCGGTTCCAAATTGGTTTGTTGAAGGAATTGCAGAATATACTGCAATGCAAATACTTAATGAAACATGTGATAGTGAAAAATATGTGGATATCTCAAACTTAAAGCCCGGAAATAGTCCCCAATATTATACTGCAGCATGTTCACTTATTGGTTTAGAAGAGAAAAATCCAGGATTTGTAAATCAGTTAATCAAAACAATAAAACAAAAAACTGAAAACTATGATACTAGTAAAGAAGTATGTATTAATAATGGATATTTTATCAAAGGAGTAATGTTAGAATCTTATGGTGAAGATCTTACCTCTTATTATGTAGATAATTTCTTTTTCAATGTAGAATTGTTAGAACAAGAATATAATCAATGTAAAGATTATTGGCCTTAAAAATGGTGGGTCTATAATCTTTAATACGCTTGAGCTGACAGTTATTATATCCTAAATTACATAAATCCTTATAAATGATATTCTAAAAGGAAATAACTATTAAATATTAAAACGGGTGGTTAAAAAATGTATAAAATTCCATTATCTGATTTAAAAGAGAAAATAATTTCTAGCGGAAAAATTGACGCTGCAGATTTAGATACTAAAATGAAAGCAAAAATTAACGAACTTTCTGGGTTAATTAGTGAAGAAGGTGCAGCACATATTATTGCTAATGAACTTGGTGTTGAAGTTGTAGCTCAAAATAGTGATAAATTAAAAATTAAAGAAATTTATTCTGGCATGAGGAATGTTTCTGCTGTTGGTAAAGTTGTCAGAAAGTTTGAAGTAAGAGAATTTCAAAAAGGTGACTCTACTGGAAAAGTTTGTTCATTAATTTTAGGAGATGAAACTGGGACAATCAGAGTAGTATTCTGGAATGATCAAGTTGACCAACTAAAAGATGTAAACGAAGATGACATTTTAGAATTAAGTAACGCTTATGTTAGAGAAAATAATAATAACAAAGAAATTCATTTAGGGGATAGGGGCGAGATTATAATTAACCCTGAAGGTGTGGAAATATCTTCAGTAAGACAAAGTTCATCATTTTCTCGCAAGAAAATTGAAGAATTAACTGATGGTCAAGATGGTGCTGAGATTATGGGGACAATTGTCCAAGTTTTTGATCCACGTTTCTTTAATGTATGTCCTCAATGTAATCGTAGAGCTAATCCTTCTGGAGAAGGTTTCAGTTGCGAAACACACGGGGAAGTTCAACCAGTTTTATCTTACGTTTTAAATGCAGTTTTAGATGATGGTACAGGTAATATTAGGGGAGTTTTCTGGAAAAATCAAACTAAACATTTATTAAACAAGTCTGAAGAAGAGATGGCGTTATTTAAAGAAAATCCAACCACTTTTGAAGAAATAAAAACTGATCTTCTAGGAGAACAGTTTAAAGTTATGGGGAAGGTTAAGAAGAACGACATGTTTGATCGTTTAGAATTTAATGCCCAAGTGGTGGAAAAAGCTAAACCTGAAACCGAGATTGAAAGATTACAGAAATAATTAAATAGTAAATCATTTTATTTTTTTATATGCTCTTTCGTACACACATACTTTTAGGGATTGTAATGTTTCTTTTTGTTAAAGATTATTTTTCTGGAGGATATCAAGTTATTTTCTTTCTGCTTATTCTGTTAGGGAGCATTTTCCCAGACATTGATAATGGGAAAAGTAAAATGAAAAAAGCTTCTGGAGTTATTGGGGGTATTATTAGTTTCTTGTTTAAACATCGAGGAATTTTTCATTCATTATTCTTTGCAGGGCTGATTTCATTTTTATTAGCATTTTTTTGGAAGAGTTATTATGGGTGGGGATTCTTTTTAGGATATTTTTCACATTTAATCGGGGACTCTTTAACGCCAATGGGTGTACATCTCTTATATCCTATAACTAAATGGAAAATTCGAGGACCAATACGAACCGGTGGTATAGGAGAATGGGCAGTTTTGATTGGGTTGATAATTCTGATAATTAAAGAAATAATATTTTAAAATAAAATTAAAATATCTTAGCGATTTTAATCATCATGTTTGTCCAGAAATCTTTACCTTGACAATTATCTTTACCTAATTGCATCAAACCATAAGAATCTTTTACAGCAAGAACATCGTCTGCTTGAAATTCACAAACAATATTTGGTTTATCTATCAATGTTGCTCTAATATTATAAGTTTCTTCTAATTCAATACTTTTTTTGTAAATAATGTTATCATTATCTTTGATTATTATTGTTGTGGATTTTCCTTTCAAGAAGAAAGGGATTTTATAATCTTGAGTTTTTTCTAATATCAAGTTAATTCTTTCATTAACCATTTCTTCTTTAGTTGCAGCTAAACTAAATGTTGCTAAGAAGAAAGTACATATAATTAGTAATAGCATCATTTTTTTCATTTTAATGTTTTATGTAAGAGGTTGTTAATAAATATTTCTAGGTTATGAGTCATTTTTATTAATCATTAAAGAAAGTTTAAATAGGTAAAGTTATATGAACTTCATAAGATGAAATTTAATAACTTAATTCCAGAGTTAAGTGTGTCCAATTACCAAAATAGTATTGATTTTTATGTTAAGATTATTGGATTTAAAATTGAATATAAAAGAGATGAATCAAAATTTGCCATGATTTCTTTTCAAGAAAGCCAAATCATGATTGAAGAGGTAAATAATAATTGGATTACTGGGAAATTAGAATATCCTTTTGGAAGAGGGATTAATTTACAGATTAAAGTTAACAAAATAAAACCCATTCTTGATAATCTTAAAAAAAGTGGTTGGCCTATTTTTGTAAGTGTTAAAGAAAATTGGTACAAGAAAAATAATCAACTTCTTGGGAATAAAGAATTTCTTGTAAAAGACCCAGATGGATATTTGTTAAGATTCTTTGAAGATTTAGGAGTAAAATTAACCTAATCTCTTTTTTCGGACCCTGACTTTTTTGTCGCACTGGACACTGGTCAGGTGCGGACAAGCTATATAAATAAGTTCTCCCACTATAGTTATTGCAATCAAAAGTGGTTGCGACCTCGTCAAAGTCATAATGGGGCTTTGATCTGAAATAAAATGCGAAAGCAAAGAGGTGTTTGAAATGAACACAAAAAAACAAAATGTAGTAGTTGAGGAAGTGGTTGGGAACTTTCCCGAAAAAAAGTTTCGTGCAGGTGCAATATCTGCTACCATCTGGAAAAACAAAGCAAAGGAAGGTAATGGTGAATTTAATACGATTGTCTTAGAAAGATGTTATAAAGATAAAGAAGATAATTGGCAGAATACCAATTCTTTAAGAACAAACGATCTGCCTAAAGCAATTGTAGTTCTACAGAAAGCTTATGAAAAAATTATCCTTAATGAGCAAGAGCTCTTCAAAGGAGAAAACTAGTTAAAAAAAGAGGTATTATTAAAATGACTAAACAAAAAGTTGAACAAGTTTCCCCTGATTATGTTGAAGAAGTTCAAGAAATTAAAATTGAGCAATCAGCAATTATTGATGAACCAAAAGAAAAATTAAAAGTTACTAAAGAACTTAAAATGGAAAAAATAACTATACAAGACCTTCCTGGTGTTGGTGCCGCAACAGCAGAAAAATTAGAAGCTGCTGGATTTAAAGAGATGATGGCTATTGCCGTTGCCACAATCGGTGAGTTGGTTGAAGCTACTGGTGTTTCTGAAGGTGTTGCTAGAAAAATGATTAACGCTGCTCGTGATAGTATGAAAATGGGTTTTGAAACTGGTACGGAAGTTTTGAAGAAAAGAGAACTGGTTTCAAGGATAAGTGTTGGTTCAAGCAATTTTGATACGTTAATGGGTGGTGGTTTTGAAACTGGCGCGATTACTGAATGTTTTGGTGAGTTTGGTTCTGGTAAAACACAGATTGGACACATTTTAGCAGTAAGTGTGTTAAGTCAGAATCCTAATGCACATGCAGTTTATATTGATACTGAGAACACTTTCCGTCCAGAAAGAATTATACAATTATGTGCTGGTGTTGGAATTGATCCGAAAGATGCACTTAGCAGAATCATGGTAGCTCGTGCTTACAATTCTGATCATCAAATGTTGCTTACAGAAAAAGTTGACACTTTGATTACTGAACAGGGTAAAGATGTTCGTTTGGTAGTTATTGATTCTTTAACTAGCCATTTCAGAGCAGAATATATTGGAAGGGGAACTCTTGCAGAGAGACAGCAAAAGCTTAACAGGCATATGCATGCTCTTGCGAAAGTTGCATCTTCACATAACGTTTGTGTTTACGTGACCAATCAAGTTATGGCTAAACCTGATCAGTTCTTTGGTGATCCAACTACTAGTATTGGTGGACATATTGTAGCCCATGCATCTACTTTTAGAATTTATTTAAGAAAAGGTAGAAAAGGGAGCAGAGTTGCAAAATTAATAGATGCTCCAGCATTACCTGACGGGGAAGCTTGCTTTGAAGTTCAGGAATCTGGTTTAAAAGATTTTAATTAATCTTTCTTTTATTTTTTCTTTTTTTTACACAAAACATTTATATAATATCATTATTCATAATGCTCAAGTTAATGATTAATATAAATACAAATGTTACAATCTAATTCTGTTAAATATAGTAATATCTATTTAGAAGTAGAAGGGACAATTGGTTTCTGGACTTCTTTTGAATGTATGGAGGTACATATAAATGAGTGAAGATAGAACTGCTCCAGTAAAAGAGGGCGAAAAATATGATGTGTTTATTAATTCCGTTGGTGGTAAAGGTGACGGAATTGCAAAAGTTAAAGGTTTTGTGTTATTTATAGCTAACACAAAAAAAGATGATTACGTACAAGTTAAAGTAACTAAAGTACTTGCAAACGCGGGATTTGCTGAAGTTGTTAAGAAGTTAGAGAAACCTGAACGTAAATCAAGAGCGAGAAAATTTGAAACTATTAGTAAAGAAGAGTTTCAAGAAGTTCACTATAAGAAGGAGTATGATGAATCAATTGATGATACTGATAACTTTGGTGATGACTTAGATGAAGAATAAATTTTTTTAAATTGATTTTTAACCATTGAATATGGATACAGAAACTTTAATCAAAGAATTGGAGAAATTAAACTTAAAAGAGATTGAAATAATTAAAAAGCTCATTAATAATCCGCAAGAATATTTTCTAAACAAAAAAGTTAAGATGAATTCTCCTAATTCTTTAATGAAATATTTAACAAAAGCATTGGATCAATTAGCAATATATATTGATCATAATAAAATTGCCGTGAAAGAAGATCCTGATTTAAAATTTAAATGGGAAAAAGCAATGGTTTCTTATGCTCAGTTACAGAAATCATTGAAAGAACTTAGAAGCAGACACGATTATGATGGATTTTGGAACCGTTTATTGGGAAAAAATGGAAAATTCAATTAATATTCTAGTCAAATTTTAATCTTTTTATTATCTTATTTTTTACTTATAGTTGTAATTGATTAAAGATAAGTTTAAATAATAATTTCATTCTACCTAAAATATAACAAAAAGAGGTTGATTACTATGAATTACATTAAATGGTTTAAAGATTTGAGTAAAGATTCTATTCCTGAGGCTGGTGGTAAAGGTGCAAATTTGGGAGAGATGTTTAATATTGGCTTACCAATACCTGACGGTTTTTGTGTTACTGCCCAGACTTATCAACAATTTATAGAAAAAACTGGAATTAAAGATAAAATTCAAGAACAATTAAAAGACTTAAATGTTGATGATACTACAATATTACAAAAAATTGCTAAAGAAATTCAACAAACAATTCTTTCTGTAGAGATTCCAGAAGATATGAAAGAGGAAATTACTGACAGTTACGAATTATTGGGTGCTGGTAAAGAAGCTCACGATTTAGTTGAAGTGGAAGATGTTTTTGTAGCAGTAAGAAGTTCCGCTACTGCTGAAGATTTACCTGGTGCTTCTTTTGCAGGACAACAAGCAACTTATCTTAATATTAAAGGTAAAAGTGAAGTTGTTAAAGCAGTAAGGGCATGTTGGGCATCATTGTTTACTGCAAGGGCAATTTATTACAGAACAAAAAACAATTTCGACCATTCAAAAGTTTTAATTTGTGCAATAATTCAAAAAATGGTGAATTCAGACCAGGCAGGAATAATGTTTACTATTAATCCAGCAACCAATGAAGAATCAGAGATTGTTATCGAATCTGTTTATGGTCTTGGAGAAATGATTGTTGGCGGAGAAGTAAATCCTAATACTTACATAGTTGACAAAAATACTAAAAAAATCACTAAAATTGAAGTTAAAAAACAAGATACAGGAATGTTTAGAACTGAGGATGGTAAAAACGAAAAAAGAAAAATTCCTCTATCATTACAAGAAAAACAAATAACTAACGACGTTCAGGTTAAAGAACTTGCTAGGTTAGGAAAAAAGATTGAAGACCATTATGGAAAACCGATGGACATTGAGTGGGCAATAGAAAAAGAACAGGTTTATATTGTTCAAGCTAGGCCAGTTACAACTTTTAAAAATAAAGAGGATAGTTCTAACGAAAAAATCGAAGAAAGTTCTGAAAATGATGTTTCTTCAACTGAAAGAAAAATCATTCTCAGAGGAGATACAGCATCTCGTGGCTCGTATTCTGGAAACGTAAAAGTTGTTAAAGACGCTTCAGAATTAGATAAAATTGAAAAAGGAGACATTTTAGTTACAAAAATGACCACCCCTGATATGGTTCCTGCAATGCAAAAAGCAGGAGCGATAGTTACAAACGAAGGTGGAATGACTTGCCATGCCGCGATAGTTTCTAGAGAAATGGGGATTCCTTGTGTTGTTGGTACAGAACATGCAACTGAAGTTTTAAAAGATGGTGATTTGATCACTGTTGAAGCTTCTCAAGGTATTGTTTATGAGGGTAAAGTTGAAACAAGCAAAACGGTTAAGAAAGAAGAAGTTGTTTCACATAATGAAGAAATAATTACTGCAACTGACGTTAAATGTATTGTAGATTTCCCTGACTTGGCAGAAAAAGCAGCAAGTACTGGGGCGGATGGTGCGGGCCTTGTTCGTTTAGAAATTATGATCGCTAATGGGGGTATTCATCCTGCAGAATACATTAGACAAGATAAAGACCAAGATTATGTTAATTTATTGAAAGAAGGTATCAGAAAAATAGCTAAAGCATTTCAACACAAACCTGTTTGGGTACGTTGTTCAGATATGCGTTCTGATGAATATAGAAATTTGCAAGGCGGCGATCAAGAACCGAGAGAAACTGACCCTATGATTGGTTGGCATGCAATTCGTCGTTTATTAGATGAACCTAGAATTTTAAAAGCAGAGTTTCAAGCAATTAAAGATTTACATGATGAAGGTTTAGATAACGTTGGTATTATGTTGCCTTTTATAATTCGGGTAGATGAAGTTAAGAAAGCTAAAACAATTATGAGAGAAGTGGGTTTAGAACCGTGCAAAGATATTGATTTTGGAGTGATGGTTGAAACTCCCGCATCATGTTGGATAATTGAGGATTTATGTAAAGAAGAAATTTCTTTTGTTAGTTTTGGAACTAACGACTTAACACAATTAACTTTAGGGATTGACAGGAATAATAGTAGAATTGCTGATCTATTTGATGAAATGCATCCTGCTGTTTTGGGAGAATTATCTAAAGTAATTAAAACTTGTAAGAAGTATGGTGTAAAGTCTTCGATCTGCGGTCAGGCTGGTTCTCGTCCAGAAATGGCTGACTTTTTAGTGCATCAGGGGATTGATAGTATTAGTGCTAATGCGGATGCTGTACATGAGATTAGACATGTTGTTGCTAAAACTGAGAAGAGACTATTGTTGGATGCAGAGAGGGAGAAATGAAATTAGTTTTTCTTTATGGGCCACCTGCATTAGGAAAATTAACGGTCGCTAAAGAATTATCTAAATTAACCGGGTTCAAAATATTCCATAATCATTTAACTATTGACCTTGTGAAAGATTTTTTCACTTTTGGTACCGATAAATTTTGGAAATATAATACTTTTTTTAGAAAAGAGTTCTTAAAAATAGCAGCAAAAGAAGATTTAGATTTAATTTATACTTTTTGTTATGCAAAAAGTTTTGATGAAAAATATATATCTGAATTATTAAGATTTTCTAAAAAAAAAAAAATCAAAATCCACTTTGTTAATTTAATAACCAATAAGAACAAACTATTTGAAAGAGTCAAAGGAGAGTCCAGAAAAAAATATAGTAAAGCTAAAACACATAAAAGTATGAAAGAAATGTTTAGTAAATGGGAACTATTTTATTCTATACCAAATGTTGATTCTTTAATAATTGACAATACTAAATTATCGGCTAAGAAAACTGCTCAAAAAATCAAAGAACATTATAAATTATGATTTATTTTGATTCTTCTTCTTCTTTTTCTTTCCTACAGGTATCCTTGTAAACTTCTTACATTCTAGGCAAGAAATTATTACTTTTCCATCACGGGTTCTTATTCGAGAATTTACTCCGGGCATCAGATATTTATAGCAGTGTTTACAGAATTTCCTCTTTAATTCTAAAGGAATTCTAATCTTAACTTTCATTGCTATTTTTCTAGCAAGGGTAACATACCTATTAGAAAGAGATTTATCTTTAGAGAAAACTTCTCCAGCTTTTTGAAAGAGGATTTTTACCCTCTCATGAGCGATTTCTTTTTGTTGAGTCTTAGACATTACTGGCTTAGCCATAATTTACATTCCTGCCACTATTAAACTACTAGTTAACTTAACATCTTCTCTTGAACGGATCTTTTCCATGACAAAAGCGCCTAACTGTTCTGCACTTGACAACCCAATCTCTACTAGGATATCCCATTCGCCAAATAAGATGTAAGCATTTTTCACTTCTTCGTATTCTTTTAGTTTATCTAAGACGTCTTGTTCTGTTCCATCGCTCAAAGAAATTAATACAAATGCTTTCATTTTCTTGATGAGAATTCTTAAATATAAAAACCTTACTAGAAAAATATAAAAACAACTAGGTTATTACACTTTTTATGAAAAGAAGGGGACGACCGGTAGGAAGTGCTATTAGACAAAACATTATTGAGATATTACACTTTTTAGGTAAAGGTTATGGGTATCAAGTTTGTAAAATTTATAATGAAGTTTTTCCTACTGTGACTCAACGAGTAATATATTATCATCTTCGCAAAGGTGTTCAGACAAAAGAAATAGCCATTAACCAAATAAAAGAAGAGAAAGGTGATTTTTCTTGGGGTAACTTGGTTGAAAAGGTATATTATGAACTGGGAGATGCTGCTGAGCCCGTGGGTGAGGAACGTGTAAAAGAATTCTTGAAGAATCGTTATAAGTAATGAAAATAGAAATAAGAAAAAAAAATAAATTAAAAAATTAAAGCCAAAGTTTAGAAATTAATGGGTAAACTATACTTATCACTAAAATCAGTAAGAAAAACATACTAATTTGATGGTAACGTTTTTCTCCTTTTTCTTTACCTTTTATTTTGTGTAAAGTAATTTGCATCATTCTTCCACCATCAACAATTGGTAATGGTAACAAGTTAAACAAACCAATACCTAAACTTAAGATGAATAGCCATTTAAAGAATTGTACTAACCAATCGATGGCTCCATAAACAAATTCTCCCCATCCATTTTTATATTTTTCTTTCAACTCAAAATCGTTTTGAATTTCAGTAATCCCTAAAAAGCCTTTCTTTTGGTTGTCTGGACTCTCAACTAAAGTTAATGGGTATGTTCCGTTTTTAGTATTAACTTTAACAATATCACCCGGTTTATGACAATACATTTCTTCAGCAAACTCTCCAAATCCTGGTGTTATTTCTCCATTAACTCCCGTAATAATGGTCCCTGGAATTAATTCAGCCTTTGCTGCCGGAAAATTTTCATCATAATAAGAACTGAAAGTGAAACCATTAGGGTCAACCATACTATCTTGTATTGGCATGAAAACAAACATCATTAAGACTATAGCTACTAATGCTAAAATGATGTTAGAGAAAGGTCCTGCAGCTAAAACGGAATATTGTTTAATGTCAGACTCTTTGGCCATTTTCTTTTCATTGGGTTCAACAAAAGCACCAATTATTGGACCTAAGAAAACAACGCCGGTACTTTTAACTTCAATCTTGTGTGCACGTGCAACAATTCCATGCGAGAATTCATGAACTGAAGCGATTACAAAGATTGCAATTAGCCAATGCCAGAAAGGTAAAACACCTAATCCCGGAATATTAATCCCGGGAAGGACAATAGAAACCCCTGATATCGCTATTGGATTTACAATCATATCATAAATATTTTTAATTAACACATATGAGATAAAAACTAATCCCACATAACCTGCACCAACCCCAATATAACCTACTAAAATAATCCATTCTCTAAATCGGTTCGTGAATTTCTCCATCCAACGTAATCCAAACTTAGTTCTAAACAAAATAATTACTTTTGCTTGAAAATCTAACTTTTTACGTTTAGTGATCAGAAAAATAGTGATTGCCAGATAAAATAAGAAGACAAATTTATATTTAATTATAAATGATAAAACCTGTTCAAACATCTAAGTACACCTCTTTTTTGTTAAAAGTTCACTTCTTTCTTTTTGGTCGAAGTTTTTTTGAACTACATTTTCTGCAGCTAATTTTTTGTTGTGACACCTTTAAGCTTGGTGCACGGATTTTTGACTTACAAGTTCTACACACAAAAACATTTTTTTGTTTCCTTGCTATTGCTTCTTCAAATTTTACCATTATAATCCCCTTACTTAACTTGTTTAATAACTTTCATTCCCATTATTGTCCAATATAAAACTTCCACTCCTTCTTTAACTTCACTTTTCAGTACTTCAGGAATATCTATATCAAACGTTTCATAACTGATGGTGTCCATAACGCTTGCAGTATTCCCAGAAATAGATAATACTTGAGCGTTTTTTTTCTCAACAATCGGTGCTTCAATTTTATCATGACCAGGCATAATAATATTTCTTTTCTTTTCATCTAACATTCCAACGGCAGTCAAATTTACTTTTGCATGACCGTGTTTTCCCGGACGGGAAATTGAAATGTCTGTGACTTTACAGGGAGATTCATTAATAATGACTGTATCTCCTTTTTTTAAGCTTCCAACAGTAACTAACTTTTTTTCGTACATAGTAAACCACTCCTTTACTTTCAGTTTTTTACAGCAAGACTGATGTCTTTTTCTGTAACTGTTTTTCTGCCAGCATGTTCCGCTAATTTTTTAGCTTCAGCTGAAATTTCCAACGCTTTTCCCTCTAATATTGCTGAGAGGGCTTCTTTGGCATCATCGGAAACTCTTAAAGCACCAGCTTCACGCATTATCTTATCCATAGCGTTATGCGACAGAAACCTCTTTTTGACCATAAAGATGAATAAAATGCTACTCTTTTTAAAGGTTTCGAGAATTTACTCTGAAAATTCTTAAACTTTGCTTTTATTTGTAATTAGAAGCAAAAAGTGACCGGGTTTCAACCAAAAACATTTCCCCATAAAGAGTTCTTAACTTTAACTTTAATTTTAATAATTTCATTTATTTCTCTTTCAATTTGTTCTTTATTTGGATAAAGGTCTTCATCTTTTTTGAATTCTCTTGTATGAAAGAAACTTCTTCCGTTTTTGTGGTTATACTGATGATATTTATGTAAGAGTTCGTGGTACATTAAGTAATCTAAAATGTTTTCTTTTGATTCTTTAAATATTGTAGAAACACTTACAGTATCATTATGGAAATTGTAAGATGCCAATTTTCTTCTTGAATCACTTCCCCAAACTAGGTTTGGCATTTCTAAACTGTTATAAAAAAAACAATGATTAACTCTATCAAATGATTCTTTTAAAATAGGATTAATATTATTCTTTGGAGTCAATAAAGGTATATTCTTTACAAAATTATTGTACAATTCAATATTTGGTGTGTTTTTTTTCCCTTTAAACACCTTTAACAATAATGTTTGAATTAAACCAATCTTAATTTCTTTATCAATATCTTTCCATTGTAAATTTAAATTGACTTGAACAGAATGGGTTGTTTTTCTAATATTTGCGTTAAAATTTCCTAAACGACGATTATATTCTAACTTTGTTTGATAATTAAATTCTTTACTTGGAAAAAGTCTCTGGAAAGATTCTTTGATTATGGTCATAATCTGAGTATATTTAGAATTTTATTTAAATATTATTGTACTAAGACTATTCAATCTCAAACCTTAATATTGCTCCAATTCCCCCTAAATCTTTAAGTTGTGTCCCCTCTCTTGTTTCTATAGAAATTAGTTTAACCTCAGAACCACCTGCTTCAGCTTTTTCTTCCAATGCAAACATTTCATCTTCAGGAATAGATTCAGATATTAATAAAAGTTCAACTGCGGCCATTTCTAGTGCTTTTAATGTTTCTTTTTTACCATAAGTAACTTTTTTAATATTGTCAAGCATTTGTTTGAAAAACCTTTGCATAATCTTCTTTTCTTGAGTAACTTCTTCTTCAGCAAGAATATCTTCAGATTTTTCTAATAATTCTTGTAACCCAAACTCTCCGGTGTAAGATAAATCTTTAGTTCCAATGATTTTTTTTTTAACATCACCCGTAAGATAATCTTTATTCATAAAATCGTTAACTGTTATTCCTGGGCCGCCGAGAATAATCCCTTTCAAATTATTGCCTAATGGTAAAAATTGTTCTTTCATATATTCAGCAATTTTTTTGAAATGGTCTTTTGCTGCACCTTCTCTAATTCTAGCAAATCTTTGTGCAGACTGTCCTCCCGCTTTCGTTTTTCCAGGAACTTCTGAATGGGTTTTTTGTAACGGTACTATAGTTTTTCCTTTCAATAATGCTATTGTTGCATCTCTCCTGTCCAAAACAACTAATCCATACACTTCTTTCTCGACCATCATTTCTTCAATTAAATCAGTAACAAAATTTTTATCACAACGGTAAATTCTAGTATTTAACGGAATCGGTGGTTCGATACTCCAGACTTGGACATCTTGTTTACCTTCATTTGCTGCGATGTTTCCTGAGAATACGGCTAATCCGTTTTCAGGAGTATTTCCAATAGTCCTTAAATGTTGAATCATCTTTTCTAAAGCATTTTGAACGTTCTTTCTAGTAACAGCAGATTTAATGTTAGAAGCGGTACCTTGTTCTTCAGCTAAGTGCTGAGTAATCTTAGTCATCTCATAGCCAGCGGGAATGTAAACTGTAACAAACTCAGTGTGAGGGGCCCTATGGCTATGTAACTCTTTGATTAACTTTCTCAACTTCAGTTTCTGTTCCGCATTAATTGTTGCCATGTTTATTATAGAAATAGGGTGGGTTTATAAGAATTTTGTGTGTTTTTGAGTATGGATATTTATTTATAGTTCTTTTATACATTTGGAAAAGAGATATGCTATCGGGAGGAAAATAAAATGGGTGAATTAAAAGAATTAACAAAAGCAAGAGAGATTTTTTATACGCAATTAGGGTTAAATGAATTGATTGAAAACAAAGGTAATATTATAAGATATCAAGTTTTGGATATTGAACCTGTAAAAGGAATTTTGTTGCCCAGTGATGAAGATTATGAAAAAATTAGAAATGAAACATATGCAGTAAGTGGTCTAATCGGATTAGACAGTGATGAATTAATAGGATCTGGACTAAAGAAAACTTTTGAAATGTATAATTCTATGAGAAATGATGAAGCAGTGGTTGGTTTAGATATCCGTGTTAGAGCATTAAGAATGGGTGCTGAAGGATTAATTCATTTTAATCAGGTATCATCTACAAAATTAAAACACTTTGTAAGTATTGGTGATTATATGGCTACTGCCATCAAACATTCTTAAATTATCTTTTTAATTTTTTCAACCAATTCTTTCTTACTGAACCGTTTCGCAACATCAATTTCAATAATATTATGTTTGTTTTCTTTTGCTTCAACCAAACATACTTGAAATATTTCACTATCAAGATTTTCTCTGATTTTCTTTTTAGAATATTTTCGTTCAATTAACCTTTTTTCCAGTTTCTTTAAATTCGAACATGTTAAAACAATACACAAATCAACTAATTTGTTTGACAATAAATGGGAAATGTGTGTATCAATTATCAAACCTTTTTCAGCTTCTTTAATTTTACTTTTAACTAACTTCTCAAATTTCTTTAAATCTATGTCATAACATTTACCACTTTTATCATAACCAGTGGAGACTTGTTTGTAATAATCATGTAAATCTAATCTGTTGAACCCTAACTTTTTTTCTAAATATTTAGATAGCGTTGATTTACCTGTTCCTGGCGTTCCAGTGATTGCAATTGTTTTCATAGATTAAGAGAAAGTAGAACTAAATTATAAATGTTTACTGCTTTGGGGGATAATTTTGTTGATACTGTGGATTATTCTGACTAGGAACTTGATTAGATTGTTGTTGATTTTGGATAGGTTGTTGTAACATTGGATTTTGGGTAAATTGTTGATTTGGTAATGGTTGTTGATAATTTGTTGCTAGGTTTGGTTGCTGTGTTTGTTGATTAGGTTGTTGTGGAACTTGCTGTTGTGTTGGATCTGGTTGATTAGGAGCGGGTTGTTGTTGTGGAACTTGGCCCAGAGGCATCTGTTGATTAACTTCTTGTGATTGTTCCTGTTGTCCCATTGGCGGTCTTTGTTGCATTGGATAATCTGCAGTTGGACCTGGTACTTTTTTCTTTTGATTAATTCGATGTTTTTTATGGTGATGTTTCAAAAATTTTCCAAGTAAATTCTTATGCAAAAATGATTCTACTATCAAAATAATAATAAACAAAATTATGGCATAAACAAACAAAATGAGCAAATCTAACCAAATATTTACTATGGCTGAATTAAAGATGAAAACTTCTCTGATTAATTTTTCAGTAAGCACGAAAGGATTAAAATAAGCAATTGCTCTGATGGTTGGTGAAACACTTTCAATTGGCAATATGACTCCAGATAAAAACAATAATAAACTTCCAACAGAAACACTTGCCAATACTGCAGTTTCTTCAGAAACAAAAACGTAACCTAAAACCATGCCCAAAAAAGTAAAAATGGAAGCAGATAAAAATAATATTAAAAATGTTATTGGAATAACTTCAATTACTCCACTAAGGAAAATTAAAGCAATGCTTAATATTATCACTAATTGAATTAATATTAACACCAAGGTTGTTAAATATATTGAAAATATGAAAATAACTTTTTTCACTGGCAAAAAGAAATTTCTCATAAACGCTGGAGATTTCTTTTCCATCATTACTAAAATTGTGCCCAATAGTAAAGATGTAAACATAACTACAATAACTATTAATGCTGGAAAACTGTAACCTAAATGGGTTCGTTCTGGTGATACTTTTTCAATCTTTGTTATTAATGGAGAAGCGATTGTTCCTGCTTCAGTAACTTTCTGCCCTTCTAATCCCGTTTTAATATTGTCTAATGCTGTGCCCACAATTTCTAATGATGCTGCACTTTCAGTAATACTATTTTTAACCCCTTCTAGGCTTGTTGTCGTACTCGTAACTGTGGCAGCAGCAGTATTTAATTTTGTTTTTGTAGATTCTAAGTCTGTTTGTAATGAAGTAATCAATGTTTTAATCTCTGTAAAACTTCCTGTACTTGTTGAAGCAAATAATGCGGTGGCATTATCAAGTTGTGCTTTAGCTTCATTTAAAGCATTTTTTATAGCTTTTTCTTTTGAAGAAGTAATGTTTGTAATGCTATCAACTGCAGTATTAGCATCGTTTATATTACTAATCCCACTATTAATTAAGATACTAACTTCATCTTTAAATGTTGTAGTTATAGACGTATCAAATTCCGTTGTGGAAGCAATGAGGTCAATTCCTAATAAAGAGTTTTTTGTACTATCAGTATTGTTCGCAGCAGAATCACTCTTTTCTTTAATTGTAGCAATGTTTCCTTTTTCAGTATTAATTTTAGTTTTTGCCTCTGTAATCCTAGTAAGAATATCTTGAGTTAGTTCCTCAGAAATTTCTGCAGATTTTAATGATAATTTGTTCTGCAGATTTTGTTGAATCATCCAGACTAAATTAATTTTACTGGGATCAATGTAATAAGTAATTTCTTTTTGAGTATTAGTGTCAACTGTGAAAGAATTGGGAAGGGAAATGCAAGCATGAACGATCTCTAGTTTAATGTCTTCTACACATTCTTCAATTGAAACTTCATACTTTATAACTTTAAATTCTTCTTGCAATGAACTTACAACAGAATTAACATCTTCGCTGAATGAAGAAGAATAAACTCCTATATTTACGCCATACTGATCATTGTTAGCAAAAGATAAACCTAAAATTAAAATTAAAAGTAATGGTCCGAAAACTACTATTAGTGCAGAGCTTTTTGCTCTGATCAACATCTTCACGTTCTTTTTTGTTAATAACCACAATGAGTTCATAGGTTTTTTTCCTCACAGGAAATCTCTTTAAACACTTCACTTAAACTAGGTTTACGGAAATCAATATCGTGCAAATATAATTCTTCATTTTTTATTGTTTTAAGTAATGCAATTAAAGCAATGTCTGTCCTATCCGCTTCAATAACTAATTGATGACCTTGGTCTGTAATTTTTTTAAGAGGAAGTTTTTTAATTAAATTAATTATTTTCTCTTTGTCACTTCCCACTTGAATATTTATTACAACATTTTCTTTAAGGAAAGGTTTACGAATATCTTCTACATTTTGATAAAATGTTACTTTACCACTTTTAATCAATGCTATTTTATTACATATCTTTTCTAAACTTTCTAAATGGTGAGATGCAATAATTATTGTAACACCTTGCATATTAAGTTCTTTTATAAGGTTAATAATTTCATCTTGTTTTAACGGATCTAAATCCGCAGTTGGTTCATCTAGAAATAATAATTTTGGTTTATGGATTAAACTACATGAAATATCTAATCGTCTTTGCATTCCTCCAGAAAGATGTTCAGCGATTTTATTCCTATGTTCATATAATCCAGTAAAGTCAAGGATACTTTTTGCATTATCTATTACTATGTTTTTCTTTAAACCATAAAGGTGACCGAAATGAAGAATATTTTCTTTAACAGTTAAATGTGGATAAAATGAATAATGTTGGTGAGTAAATCCAATGTGGTTCTTTATTTTTGAAAAGTTTTTATGTAAATCTTTTGGTTGATGGTCAATCTTTGAAAAATAAACAACTTCCCCACTACATGGTGGAAGGAATCCGGAAATCACATTTAACAATGTTGTTTTGCCACTGCCCGATTCTCCAATTAAACCAACAACATCTCCTTCTTCTATTGTAAAGTCAACATTGTCAAAAATAGGTTGATCTTTAAAATATTTCTTAACCCCTTTTAATTGAATAAACTCCACATCCTAATTAAATTATTTATTGTTTATAAAACTTATGTGCATTCATCATTAGTTGGTTGTGCTGAAAGTTATTAAATGGGGCTGTTCTTTGTTTAAAAAATGGGGTGGTTACATTGAATGAGGTTTTAAATCAATTCTCAAAAAAAACAGAAGAGCACGAATTTTACAATCCAATGCCTGACAATTATCAAATTGGGAAAACAAAATTTGTAGTGGTTTATGGAACAGTAATGTCTGGCCTGGGGAAAGGGATATTTGCATCTTCTTTAGCAAAATTGTTACAATTAAAAGGATTAAAAGTGAGCATTATGAAATTTGATGGGTATCTCAATGTAGATGCGGGAACTTTAAATCCTTTTAGGCATGGAGAAGTTTTTGTTTTAGATGATGGCACAGAATCAGATATGGATTTAGGCACTTATGAAAGATTCTTAAATTTGAACTTAACAAAGAATAATTATCTTACTGGGGGAAAATTATTCAAAAACATACTAGATAGAGAACGTAAAGGAAATTATCTTGGTAGAGATGTTCAATTTATTCCCCATGTTACCGGAGAGATTAAACGCTTTGTAAGAACTCTAGCTTTAACTTCTCAAGCGGATGTTGTTTTTGTTGAGATTGGTGGTACTGTTGGTGATATTGAAAATAGTTATGTTATCGAGGCCATGCGAGAACTTGCTTATGATGAAGGAAAAGAAAACGTTTGCCATGTAGCATTAACTTTAGTCTTGAATCCGGGTTTTTTAGGAGAACAAAAAAGCAAAGCTGCTCAACTAGGATTAAGATCATTAATGGCAACTGGGGTACAACCGGACATTATTGCTTGCAGATGTGAAAATGAAGTTATTACTAAGATTAGAGAAAAAATTAGTGTTTCTGCTAATGTTCCTTTTGGCAGAGTTGTCAGTTGCCACGATCTTAAAAGTATTTATTTAGTTCCAAATATGCTTGAAAAATCAAAGATAGATGAACAAACAATTGATTTACTTGGTTTAAGATCAAGAGTAAGTAATGATTATCAAGCCCGTGAAGAATGGGAAAATTATGTACACCAGATTACTAATTTAAATGATGAAACCCAAATTGCAATCACAGGAAAATATACCTCATTAAGAGATTCTTATGCTTCAATCATTAAAGCTTTAGAACATGCAGGTACACATTTAGGAAAAAAAGTAAAACTTAAATGGGTGGATACCACTGATTTATCTAAAGAAGATATTGTTAGAGAATTAGCTGATGTTAAAGGCATAATTGTTCCAGGGGCTTTCGGTTCTCGTGGAAGTGAAGGTAAAATTAACTGCATAAAATATGCCCGTGAAAATAAGTTACCTTACTTGGGACTTTGTTATGGGTTCCAAATGGCAGTGATTGAATTTGCTAGAAATGTTTGTGGTTTAGAAGATTCTAACAGTACTGAAATTGAGAGTTCCTGTCTTAATCCTGTTATTGATATTCTTCCAGAACAAAAAAACATTTCCAAACTAGGTGGTAACATGAGACTTGGCGGACATGACGTTGAGATTAAAGAAGGAAGTTTTGCTGCTGAACTTTATGGGTCTTTAGTTGCTAGAGAACGCTTTAGACATAGATGGGAATGTAATCCAGAATATCTTTCTAAATTGCAAGAGAAAGGTTTAATTTTTTCAGGAAAAGCTCCTGGCAGAGAAATCATGCAGATTTTAGAATTATCAAAAGAAGTTCATCCTTTTTTTGTAGGTACTCAATTTCATCCAGAATATTTGTCTAAACCTTTGGTTCCACATCCATTATATTTGGGATTTTTGAAAGAAGCCGTAAAGAGAAATAATTAACTTTTTTAATATTAAATTTTCTTTTCTTTTCTTAAACAGTGATGATAATTTATTAAATGATGTTTCAAACTTTTTAAAACACTGTCATGTTTCTTGATTAAACTAGTAATATCATCAACTGTAGAAATGTGTTTCTTTCTATGTTTATTTTTTCTCCTCTCTTCATTTGCTTCTTGATGCTTTTTGTAATGTTTATCTGCCTTCTTGCTTAATTTTTTTACTTTCTTGGTTAGTCTAGTAAGTTCTTTAGAATAAATGTAAATATAAGTTGCTTCTCTGAATAATGACATGTTTCTAAGAAATATTTAGAAGTATATTTAAGTTTCTATTTCTTCTTAATAATGATCATACAATGATCTTTTTCAAATGGATCTAACGGTTTGTAATCAATCACCACAAATAATTTTTCTAATTCTTTTCTGATTTCTATAAAAAGGTCTTTTGGGTTTCTTTTAATATCAATACTTCTAGCTTTTACTGCTAATAAACCATACCCTCCAGATTTTAGGAAAACATTACAATTTCTTACAAAAATGTCTAATTGATTTTTTTGAGCTATATCTTGATAAACTATATCTGCCTGACATACCCTTTTGGTATACTCTTCTGGATGATTAGCATTTGCTAAAATTGGAACTAAATTTTTTCTTTCTTCTGCTAAAAATATAAAATCTCGCATAACCCTTGGGGCGGGATCAACACCAAAAACTAATCCTTCTTCTCCAACTATATCAGAAACAAAACTAGGGGTGTACCCATGTGAGCATCCTAAATAAAGAACAACATCACTTTTTCTAATTCCCATATTAGTACAACCTTTCATAATCATTGCAGCTAACTTACTTCTTTTTGGATCAAACTCTCTAAACTCTTTTCCATTATCTCTAACTAAACGTTCATCAAAATGTTTTTTTCCGGGAAGTATAGATTTGGTAAAGATTCTTTTACCACGAGCTTCCTGATAAATTTCAAATAATTTATACTCTTTAATTTTTCTACTCATTTTTTATACATTTCCTCAATTTCATGAAAACTAATAGTGGTTGTATTTTCCATGGTGTAACCTAATTTTTCAACGTATTCTTTAATTTTATTCTTGTCATTAGATTCAATCTCTAAAAATGCGGGAATGTTTGCCCAGGAATCAATTTCAAATCTAGTGTTATTAATTTTGTATGATTCACGACGTTTTCTTCCTTCATGAAATTCTTTTAAACCTATCTTTTTGAAAATTTTTAAAGTGGTTTCAAAATCATTTGTATTGACTTCAATTTCTTCGCGAGATTTAAATTGAGAGTCCTTTTCCTTCTCCCCTTTGTAACAAAGTTCTGTTTGATTTCCAACTTTTCTTACTCTTATAAATCTGTCTGCGTTAATCATTCTTTTATCAGGGAAATCTAATAATATGGCATGTACTTCTCCATTAAAAATTTCCTTTGCCCCTAAATCTAGCAGTTTCTTTTTAATTTCTTCAACATTGATGTTTAAGATTTTAATTTCAATTTCTCTTTGATTATGATTGTCCATTTGACTCTTCTTTAATTTCTTTGTTTAATCCTAATTTCTTTTCCAATTCTTCCCTGTACTCTTTGGCTTTAAACTCGCCTTTAAAGAAATCTAACCTTGCACATAAAGATAATTTATCTGCCAACATTCTGGCAGCTTTACCTTTCTCTTTTCTACCAGCTTTCTGTACAATTGGGTGATTAATTATTACCCCATGTTTTGGGGACTTATTACCCATTTTGATATGTCTAAAAAGAGCTTTTTCCGCGCCTAGAAGTTGAATAGTTGATGCAGGTAACATTGCTAAATGTTTCACACTTCTTCCCAATTCAATTAATTTCGCACTAATAGTAATGCCTCCAAGTTCTAATAAGTTGGGACAATACTTTTTCATGATTTTTTCTAAATAATTTTCATGCTTTTTCCTTAATAATTGTAATTGTTTGATTTCTTTTGCTAATAATAATATCTCTTCTAAATGTAACTTAGCTAAATCAGCACCCATTGTTTCGTTAATGTTGAACTCTATCATTAACCCTTCTCTATCTTTTTCAATTAGAGAATCAACAAATTTCTCTTGATTGTTCATCAAATGTTCAAATTCTGGAAAATGTAATGCATACCATTCCCTTAATCTTTTAATTAATATATTATTTATTTTGTCTAATTCACCCATGTTTGATATTGCTTGGATTATTAACAAATCTTCTGATACTGAATTTTTAATACTCTCCTTACTTAGTTTTAAGTTTTCTTTATAGAATTCTTTAAAATATTTTTTATCTTTAAATATTTCCAAGACTAAACTCAATTTTTCTTTTGGCAAATCTTCTAATTGTTTATTATCTTTGGATTTCTCTATTTTTTGAGTGGTATCATCATAAATAAATTCACCCAATATATTAGTAAATATGTATTTCATCTCTATTGCTCAAAAGCATAAGCTATATAAATCTTATCTTAAATTTCTGGGTTTTGTTATGGAAGAGATGTTTAAAGAATTTGAGCTGTTTGACTGTTTAAGATGCAGATGTTGTGGTGATGAATTAAATAAAGACGAATGGTTCTCTGAGTGGGATCAAATTAATCATGCTGATTTGCATTACAAATCTATTGTTTGTTCTTGTGGGAAAAAAACATGGGTTAAATTGGATTTCATTGGTTCTGGTCATGATAATATAACTAAAGAATGTAATGCTTCTATTGAATCTGCAGTAAGAAAAGTAAGGGAAGGAAATTAAATATTTCTCCCACTATCTATTATATACTAAAAACATACACAAAATCAAAGAATTTTCTAAACTTTCTCACTTTCCCACCAAAAAGAACACAGAAAATTAATCATTTTCTAAGCTTTCTTCTCTACGCTCCGAAAGCTTTATAAATCACCCGTTTCCTCAACCACTAATCAAGCTTAATCATTATCAAACTATTCGACTTGATCGGATAAGTGGTAATGGTTGTAATTGGCCTGAAAAAGTAATCATCACAGTAAATTTTCTTTGATGGTTGCAACAAAAAGGCTGTTTATTAGGAGAACTTGAAAATTGGGTAAACCACACAATCCAAGACGAGGTAGTATGCAATTTTGGCCTCGCAAACGAGCAAAACATTCTTTAGCTAGAATTAGGGCTTGGGCTCCAAACAGCAAACCTAAAGTTTTAGGGTTTATCGGTTACAAAGCCGGAATGACCCATATTCATATTGTTGATCAACGTCCAAAATCTTTAACAAAAGGCGAAAAGATTTTTATGCCAGTGACAATTGTTGAATGTCCACCAATGACAGTGTATGGTGTTTCTTTTTACAAAAAAGGTTTACTGGGTTCAAAAAAAATAACTTCTATTTTCGCAAAAAAATTAAGCAAAGAATTAGCTAAAAAATTACAATTACCTAAAAATACTAAAAAAAGTATTGATGAAGTTTCTGAATTTGAGGATTTAAGATTATTAATTCACTCTAATCCTGCTCAAACGGGTATTGGTGTTAAAAAACCTAAATTACTGGAATTTGCATTAGGTGGTTCTAAAGAAGAAAAACTTAATTACGTAAAAGAAATTTTAGGAAAAGAAATTAACATTTCTGACGTTTTTGAAGCTGGTGAATCAGTTGATGCTCATGGTATTACTAAAGGTAAAGGTTTCCAGGGGACAGTGAAAAGGTTTGGTGTTCCTATTAGGCAACATAAATCTGAAAAAACTAAACGTGGAATTGGTAACTTAGGTGCGTGGACTCCTAAAAGGGTAGATTTTAGAGTACCTCAAGCAGGAAAAATGGGTTATCATTTAAGAACAGATCATAATAAACAAATTATCAAAGTTGCTCAGGAAGGTCAAGAAATTACACCTAATGGTGGTATTAAAAATTATGGAGTAGTTAAGTCTAACTATGTATTAGTAAGTGGTTCTGTTATGGGTCCAAAGAAAAGAGCTTTAGTTTTAACTCATCCAATTAGACCAAACGCAAAAATCCTATCTGTAAAGCCAGATATTAATTATGTTAAAGTTTAAAGAAAATGAAATTAGATATATATAATACGGAAAAGCAAAAAGTTTCCAGTACAGATTTACCTATTCAGTTTAATGAGGAATTCCGTCCTGATTTAATTAAAAGGGCAGTTCACGCTTTACAATCAGCTGCTCGTCAAGATTATGGAGCAAACCCTGATGCAGGTATGAGACATTCTTCAACATTAAGTAAAAGAAGAAGAAAGTACCGTGGTTGTTATGGTTTTGGAATTAGTAGAGTTAACAGGAAAATTCATTCTAGGCGAGGAACTCGAATGTTTTGGGTAGGAACATTTTCACCACAGACTGTTGGTGGAAGACGTGCTCACGCTCCAAAATCTGAAAAGATTCTTGAGAAATTCATTAACAAGAAAGAAAATCGAAAAGCTATTCGTTCAGCTATGGCTGCAACTTTAAATAAAAATGTTGTTCAAGAAAGAGGACACTTAATTCCTGAAGAATATCCTTTTATTATTGATGGTTCATTTGAAACATTATCAAAAACAAAAGACATTAAACAAGCATTATTAAAATTAGGTTTCGCAGAAGAAATTGAAAGATCATTGTTAAAGAAAGTTAGGGCAGGTATTGGCAAAATGCGTGGCCGTAAATACAGAAGAAAAAAAAGTTTGTTAATTGTTGTTAATGAAACTTGTCCTTTAAGTAAAGCTGCAAAGAATATTCCTGGTATCGATATAACTGTAGTTAAGGCATTAAATGCAGAAATACTTGCTCCTGGAACAATGTCTGGAAGAGTAACTTTGTGGACAACAAAAGCAATTGACACAATAAATAATGATAATTTATTCATTTAATGAAAAAGCAAAACAATCAATAAAATGGCAAAACAAAACAAAACCGAAAAACCAGTAATTGAAGATGATTTTGATCCTTATCAGATTATCAAATTTCCTTTATCTACTGAAAAAGCCATTAGACAGATTGAATTTGATAATAGATTATCTTTTGTTGTTCATCCTAGAGCAACTAAAAAAGATGTTAGGAAAGCAGTTGAAATATTATTTAATGTTAAAGTTATAAAAGTTAATGTTCAAAATTCATTCAGTGGTCAAAAAAAAGCTTATGTGAAATTAAGTGCAGCAGACATTGCTTCGGATGTTAGTGCTGATTTGGGGCTAATTTAGATTGGTGATTTTCAATGGGTAAAAGATTAATTCAACAAAGACGCGGAAGAGGAACTATGACTTATCGTTCTCCGGGACATAGGTTTAGAGGGGAAGTTAAACATAGTCCGATCAGTACTGAAGGACAAGTAGTAGATTTAGTTAACTGTCCCGGCCACGATGCTCCTTTAATGGAAGTTAATTTTCTTAGTGGTACAAAATCATTAGCGTTTGCTCCAGAAGGTATTAAAGTTGGAGATAACATCTCTATTGGTAATACTGAAGAATTAATTATTGGCAATGTCTTGTCTTTAGGATCCATTCCGGAAGGAACTTTAGTACATAATATTGAATTAAGACCGGGCGATGGTGGAAAATTGGTTCGCTCTTCAGGTTCATTTGCAAAAATTGTTGCAAAAACAGATAAAGAAGTAAGAATTAGATTACCTTCAAAGAAAGAAAAATCATTTTTACCAAGCTGTCGTGCAGCAATTGGTGTGATTTCCGGTTCTGGAAGGGTTGATAAACCACTATTAAAAGCAGGGATTGCTTACAAAAAAATGCACGCTAGAAACAAACTTTATCCAAAAGTTCAAGGAATTTCAATGAATGCAGTAGATCATCCGTTTGGTGGATGTCATAGTACTCATAAAGGAAGGCCAACTTTATCACCTAGGAGCGCTCCTCCAGGAAGAAAAGTTGGAAAAATTGCTCCTAGAAGAACTGGTAAAAAAAGGTAAATAAAAAATGGCAAAGAAAGAATTGACTTGGCGAGGAAAATCTGAACAAGAAATTAAAGAAATGGATTTAAAAGAGTTCATGGAACTAGTTCCTGCTAGGCAGAGAAGGTCATTGAAGCGTGGTTTTACTGAACCTCAAAAAAAGTTACTTAAGAAATTTGAAAAGAATGAAAGTAACATAAAAACTCATTGTAGAAATATGATTATTGTTCCTTCAATGATAGGCAAAGATATTAAAATTTACAATGGAAAAGAATTTTTTCCTTTAACAATCACTTTTGAAATGATTGGTCATCTATTGGGAGAGTTTTCACATTCACGTAAAATGGTTTCCCACAGTTCCGCAGGAGTGGGAGCAACAAGATCAAGTAAAGCAGTTTCAGCGAGGTAAATAATTAAAAATTAAAAATGGCAAATAAAATAAATCTTGGGAAAGAACATATTGCTCAAGCTAGTGCTAAAAACCTTGCCATTTCAACTAAGCATAGTGTAGAAATTTGTAATGCTTTAAGATATAAAACGGTTAGTTATGCTAAAGGGTATCTTGAAGAAGTTATTGATTTAAGTAGGGCGGTACCTTTCAAAACATTTAATACTGATGTTGGTCACAAAAAAGGAATGGCTGCTGGTCGTTATCCTCAAAAAGCTGCTAAAGAATTTTTGCGTATGGTTAAATCTGTTGAATCAAATGCTCAATCTAAAGGACTAAATACATCAAATTTAAAAATCATTACTTTGTTGTCAAACAAAGCATCAATTCCCGCAACTGGTGGAAGGCACCGGCGTGGAACTAAACGGACTCATTTAGAAATTGAAGTTAAAGAAGTAGTTTCAAAAAAGTCTTCAAAAACTCCTACTAAATCCAAATCAAAAGCTCTTCCAACTGAAAAAAAACAGGAATCCTCAAAAGTTAAAGTTGAGAAAGAAACAAAAGAAGTAAAAGAAGAACTTAAACCAGAATCTAAAATTGAGGATAAACCGGTTGAAAAAGAAATGGTGGAAAAGGAAACAATTAAGAAAAAAGAAGCACCTAAAGTAGAACAAAAAGAAGAAATTCAAGTGGCTCAACCAGAAAAATCTGAAGAAAAAAAAGAAGTTTCTCAAGAAGATACAGGTGAAAAACAATGATTGAACGAGATTTTATCGCTCAGAAAACAAAAGAGCATTACATTCAAAAGTACATCGAGTCTAAGTTGGACAAAGTTGGAATATCTTCAATTAGGTTAAAAAAGATCCCTTTAGGAGAAAAAATAATCATTGCTACAAGTAGGCCAAGTCTAATAGTTGGTTCAAAAGGTTCAAATATTAAAGAACTTACTAAAGTTTTGAAAAAAGAATTCAAATTAGAAAATCCACAAATTGAAATTAATGAAGTCAAGAATATCTGGTTAGATGCAAATATTGTTGCTGAAAGAATTGCCGGTTCATTAGAACGGTTTGGTTCAGCGCGATTCAAAGGTATTGGCCATAAAACCATGGAAAATGTTATGCGTTCTGGTGCAATGGGTGTAGAGATTGTTATCTCTGGTAAGGTTCCTAGTACAAGGGCAAAGACATGGAGATTTAGTAATGGTTACTTAAAAAAATGTGGAGACATTGCAATTGTTGGTGTTAAAAAAGCCCAAACTAAAGCTTTGCTTAAAAGTGGGATTTTAGGAATAAAAGTTGCAATTATGCCACCTGATTTGATCTTACCGGATCATGTTGAAATTTTAGCAGAACCTGAGCAAGTTGTTGAGGAAACAAAAACTGAAGAAAAGGAAGAAAAAGTAAAAAAAACAACTACTAAAAAGAAAACTGTTGCTAAGAAAAAAACTACTAAAAAGAAATCTGCTGGTAAAGAAAAGAAAGAATCAATTACTGAAAAAGTTAAAGATGTAATTGAAAAGATCGAAGAAAAAGCAGAAGAAATTGTTGAAGAAGTAGTTGAAAAAGTTGAAGAAGTACTACATATTAAGAATGATGAAAAGGATAAAAAAGAGCACCATCATCAAAAAACTGAGAAACCCCATACAGAGGTTAAAAAAGAATGAGTAAAATAACTAAAGAATTGAAAGAACTATCTGTAGAGGAATTAAAAGCAAGAGAAAGAGAATCTCTTAAAGAACTGTTAAAACTTAATGCTCAAGTAGGTACTGGAACTGGAACATCTAGTCCCGGAAAATTAAAGCAATTAAAAAAAAATGTTGCCAGAATTAAAACAATTATTAAACAAAAAGGAGTTACAAATAAATAAAATATGGTAGGTGTATGTAATCAATGTGGTCTTCCAGAAGACCTCTGTGTTTGTGAAGCAATTGCTCGTGAACAACAAAAAATCACTGTTAAACTTGAGAAAAGAAAGTTTGGAAAAAAATATACAATCATCAGTGGCATCGGTAAAGAAGCAAATATCGGTGAAATACTAAAAATGCTTAAAGCTAAGTTTGCTTGTGGCGGAACTGCTAAAAGTGGTAACGTTGAGTTACAAGGGGATCATAGCCTTAACATAAAAAAAGCATTAGTGACTTTGGGGTTTCCAGAAGAAACCGTTGAGGTTAAAAAATATTGATATTAAAAGCCATCAAAAAGAAATTTTTGGTGGGTCATAAACAATAAAATGGTTAAAACAAAAGTTTACCCATTTGAGCTTATTGGGGAGAGAATTAAAATTATTGATTCAGAAAACCAAACTTTGCTTAACATGGAAGGAATAATTGTTGATGAAACTAAAAATTTGTTTAAACTTAAGTTAGGTAGTCAAATTAAGACTGTCCTAAAAAATGTAATTAAGTTTAAATTACTATCAAACGGAATAATCATTGATGGTAAAAAAATAGTTAAACGACCTGAAGAAAGGTTGAAAGGAAAATAAAAAATGAGCAAAAAAGAAATCCTTGGCGTTAAAGCGCCAGAAAAAGACTGTACTGACAAAAAATGTCCATTTCATGGAGAGATTAATGTAAAAAAAGAACTATTCAAAGGTAAAGTAGTTAAAAAAGACATAAATCATTCTGCTACTATTGAATGGTCTAGAACTGTTTACATCGCTAAGTATGAAAGATATGAAGTCAAAAAGTCTAGATTAAGAGTACATAATCCAGCATGCATTGATGCTAATATTGATGATATGGTTTTAGTTGCAAGAACAAGACCGCTTAGTAAAGTTAAAAATCATGTGATTATAAAAATAATTGACGCTGAAGAATCTAAGGAGATTAAGAAATAAAAATGAAAGCAATAAGCAGTAGAATAACGAAAGCATTACCATCACAATGTCAACTCGGTACTTGCGATAACTCTGGAGCAAAAGTACTGAAAATCATTGCGGTAAAAGGGCACAAAACTGTTAAAGGTAGAATTCCTGCTGCTGGTGTTGGCGATTTAATTATGGCTTCTGTAAAAAAAGGAAAATTAGAAATAAGAAAAACTGTTGTTCCTGCAATCATTGTAAGACAAAAAAAAGAGTATCGTAGAGCTGATGGAACAAGAATCAAATTTGAAGATAATGCTGCAGTGGTACTTAAAGACATGAAAGGTAATCCTAAAGGAACCATCTTTAAAGGCCCAATAGCAAAAGAGGCTGCGGAACGTTGGCCAGCAGTTGCTAAAGTTGCAAGAATAATAGTTTAATGAGATATTGAAAATGGTAAAAAATAGCTTTTCAACAACCTGGAAATCAAGTACTCAACCTAGAAAGCAAAGGAAGTACAGATATAATGCTCCTTTGCACTTAAAACAAAAATATTTACATGTTCATTTGTCCAAAGAATTAAGGGATAAGTATACTACAAGAAATGTACAAATTAAGAAAGGCGATAAAGTTTTAGTGTTACGTGGGAAATTTTCTAAGAAAGAAGGAAAAGTTGATCGTGTAAGCTTAAAATATGAAAAAGTCTATATCACTGGTATTGAAATGATTAAAAAAGATGGAACAAAATTACTTAATCCGTTTAATCCTTCAAATTTGATGGTTGTTACATTAAATTTAGATGATAAGAAAAGAAAACAGAAATTAGAAAGAACTAGAAATGTAGTGGAAGAAACCAAACAAGTAAATCAAGAGGAAAATAAAAATGACTAAAAATCACTTAAAAAGAATCTCTTCGCCAAGAACTTGGATTTTAGATAGAAAATCTACCACGTTTACAGTTAGGCCGAACGCAGGCGGACATTCATTTGAGAATGGTCTTCCTTTAGGGATTGTTATTCGTGATATGTTAGGTCTAGCTAAATCTATGACCGAAGTAAAAAAAATACTTAACAACAATGAAATCTTAGTTGATGGTAAAAGAAGGAAAGATCACAGGTTTATTGTTGGTTTGTTTGATGTTTTAAAGTTCAGCTTATTAAACAAATCTTATCGTTTAACATTTGACAAAAAAGGAAGAATTGTTTTAATCGAGATTGACGATAAAGAATCTAATACTAAAGTTTGTAAAATTGTAGGCAAGTCTTTAGTTAAAAAAGGTAAAATTCAATACCATTTACATGATGGGAAAAGTATTTTATCCGAGGTTCAAGCAAAAGTGGGAGACACATTACTTATTTCATTACCTACTTTGGAAATAAAGTCTTCATTACCATTTCAAGAGGGAGTTACAATTTTCTTAACTAAAGGAAGATATGCTGGTGATGTTGGTCAATTAGAATCTGTTCGTGGAGATGAAGTAATTTACATCCGTGATGGAAAGAAGATTGAAACTTCAAAAAATTATGCTTTTGTAGTAGGAAAAGAGAAAGCCGAAATCAAAATTAAAGATGATAATTAATGATAAATAAACTAAATAAAATGGAAGACAAAAAAATAAATACCATGCAGAAAATCAAAATTGGTAAACTCACCTTAAATATTGGTGCGGGTAAGAATGAGGATTTATTAAAAAAAGGTCTTACCCTTTTACAAAAATTGTCTCCTTTATCTCCTGTTAAAACAATTACAAATAAAAGAATTCCTGGGTGGGGACTAAGACCAGGTTTAGCTATTGGTTGCAAAGTTACTATCCGCGATGGTGCTTTGGAATTATTAAAGAGACTCTTAGTAGCTAAAGATAATCAACTTCAGGGCAGTTGTTTTGATAATAATGGGAATTTTTCATTTGGCATTGCAGAATATATTGACATTGAAGGTTTAGAATATGATCCTGATTTAAAAATAATTGGTTTAGAAGTGGCCGTTACACTCGAAAGACCAGGATATAGAATTAAGAAAAGGAAAATATTTCCAAAGAAGATTGGAAAAAATCATACGATTAACAAAGAAGAAGCAATTATTTTTGTTGAAAGTTTAGGTGTGGAGGTTATTAAAAGTTTAAAATGAGTACCAGCGATCATAAAAAAGCATTTAAACAACTTGACGCAAAACCTGTCAAGAAGAGAAAATATATCAAATTTAATCAACCTAAACAGCGTTCCTGTGGAGTAGCATTACGTAAATGTAAAAACTGTGGGAGAAATAAGGGACATATCAATAAATATGGTTTACACTTATGCAGACAATGTTTTCGTGATATGGCCCACAATTTGGGATTCAAAAAATACAGTTAAAATATGAGGTAAGGAAAAAATGTTAAATGACCCATTAGCAGCAACTTTGGCAAAGATACTCAATGCAGAAAAAGTTGGAAAGAAAGAAGTACTAGTTAAACCTGCCTCAAAGATGATTAAAAAGACCCTTACAATAATGAATGAAAATGGTTATTTAGGGTCATTTGAAGAGGTTGACCCTAGACAAGGAGGTGTCCTAAAAGTTAATTTATTAGGAAACATTAATTGTTGTGGGGTTATTAAACCAAGATTTTCAACCAAGTATGATGGTTTTGAAAAGTGGGAAAAACGTTATTTGCCTGCAAAAGGTTTTGGATTGATTTTGGTAACAACTCCTCTTGGTATAATGACTCACCCCGAAGCTAAAGAAAAGAAAACAGGGGGAAAACTTTTAGCTTATTGTTATTAATGAAAATGAAAACAGATTTAAAAAACGAAATTGAACTTCCCAATGGGATTAATGTAACTATTGTAGATTCAATGGTAACAGTAAAAGGTCCAAAAGGAGAAATCTCTCGTAAGTTCATTCATCCAAAAGTCAGTGTAAAATTATCTGAAAATCAAATCATTTTAGAATCATTAAAAGCAACAAAAAGAGAAAAAAAGTTGCTTAGTACATTTACTGCCCATTTAAAAAATATGTTCAAAGGGGTTCAAGAACCACATGTTTATAAAATGAAAGTTTGTTCAGGACATTTCCCTATGAACGTTACAATTAATGACAAAGAAGTTGTTATTAAAAACTTTTTTGGTGAAAATACTCCACGTAAAGCAGCTATTGTTGCAGGTGTAAGTGTAAAAATTAGTGGTGATGAGATCACGATTGTTAGCTCTGATATTGAAGCTGCAGGTCAAATGGCTGGTAGGATAGAACAATTATGTAGGGTAACTAATAGAGATATTAGAATTTTCCAAGATGGTTGCTATATTACAAATAAAGCCGGGAAGGATTTAACTTCCGTAAAATAAAGATATATACTTAAAGACAATAAACAAAGAAGATGGAAACAATAAAAAAAGCATTGGAACTGAGAAAGAAGATTAAAAGTAAAAAACCTACTTTTGTAGTTAAAGAATCAAAATTTTCAGCCAGAGTTAAATCTCGTTGGAGGTTTCCAAGAGGTAAACATTCAAAAACTCGTCAAATGCATAGAGGTAGAGCTAATTTAGTCTCTACTGGTTATGGGTCTCCTAATCTAGTGAAAGGATTACATTCATCTGGTTTAGAAATGGTTTTGATTGGTAATGAAAAAAGTTTATTATTACTTAACCCAAAAACTCAGGGCGCAATTATCTCTTCAACTGTAAGTATGAAGAATAAGTTAAAGTTATTAAAGTCAGCGGAAGAGAATAAAATTGAGATTGTTAATGTTAAAGACATTAAAGAATCTATTAAAGTTATTGAGGAAAATTTTTCAGCAAGAGTTAAATTGAAATCAGAAAGAATTAAAGAAAGAACTAAAAAACAAGAAGACAAGAAAAAGAAAGCTGAAGAAAAAAAGAAAAAAGAAGAGAAAAAGAATACTGAAGCAAAATCTGTTGATGAGATCAAAGAAGAAAATGACAAACAGAAAGAAATGGCTGAAAAAACAATAACAAAAAAACAATAAATTTAATAAAATAATAATCAAAATAAGATAATCGAAAATGAAAAGCAAGAAAAGATTGGCAGCAAGTATCTTAAAAACCTCGCCAAAAAAAGTAAAATTTGTTCATGAGGCACTTGAAGAGATTAAGAAGGCAATAACGCGCTCAGATATTCGTGGGTTGTTAGCTGTTAAGAAAATAATACTTAGCAAAAAGAATCAACAATCTCGTGTTCGTGCTAGAAAAATTGCTGTTCAAAAACGTAAAGGTAGACAGAAAGGAACAGGAACAAAAAAAGGTAAAAAAAACTCTATAGTTACTGGAAAAGAAAAATGGATGGCTAAAGTAAGGGTTCAAAGATTATTTTTGAAAGAATTACGTGAAAAAAAATTGATTACTACTAGCAATTATCGTATGCTTTACTCTAAAGTTAAAGGTGGCTTTTTTAGAAATAAAAGGCACATTAAATTATATTTGACAGAGTATCATTTATTTGAGACCTCTGAGACTCAAGAGAAATAGGGAAACAAGAAAATAACAAAAAATGGCAACTAAAAAACCAAAAACTGTATTGTTCAGAAGGAAAAGAGAAAATAGAACTAATTACAATAAACGATTAAAATTATTGTTATCACAAAAACCAAGATTAGTTGTTCGTTTTACTAACCAAAGAATTATTGCTCAAGTTATCAAGTTTGATCATAGTGGGGATAAAGTTTTAGCTGCAACAGATTCATCTACATTGAAGAAATATGGGTGGAACTATTCTTACAAAAATTTTCCTGCTGCATATTTAACTGGTATGATGGTTGCTAAAATGGCTCAAAGTAATAATTGTACTGAATGTATATTAGATACTGGTTTCAAACAAACAATAAAAAAAGGTAAGATTTATGCTTTTTTAAAAGGGGCAATTGATGCTGGCTTAACTATACCACACGGTGATGATGATATTTTTCCAAATGAAGACGTAATTAGTGGAAAAAATGTTGAAAAATATGCTGGTTCCATAAAACAAAATCAAGATGTTTATAATAAAATATTTGCTAAATATTTAAAAAATAACTCAATTCCTGAAGAGATGTCTAAAGCTTTTTCAGGTGCTAAAGAAAAGATCAACAAATAAAAATGAAGAAAATAAATGAAAATTCAGAAAGAAGGGGAAATCCTAGAAGAAAAGGAAATCAATCTCCACGTAGACCTAGTCGTGATGCAGTGCCCATTCCAGAAGTTATCTGGAAACCGTTAACTAGTCTTGGAAAAAGAGTTCATGGTGGCGAGATTACTGACATTGATGATGTTTTTAAGAATGGGGAAAAAATTTTAGAATCAGAAATCGTTAGTTTGCTTCTGCCTGGTTTAGAAGAAGATTTATTATTAGTTGGTCAAGCTAAAGGTAAGTTTGGTGGTGGTCAAAGAAGAATATTTAGACAAACCCAAAAGAAAACCAAAGAAGGAAATAAGATTCATTTTTTAACTTGTGCAGTTGTAGGTAATAATAATGGTTATGTCGGGATTGCTTTAGGAAAAAGTAAAGAAACTGTTCCTGCAAGGGACAAATCTAAACATAAAGCAAAATTAAACATTATGCAGGTCCGTAGAGGATGTGGTTCATGGCAATGTAATTGTGGAGAAGCTCATTCAATACCATTTGCAGCTACCGGGAAGTGTGGCTCTTCAGTGATTACAATCATGCCTGCACCTAAAGGTAAAGGGTTATGTATTGAAAAAGAATGTGCTAAAATTTTAAAATTAGCAGGTATTAAAGATGTTTGGGCAAAAATAACTGGTCAAACAAAATCAAAATTAAATCTTGTGAATTCATTAGTTGATGCACTTAAAAATCTGTCTGAAATGAAAGTTCGTCCAAAAGACATTCAAACTTTAGGTGTCATTGATGGTAAATTAAAAGAGAAAGAAGATCTCATAGTTAACGAAGAGGAATAAAGAAAATGGCTGAGGAAAAAAATAAATCTGAAACAGAGAAAAAGTTGGCAGTAATTTTAGTTAGAGGTTTAGTTGAAGTTTCTCAGAAAGTAAAAGATACTTTATCCTTTTTGAATCTTAAACGTAAAAATAATTGTGTTATATTAGATAATACTCTCATTAATCAAGGTATGATTAAAAAAGTTAAAGATTATGTCACTTGGGGAGAGATTGATGACGCTACGTGTAAAGAAATCTTTACCAAGAGGGGAAGAGAAATAGAGGTAAGAAGTACTGACTCTAAAAATAAATATTCTTACAACTTTTTGGAAGTTGATGGTAAAAAATATTCAAAAACCTTTTGTTTGAGTCCTCCACGTAAAGGCTTCGCGAGAAAGGGAATAAAAACTCCATTTACAATGGGTGGTGCTTTAGGTTATAGAGCCGAAAAAATTAAAGATCTTATTGAAAGGATGCTATAAAAATGGTTATACATAAGAAGAAAAAAGTTACCAAATATCGTGCACATACTACTCATGGCGGTGGACACCGTAAAAAAAGAAGGGGTGCAGGTTCTCGCGGTGGTAGAGGTAATGCGGGAACAGGTAAACGTGCTGGTCATAAAAAAGCTGGACAAAATCGTAAGTTTGGTAAGTATGGATTCAATGCTCATCATGTTAAAAAATTGAGTATTAACGTTTCAGAATTTAGCTTAAATAAAATTAGTAAGTTAATAGAATCTGGAAAAGTTACCAAAGATGGCGATTTTTATTTAATTGATTTAAATAAATTAGGATTTGATAAAGTTTTAGGCTCTGGTAGCGTTAATTTAAAACTTAAATTTGTTAACGGCTTGTTCACTCCTTTAGCTGCAGAAAAAATTAAAGCGGCTGGTGGGGAGTTAATTGAAGCCGAACAAGTTTCTTCAGAAACAAAAGAAACAAATGAAGAAACAAAGTAAGTTTTATATAATAAAACTTTTAATTAGTCTTAATAACAACATTAAGAGGGAAATAATCTAAAAATGTCTTTTCTGGATACAATCATAAACAACCTTCCTGAGGTTAAGGGACCGAAGCAGAAGAGACTCCCATTTAAAGAGAAACTTAAATGGACTTTAATTATCTTAATATTATTCTTTGTGATGGGTTTAATTCCATTATTTGGTTTGGGAGAAAACGCATTACAACAATTTGAATTTTTATCTATCATTCTGGGAGCTTCATTTGGAAGTATTATATCTTTAGGAATTGGTCCATTAGTTACTGCTTCTATTGTATTGCAATTACTTTCCGGAACAGGATTACTTAATATGGATATGACCTCTCCTGAAGGAAGAAGAAGATTCCAAGGATTACAAAAAATTGGTGGAGTATTTTTCGTAATTTTGGAAGCGTTTATTTATGTTATGATGGGTGGTTTAGCGCCTGCAGCAGCACTTACTGGAACATCTTTGTATGGACAAATGCAAATGATGTTAATTATTCAGTTGACCCTTGGTGGTTTAATTATTATGTTTATGGATGAAGTAATTAGTAAATGGGGTTTTGGTTCGGGAATAAGTTTGTTTATTGCTGGCGGTGTAGCTCAACAAATTTTTATCAGAGCATTAAACTTTTTACCATCTCCCACTAATCCTGAAATTGCAGCAGGAGCAATCCCTGCACTATTTCAATCATTATCTCGTGGGGATATTACAACTGCTGGTTTACAAATTGCAGCTTTAGTTTCAACAATTTTAGTTTTTGCTATTTGTGTTTATGGCCAAGCAATGAAAGTTGAAATCCCCTTATCTTTTGGTAAAGTGCGTGGTTATGGTATGAGATGGCCGTTAAATTTCTTTTATACATCTAACATTCCAGTTATTTTAGTTGCTGCTTTAATGGCAAACATTCAGTTAATTGCAAGGTTATTAGAAAAATGGGGACATCCTATCTTTGGAACATTTTCTGGCAACTCTCCAGTTAGTGGTTTAGTTTATTGGATTAGTTCTCCAGACATTGTTCAAAATATAATTAGGGGAAGCTTTACATCTAATCAGTTAGGACAAGCTTTAATTTACACTTTATTAATGGTTGGTGGGGCAGTTGTTTTCAGTATTTTTTGGATGCAAACTGCAGGTATGGACGCAAATTCTCAAGCGAAACAAATCATGTCTTCAGGTTTACAAATTCCAGGTTTTAGAAGGGACGAAAGAGTTTTAGCTAAAATTCTGAAAAGATACATCTGGCCATTAACAGTTGTTGGTGGAGCAGCTGTAGGATTATTAGCAGCACTTGCAGATCTTACTGGCGCTTTATCTAGAGGGACCGGGATTTTATTAGCTGTTATGATTGTTTACAAGTTGTATGAAGAAATTGCTAAAGATCATATGATGGACATGCATCCTGCTATGCGTAAGTTTATGGAATAGGATTTTAATTCTTTTTTGATGATTTATGTTTGTTGTATTTGGAGGAAAACAAATAAAATTATTTTTTTTAAATCTTAAATTAACCCTATTCGTTCTTTTGTAAATACATAATCTTTATATAACATAATCAAATTTAAAGAGATAAAATGGCATTTTTAGATCCAGTATTGAACCCAATATTATTACCATTAATTAATAAAAGTCCGTTCTTAGCAATTTTAATTATTTCTTTAGTAATTTCTGTACTAATTACTTTCGTTTACAAGTTGGTTACTAACCAAGAAAAAATGAAAGAGATGAAAGATAAGCAGAAAGATTATCAGAAAAAGATGAAAGAACTTCGCAGTAATCCTGAAGAAATGATGAAAGTTCAGAAAGAAGCAATGAAAATTAATATGGAATATATGAAACAATCATTTAAACCAACGTTAATTACAATGCTACCAATTATCTTAATCTTTGGTTGGATGGCTGCTCATTTTAGTTATGAACCAATTTATCCTGGCGAGACTTATAGCGTAACTGCTTTCTTTAATGAAGGTATTGAAGGCACTAGTCAATTAGTTATTGATGATGGTACACAATTCTTCTCTGAAGAATCTCAAGATATTGTTGACAAACAAGTTACTTGGAATCTCAAAAGTGATGAAGGTCCACACCTATTAACATTTAAACAAGGAAAAACTGAACAAACTAGAAAAATTTTAATTAGTAAGAATTTTAATTTTGAAGATCCAATTGAAACGTTTGAACATTCAGACATAACTAAAGCACAAATCAATTACAATAAATTAAAACCATTAGGTGATTATTCTATTTTTGGATGGCGGCCAGGTTGGTTAGGAATTTATATTATCTTTTCAATAGTATTTAGTATGGTTTTGCGTAAAGTATTGAAGATTTATTAAACAAAGGAGGTTTAAAAAATGGATGAAGAGTATAAAAAAGAAGATGGAATTTCTGATCACAAAGAACATTCTCATAAAACATCTCATGAACAGCGTGGTCACGAAGAACATCCTCATAAAGCATCTCATGAACAGCATGGTCACAAAGAACATCCCGTTCATAAAACTCATGTTCATCATGACAAAAGTGAACATAAAGATTCTGAAAAGAAAAGTCAGAAAAGAGTTTTAAAATTTAATCTTTGGAAGGGGGTTGCTATTGCTTTGTTAGTTCTTTTAATAGTTTCAGTATACACTAACGGTTTTAGAACTGATAAAAATGGTGCTAGTGCACTTCCAAAAGATGCTGCTGCTAGTAAAGCTTTAGCTTATATTAACAGTGTTCTTTTACAAGGAGAAGCGCCTGCAAAATTACTTTCCGTAGAGGATGGTGAAGGTGTTTATAACTTAAAATTAGAACTTAACGGAAGACCTATTGACGGTTTTATAACTAAAGATGGAAGTTTATTTTTTCCACAAGGAATTCCAATAGACGAAGATGCAGCAGGTTCTGGCACACCTAGTTCTCAACCGTCTACTCCACCACCAGCTCCTCAAGTTGTTAAATCTGAGAAGCCAGTAGTAGAATTATTTATCATGAGTCATTGTCCTTACGGAACACAAGCAGAGAAAGGCATTTTACCAGTTGCAAATCTATTAGGGGAGAAAATTGATTTTGAAGTCAAGTTTGTTTATTATGCCATGCATGGTAAGAAAGAGATGGACGAACAAGCTAATCAGGAATGTATTAAAAAAGAATATCCTACAAAGTTTAACGATTACTTAGCTTGTTTCTTGGAAGGTGACGATGGTCCAGGATGTTTAACTGAGATGGAAATCGATTCTGATAAATTGGCAAAATGTGTTGCAGATTTGGATGAAGAATTTGGATTAACTGCGGCTTTTGAAGATCAGTCTAGCTGGTTAAGTGGAAAATTCCCATTGTTTAATGTGCATAAAGCAGACAATGATAAGTATGATGTAGGAGGAAGTCCAACTTTAGTAATCAATGGAGCACAAGCGAGTTCTGCTAGAAGTCCAGCAGCATATTTAGCAACAATCTGTGCAGCTTTTGAAGAGCCGCCAAAAGAATGTACCGAATCAGAAGGTGTAAGTGCAGAAACTTATTCGCCAGGGTTTGGTTATGAAATTGGAGCGGCTACAGCAGCAAGTTGTGGTTAGATTTTTTTTATTTTTAATATTTTTTTCTTATTCTTTATTTATCTCCAAAACCTTTATAAATCACAACAAATCCTAACAAAATAGTCCCAAGTGGACGATTCGGAGGCGACTCGGATCAAATGTTGATTCTAAGCTTCTTAAAAATATAACGAGGAAATAATAAAATGCCAAGAGGAATGTATAAATCAAGAACATTTAGGAGAGTTTTTGTAAAAACTCCAGGTTCAAAAGTTACTTTACACTACAAAAGAAGGAAACCTTCAAAAGCTATTTGTGCTGGTTGCAAGAAACAACTTGCAGGAGTACCTAACAAATTACCTTCGAAAATGAAAAATTTACCAAAAACTGCTAAACGACCGGAAAGACCTTATGGTGGAGTACTATGTTCAGCTTGTATGAGAAAACTATTACAACAGAAAGCAAGAGGTGAAGAACAATGAGTATTTACAGTGTAGGAAGGATTTGTTTAAAACTTGCTGGAAGAGATGCAGGCAGAAAATGTGTTATTGTTAATGTGGTTGATGATAAGTTTGTAACTATTGACGGAAATGTTCGTAGGAAAAATGTTAACACTAAACATTTAGAACCTTTAAAAGAAGTTATTCAAATTAAAGATAACGCTTCTCATGCAGAAGTTAAAATTGTTTTTGAAAAGTTAGGTTTAACTGTTTGGGATAAAAAGTCTAAAACACCAACTGAACGACCTAAACAAGTAAGAAAAACTAAAGAGAAACCTGTTGTTGAGAAATCTAAACGGATTACTAAAAAAGCTGTTAAGAAAGAAGAATCAGTTGAAAAAGTAGAAAAGACTGGATCCGTTGAAGATGCTTTAGAACCTACTGTTGAAGAAAGTCCTAAAGTTGAACAAAAACCAGAAGTTAAAGCTGAATCTAAGAAAGAAGAAGTTAAAACTGAGGAAAAACCAACAGAAGAAACAAAGAAACAATAATTTCTTATTTTTTATTTTCTTATTTTTTATGTTATTAATCCAAACAATTTTTCTAAATCGAGTTCAAAGCTAACAACTGGTACTGTTAGTTCCCAATTACTTAAAACAAAAGGAGATATCTCACCAATTACTCCTAAACTTTGATCATTTACAGTAATACTTCCTCCTCTTCCATTAATAAAAATAGGATGTTCAGTTTCTTTAACATTACATTCTAATCCTAAATTGTCCATTAAAGCAATTAATGTTTGTTTAATTTCTGTAAAATCTGTTTTTTCATTACAAAGAGCGATAGCTAAATTATTATTTTCTTTAACTCCGGTTTCAGTTTTACCAAAATTAAATATTCTACCTATTTCAAATATGTTTTGTGGATATTCATGATGTTGATTATCTTTAAAATTTTTCATTAAACTGGGCAATAAGCTATTACGTAAATGGTTATGTTCTCCCAAAGAATTTTTAAGGGAGACTATCTCTTTCTCTAAATTCATTTTATCATTTAAATCTAAAGAGTTGATTAAATGATAATTCTTTACTTCTAATAATCGTAACCCCATTAAAATCTCTCTTACTTTACGTGCAAATTTTTCAAAATTATCTTCTTCACCAATAGTTGCAACGTTAGGAATTTCTTCTTCAAAGTTTTCATAACCATAAGCAATAGCAATCTCTTCAGCAAGGTCTACTTGATGCAAGATGTCTGAACGATAAGCTGGAATTAAAACCATTCCATTTTCATAACCGTGACCCATTTTTTCAAGGAGAACTTTAGCTTCGTCTTCTTTTAGATTTAACCCTAACCATTTGTTAATATATTTTAAATCTAATTTAATTTTTTCTGGTGTTAAATTTGGAGATATTTTTCTGCCGTCCTCATAATCTAATTCTAAAGAATAAATTTCTCCACCCATATCTGCTAAGGTGGTTACGACCATGTTTAAACATTTACTTAATATTTCATAATCAAAACCTGAACATTCAATAAAGACATCTTTAGTTTCTTCACTTATTCTACCTGTTGAATCTGAATTAATAATTGGTGGCATACTTAATATTTCATTATTTGCATCGATAAATACTGGGAATTTTTCAAGACCTTCCAACAAATGACCAAATTCTCTGCCAGTTTTGTGTTGTGATAAAATTTGTAAACCTGTCATTTCTCTTTCTGATTCTAAAGGTTTAAATTTAATTTGTTTTGGTGGAAGGGCTTTGTAAGTTATTGGAAATGAAATTTTCTCTAATGGATAAACTCCTAATGCCATTTTCCTTCTATTTCTTCCATAAGTAATATGTAATTTTTCTTGAATTTGAATTATTTCTTTTATCTTTTGATCATCAAACTTTAAGTTTTTAACAATTGCACAAGCAGTGAACGGACGAACTTCATTTACAGAATTATTAATTATTACTTTTTCTCCTGATTTTTTCACATTATAATGAATTAAACCAGTTTTTACTCCAATAAAACTTGAGAATGCCCTTGCAAACCCTTGTACGGATAACATATCCGGTCTGTTTGGGAAAATTTCAACTACAATTTCATCGTCTTCTATTCCTTCCAAATCTGTGCCAAGCATACTAATACGATCTTTTAGTTCTTCAATCGGAAGTTCTTTTCCGACAAGTTTTTCAAATTCCTTTTTGCTTACGTTTATGGTTGGCATATAATCTTTACAAAGATTATCATTCAAAGACGGCGGGATGTGCTTCGCTTACCCACCAAATCAAAAATGATAACTTGTTCTCCTCATATTTTTCATACTAAAGTTGGAACATCAATAAATTCTGTTTCAACATTAAATTTTTCTTTAATTAATTGTATTAAAGCTTTCACTCCAAATATTTCTGTTTCGTAATGTCCGCCAAAAATAACATTAATATTATTTTCTTTAGCAAAATGATGTAACCATTGGGAAGATTCTCCGGTAATGTATAAATCTATATCTTTTTGAACAGCTTCAAATGTGTTCTCTGCAGCACAGCCAGACACAATTGCAATTGTTTTAATTTCTTTTTTACCAAAATCTAAACTTCTAGTTTTCATTCCATTTTTTGATAATAATTCTTTAACATCTTTCAAAGTTCCTGAGAAATCTCCACAGAAACCAATTGGCTTATTGTGATGTTCTCCAAAATCTTTTATATTCTTTAATCCTAAGATATTTGCAATTTTAATATTGTTCCCATAAATTGGATGTGCATCCAAAGGTAAATGAGCACAATAAACAGCAATATTATTTTCAATCAAAAACTTGATTCTTTGATAATGGTGTCCGCTAATATGAGTTAATCCGCGATACATCATACCATGATGAGATATTAACATCTGGCAATTTGCTTTTTTAACTTTTTCAAAAACATCTTGTGCAGAATCTACAGCAAAAGCTATCTTCTTAATTTCTCCAGAGTTCTCCATTTGTAAACCATTATTAGCATGATCTTCAAATTCAGTTATTTTAAGTTCCTCATTGAGGAATTTTGCTATTTCTTTTGCAGTTGTCATTTTAGTTTTTTTAATTAATTAAATTCAAATCTCCATATAAACAAATGGGGTTCATTGCAATTAATTCTTCGTAATGGTGGTCTTTTGGTAATTGATTTAAAACAAAAATTTTTTTATCAACACCAAAAGCATAACCCATCTCTAAAAAAGTGTTAGCACCAATATAATTCTCTTTTTCTTTTTTCGAATAATTTAAAATTAATATTGCCTCTGAAGAATTAATTTTATTAAAATGTAATTTGATTCTCTCACCTCTTATTCGAGAACATTCTTGAGGGTTGTCATTCATTAAATTATTCCAATAATTTTGGTCTTTACTTTCAATTGCGGATTCTGGCATTAATACTTCATGATCCAATTGTTTTAGTTTTAATTTCACTTCTTTCATTTCATTTATGAATTTCAAACTACCACAGACTGTTATTTTCATTTTAACCAAGCTCTCATTTCTCTTAATTGTTTAAGATCATTTTTGTATAAATCTCGAATATCAGTAATATTATAATTGTCTAAGATTAATCTGTCAAATCCAGGCCCCCAAGCTAACACTGGGATATTTTCCCCTAATAATGGAATGACTACTTCTGGTCTGAACATTCCAGCCCCTCCTAGTTCAACCCATTCTTTTTTAATTGGATGAAAAACGTCAATCTCAACACTAGGTTCTGTATATGGAAAATAAGCTGGCCTAAATCTTGCTTTTGGAAAGCCCATCTTTTTAAAAAATTCTTTTAAGTATCCTAATAGGTGTCTGAAATTAGCATTCTTATCAATAACAATGCCTTCAGTTTGATTAAATTCAAACAAATGTTTCCAGTCAAGTGCTTCATTACGGAAATTTTTTCCTAATGCGAAAAACTTTGCGGGCAAATCCTCTTTTTTTAATTTAGATAATGTTTTTGCTGAAAGAACAGTAGTATGTGTTCTCAAAACATTTGTTTGGGTAATATCATTACTCCATTTGTACTGCCAACCTTTACTGCCAGTAATTCCACCATTCTCATGAGTGTTTTTTACTTTCTCTAAAATTTTTTCATTAGGCAATTGACCTTTTTCAACCTTGCCTCCTAAAAAAAAAGTGTCTTGCATTTCTCTGGCAGGATGATCTTGAGGAACGAATAAAGCGTCAAAACACCAAAATGATGTAGTTACCATATCTCCTGTCATCTCTTTAAAACCCATATCTATCCAAACTTGTTTTGCATATTCAACAGCTTGATTAACAAAATGTTTTTTTCCAGGATAAACCTTAGGGACATTAATTTCAACATCATAAGCACGGAATGATTTATCTTTCCAACTTCCAGTTTTCAACATGCCTGGTGTAAGTCTATTGATAAATTCGCCAGACAAATCTTCTTTTACTAGCTGTTCACCTAATTCAGTTAATACAATAGTTAATTTCTTTTCATCTTCAATTTTAAGAAAATTTTTCCTTTTTTTCAACTCATCAAAAGCGAGCTTATCAATATCTTGAATTGAATCTAAATCTACTGGAAACTCTTTCTCTAAGAACTTTTCTTCAAAAGTACCTTCTTTTAGAATTTTATTCGCTTGCGAACCTAACTTTACTTCCAATTCTTTTTCTTTCTTAACATCAATGGCAACTTTTCTTTTTAGAATTCCAATACAAGCGTTAAGTTCTTCTTTATCTAATTTTGATTTTTTAGCAATCTCACTTAATGATTGAAAATCTTCTGTTAAAACTTCTAAAAACTTTCTTTCTGGAAAACCCTCTTTTTGATACTTTAACCCATTACTATCTAAATTAACTACTTTTTTTTCTTGCTTATCAATGGTGAGAACTTCTTTATTTTCTAACCATTGCAAAGCTCGCATAACTTCAATCTCTTGCAGTTTAGAAATTTTAACAATATCTTTAAGTTCAGATTTACTTTTAAGTGTAGGCAAAACTTTTCTTTCTAAAAAGTGCAGCTTTGAGATTAATTTCTCCATAGAAAAATGTGAATCCAAGGATATTTATAAAATTAACTTAATTTAAGATAAAGTAGATATAATTTAAAGTAAAATAATAATAGAAAAAAGAAATAAAATTAAAAAATTTACTTCATGCCCCAAACATGGTTAAACATTTGATCCATTGCGGAAGCAAAGTATGGTGTTTTAACCCAGATACCCAAATCATAACTTGGATGAACTTCTTTATCATTCATCATCATGAAAACCATATCTTTACCATCAACTGTAATAAATCTTGTATCTAATTTATCATGATGTTTAACTTCTGCAACCCCTTTAAGGCTTTCAGCAATCTTTTTATTTTCCTTAGTTATGGGTGCAGCAATCCTAATTTTAACACCTTTTTTCTGGATTTTTTCAAAAGTTGGCTTTAATCCTTCAACTTTTCTCATAAAACCTTTTTCAGTAGTCATAATGTTAACACTACTTTTAGCGTTCTTTATTAACAAATCCAAATGGTTATACAAATTATTTCTTCCCCTTAAACATCCACTAAGTTCTGATGGTTCAACTAAACTGATCCCATTAGTGTGTAAGTTTTCTAATTCTGCTAATAAAGGTGAATTTTTTACAACATCTAATCTCTTAATTTTTTCTTGAGCATTAAAATGCATGTTTTTCTTTACTCTATCAACAACTTCACTAGGAGGAATTGCAATATATTTTATTGGTTTACCTAACTTCATTACTACAAAACCTTTTTTCTCTAAACTTTCTAGAACATCATAACTTCTTGACCTTGGAACATCAGCAATATCAGATAATTCTCCAGCAGTAGAAACACCACGACTTAACAGAGCGGCCCATAATTTAACCTCATACAAATTTAAATCAAAGTAACGCCTCAGCTTACTTAATAGCTCATCTTTTACAATCATTTTTTCCTTACCCCACCTTCTTTTTTTTAAAAATTTAAGTAGCAACTTTTTTTTTGTTACTTGTTTATCAGTAAAACCAACTACTATTAAAAGGTTGTGGTTTTACAACATATACAAGAAGTAGTAAATTTTCGAATTTTATCTTTATTTATTAAGTATTTATTTTGTACCTTAAGATTGAAGCTATGCCCCCTAAACCATCAACTTTTTTACCACTTTCACTCTTTGAAGAAATGATGTGTATCTCACCCTTTAATGAGTCTACTGCTTTCATTAATTGGTCTATTTGATCAAATTTCCCTTCTTCCCTTATCTGTTGAATGCACTCATCTGTGATGATTAATTTACTTACGGAACCACTGTTTACTGCAAATATAACTTCCTGAATACCATAAGCTGCAAGATTGTTTTTATTGATCTCACTTAAAAGTTCATCAACGATTATTTTTTCAGTTCTTGAACGAGATGATTTCAAAATATCTTTAAGTTCTGGTCTTCTAATAACTTCATCTAATGCATTTTCACTAACTTCTGAACAAATTGCTAAAACTACTTTTTGTTTTAATTCTTCACTTTTGATTCTTTTATATACTTCATCTTTGTAGAAAGCAGGTGATGCTAAAACAATATTTTCAGGATTAAATCTTCCTTCATAAACCTCTAATGCTTTAATAATTTCCTGATGAAAATCTTTTTTTATTTCAACTTTTTTAGCTTTTTTTTGAACATCGCCTTTAATCTTAAGCAATACTTCGTAACCAAAATCTTTCGTTAGTGCAAAAAGTGCTTCTTCTCTATCAGATATACAAATGAGATAATTATACTTTTTCTCTGCAGCTTCTTTTAATTTTTGTCTTTGATATTCTAACCATTGAACTTTTTCTAAATGAAACTCACTTCCAATTTCTAATGAGATTGTATGATAACTATCTTTTGGAATTTCTTCAGGTGATTCTTTAACTTTGCCGTTAATTCTTAAAATATCTCCCGCTTCAGAAAATTCAACGTTTTCCGCTTCTACTTTTAGTGTATAGGTTTTTTTGACAACTTTAGCATTGTCGGTATCACCAATTTTAACTTTTCGAGTGGTCTTACCTTTAACAAGATCTCCAGGGTCAATTAAATGGCTTAAATACCATAAGTCTTCTGGATTAGTAATTTTCAGTTTAACGTAACCTTTCTTAAAGTCAGATTTAATGATTTCCATCTGTTTGCAAGAATATTAACCAGTATAAAAAGTTTTAGTGTTTTTATAGATCAATTATAACTAAAAACAGAATACTTTATATATTAATAAATTTTAATAAGGGCTATGATAGCGGAAAATAAAAGAGGTCAAGCTGCGGGAGCAGCAGTTTTAATTACAGTTATTGCTGGACTGTTAATCATGTTTATTATTTTGATACCTCCTCAAGATAGGGCAGATTTGTTAGGTGAAGATACACCTGGTTCTCATAGTAGTACTGATGAGATTGAAGATGCGCTTATTGAAGAGAATTTACTTATTGAAAATCCGGGTCGGATAGACTACCTTGCTCAGAAAGAATTGGAACACCCGCTCCCAGTAGTTAATATTTATACTAAAACTGAAAGTAAAGTTTTAGCTGAGAAAAATGTTGCCAATACTAAGGAAGCAGTGTTTACTAATGAAGTGGCAAATTTTAATTTTAATGTTCCTAGTTTAGAAAATTCAGAGAGTTTTTTGTTAAGTTTTAATATAAACGCAGCAAAAGGAAATTTAATCATTTCTTTAAATGGTGAAGATATTTTCAATTCTCCAATCTTAGAAGGAAATGTTCAACCAATCAAATTACCTAAAAACTTATTAAAAGATGTTAATGAACTTATTTTTAGTTCTTCATCTCCTGGTTTGGCATTTTGGGCAACTAATGAAGCCAATTTAGACCAAATTAAAATTGTTGCTGATGTTACTAGTGTTGAAGCACAATCTTCAAAAAACATTTTTTTAGTTTCTGAAACTGAAAAAAAGAATATAGAAAAAGTGATTCTTAAATTTCAACCTAACTGTAACCAAGAAGATGTTGGGAAATTAATTATCTCCATTAATGGTAATGAAATTTATAATGCTCTTCCTGAATGTGATCTTAAAATGGTTCCAATAGAATTTTCAGCAGATTTAGTTTATCAAGGTGAAAATGAAGTTATCTTCAGTACTAATAAAGGGACTTATCTATTATCTCACATACTAATTAAGTCGGACTTAAAAGAATTAGACTTTCCAACATACTATTTTGAATTATCACAGGAGCAATATGAATCTGTTAAAGATAACAACCTTAGGGTTCGTTTAGAAATGAATTTTGTAGATTTAATTGTTAATAAAGAAGGGGAAGTCATTTTTAATGGTCACAGTGATCATTTTGATACTAAAGAAATATCTTATGTGGCAGATTTAAGTGATGATATTGTTAAAGGAAATAATGCAATTAAAATTCAACCTAAAAAAACTTTAGATGTAAGAGAAATTAAAGTTGATTTGGTTGAATAGGTTTTTATTTTTTGATCAAAATTAAAATCATTAAAAGAGGTGGCGAGAAATCAATAAAGATTTCTGAACCATCTTTTTTTAAAATCGACGTTTAAAAAAAGAGGTGAAGATGGGTTTGGCAGGAGGTGAAGTGGGTGTTGCAGCGGGAGTAGCAAAATATACTGGAATTACTGCTGCAGGTCAACAAATTTCAGGAGCAGTAAAAAATCTTGCTTGGGTTTTAATAATTCTTGGTGGAGTTCAATTTTTTTTAAGAATTACAATCTCTGGAATGTCTTCAATAACTTTTGCACTTGCTTTAGTTCTTTTTGTATTATCTGGATATGCACTAGCACAAAGATTTCAAAAAAATAGTATGACTATTACTATCCCCATGCTTATTTTTTGTACTTGGTACTTTATTTTTGGGGCAAGTTATGAACCAACATTTTTGTTAACTTTTTTATCAATCACTGCAGTATTATTTATCCTTCCTGGAATAATTACTAAAGGCGAATCTGTTCCGGCTGAATTAGCAGGATTATTACCAGTTTTATTTTTATTTTTAGATATGGGTTTATTACCTTTTTTAATTGAGAAAATGTCTCTTCCTGTAACATCTTTAATGCAAAACTTGGTCCTATTTATGCCATGGTGGTCATTTTTTGGGTTATTAATATTACCTAATGATTCTCAGAATACTACTGTTAATGGTTTAGTAAATTTAACTCGGATTGCAGGTATACTTTACATTATCTTTGTACTTGTTGCCCCTGCTGTTCCTGATTTGGGTTATCAAGATTCTTTATTACCAAGTGCTGCTGAATTTGAAGAAGCACAAGCTAATATGCGTAATAAATTACCTCAAAAAGAAAATCCTGCTTGGTCAAACTTAATGTGTGTTTTTGAAGGCAGGTATAATGATTTACAAAAATGTATCAATGATCGGCAAGTGGATTCTGAAATTAAATATATCTGTACAGAAATGGAAGGACATAAAGAAAAGTCTTCTGATTATACTAATTGTTTTAAAGAACAAAAAGAAGCACGTAAAAATAAACAAATAGGTATTACGGGGATACAAGACTCTACTATCAAAGTTCCTACTACTGCAAAATTTATTGTTGGTAAATTCTTCCCTAAAGAAAGCCAACGTTCAATGAAAGATGAAATCAAAACTAAATATCCTGTTGAACTTAAAATAGAAAATCCTCGTAAACAAACATTTGAAGCTGAAATGTCCTGTAATTTTTCCCAGAAAGATAATTCCGTTCCAGGAGTAATTGTAGGGAATCCCGTAATTAAGTTTTCTAATACATTAGAAACTAAACCTGTTATTTGTGAACCTTTGCAACCATTAAATGGAAGTTATAAATTAGTTTACATTGCGAAACTTAAAGGTTTGGAGACTAAATCAAGGTTACAAAGGGCTTTCATAGGAACTAAAAGTTCAAGACAAAAAGAAGAATTATTACCAGAGATTATGAGTGCTCATTTTCCAGGAAAGATGTACCTTTCACAAGCGCCAGCAGAATTTGCAAGGTTAAATTTTGCATTTGGAAACTCTTTTGAAAATCCTGTTGTTGAAGGAAATAGTAATTTAGTTTTATCAGCAAACATTGAAAATATTGGTGGTGGTGACTTTGCTAAGATTAACTCTTACAGTATTGACCTTTTTGGATTTGATGTTGATGATCCCAGATGTATTAATGGACATGATGTTCCTTTACCAAAATTAAAAAGTTCGTTTAAAAGTATGATTTATCTCCCAACTTGTATTATTAAAACTATCCCCTCCGAATTAGGAGAAACTGATGAATATGTTTACAAAGAATATGAAGGCACTTTAAATTACGATTATTTAATAAAAAAGGAGGTTGACATAAAAGTTCAAATGCTTGGGTCATGAAATTACTTTATACATTAACGGTTCTGGTAATTTTTATCTTTTTGTTAGGTTGCGGTTCGGGTGATCAAGGGCAAGCAACATTTAATTTTAAGCAAGGTTATAGTGGTTTACAGTACAAGTTCTTTGATAACGCTCCTCCTCAAAAAATTTATCCAGATTCGAATTTCAAAATCATTGTTGAACTTGATAACCAAGCTGCTTATGATGCGGTTGATGGCTCAGTTCAAATTTTGGGATTAGATGATAAATATTTTCGTTTAAGTTCACCATCAAAACAATTTTTTAAAAAACTCGCTGGCAAGAGTTTGATGGCACCTAAAGGTGAGAAAGAACATGTTCAATTTGATTTTTCAACTACTAACGCTTTGAATGAATATGGTGCAGAAATGTATAATGCTAATTATTTTTTGAAAATAGCTTATAATTCTAATTTTGATTTTGCAGACACTATCTGTTTGGATCCTAGTCTTTACGATGTTTATGATTCCGGTTGTAAAGCGAAAGATAAAATATCTTACTCAGGACAAGGTTCTCCTGTAAGTGTATCATTATTGGAGACAATTCTTTATCCTGCTGGTGCTGGTGCACAGTTAGAGTTAAGAGCAAAAGTAAAAAATGCAGGTAAAGGAAAGACTAGTTTAATCACTTTAGAAGAAGCTAAACTTGGTGGTAAAGAAATTAAATGTGTGTTTAAAGAAGAACTTTTTGGTGAGAACGCTGCCATTATTATGAAAGATAAACAAGAAGCAAATTTAGTTTGTGAAACTCATATTAGTGGACAAAAATCTTACGAAACCACAATACTCTTAAGATTTTCTTATGATTATGAAATTAAAGATAAACAAATATTAAGAATGGTTAAATGACATTCTAAATAATATTGAATTTAATCTTATTTAATTCATAACAATTTTAAACTAACCCTTATTCTTTCTATACTATGAAAATCGCAATTTTAGGTGGAGGGAGCTGGGGAACTGCATTAGCGGTACACTTAGCTCGAAATGATAAAAGTGTTAAAGTGTGGGAATTCTTTGAAGAACAAGCTAAGCAAATGCAAGATGAAAGAATATGTAAATTGTTGCCAGAAATAAAATTAGCAGAAAATATCTTCATCTCTTCTAAAATGGAAGAAGTTCTTGCTGATAGTGAACTTGTTTTATTGGTTGTTCCATCAAATCATGTCCAGAGAACAATTGATCAAGCTAAACAATTTATTAATAACCAAGATATAATTATTTGTTCAAAAGGTTTTGGTCCTGATTTGAAATTATTAAGTGACATTGTAAAAGAGAAAGTTTCTGGAAAAGTTTACTGTTTATATGGTCCAACACATGCTGAAGAAGTGTGCAAAGGTATGTATTCCGGAATTGTTTTAGCCGGAGGAGAAGGTAAAGAAAAATTACAAAAGTTTATTGAATCTGAAAATTTTAAAGTTGATTTAACTGATGACATTATTGGGGTACAGATTGCAGCTGCTTTGAAAAACATTTTGGCAGTTTTTATTGGGGTACTTGACGGAATGCAACTTGGAGATAATTCTAAAGCGTATATTATGACGCGAGGTTTAAATGAAATTAAAGAAGTGGGTGTTGCTTTAGGAGCAAAAGAAGAAACATTTTACGGTCTTGCTGGAATTGGTGATATGATTGTTACTTGTACAAGTGAACATTCTCGTAATAGGCACGTTGGTGTTGAAGTTGGTAAAGGGCGTAAGTTGCAAGAAGTAATTGATGAAATGGCCATGGTAGCAGAAGGAATAACTACATTAAAAGAAGCTATTGGTTTAAAAGAAAAAACAGGATTAGAGTTACCATTAATTACTGGGTTGTATGAGATCTTGTTTAATGGAAAAGATCCAAAAGAAGTATTAAAAAATCTTTAATTTTTTAAGTATTAAAAACCATTTAGGTTTTTAAGTATTAAAATGGATTTGATTGATTATATCTTTTAAGAAGCAAAATTAATATATAATCTACTGTTTATACCCTGATTAGAATGAAAAAACTAAATTCCAACTCTGAAATGCGATCTTATATTAGTGCAGGAATTCACGCTAAATTTCTTGAGATTTATGATGGTGATCCCATTTTAACAGCAACAGAGGGTTTTAGAGGGATGGTTTCGTCTGATTTTTATGGCCAATTTTTTGAAATATTTTCTTTGGAAAAAATGGCGAGTTATTTTCCAAGGGAGAAAGAATTACCACAACTTTCTTTGTTAAAAGCAATGTGTGATGAATTAAATCAAGATGATGGCGAAAATTTGCCGCCAGGTTATGAAGAACGGCTTTCAACTTTATTAATGGACTCACCATTAGGGGCTTTAAATACAGAGTTCGCTTTGGCAGTTTCTGTATTGAATGATCATATTAAGGATGGTGCTTTAGAATATGTTGTACAGGATTCCGGTTCAGGGCCTCAATATCTTAGAGAAGAAAGAGATTTAGTTTTGAGATTAAAATAATGATTCTACTCCTTCAATGCTTTTGTTAATTCTTTTTCATCAAAGCCAACAATTACAGTTTCTTTAATTAATACTGGTTCTTCCTTTTCTTCTTTATCAGTTTCTTCTATATCTTCATAATGGCTGATAATTGTTACGGGGGTCGCCATTTGGCCAGATTTATTGATGATTTCATCTCTTGCTGAATCGCTTTCAGTTAAGTCAAAATCTTGAAAACTAACTTTGTTTGCTTTAAGCCAATCTTTTAATTTTACACACCAAGTACATGTTGGTATACTATAAACTTTAATTTCCATTGTGATATTCCTCCAATATTTACACTATTAAAAGATACTTTTATATATAATTTTTTGTTTATTGCTTATTAATGAACCAAAAAAGAGTGTGGGTAATAATAAACATTTCGTTAAGTTTAATTGCTATTTTATTAATTTTGAACCTATTTAATGTTACTTTACCAGTTTTAGGAAAGCCTGTTGAAAGACTTGCAGACAATTCTTTGTGTGTGATGAAAAATTGGGAAAATGAGTATATTACAAGAAATATTGATGATTGTTGTTTAGAAAAGATTAAATTTGCACCAAAATGTTATCGCACAAATATTATATTGAAAGAAAACACCTTTTCTTACGTTTGTGGGACAGGTAACAAGATTGAGTACTATTTTAATAATAATGGGTTAAAGTATTGTAGGAGGTTATGGTAACAGTGTCTAAAAGAAATGCGCGCACTACTTCGGAACTAGTTTTCATAATACTGATAGTATTAGTATTAACATTAGGCACTTTAAATCTAGTTAAAGCTAAAGGGTGGTTAATTCCAAAACAACCAGAAATCTTAGTAACTGATGGGGCAATTATTTTAGATGACTTAACTTTGGAACAAAAAATTTCACAGATGGTAATTGTTCACGGGGGAGTCCATAATTTAGACGCTTGGCAGAATATGCAACTTGGGGGCATACATCTTTTTGCGATGGAGAGAGAAGAACTTTTCAAAGAAGTTATTACTGATTTTCAAGACGGAATGAAAATCCCTTTTTTCGTTACTGCGGATTTAGAAGGTTGTTTCAGTCCTTTTTCTAATTTTTACAATTCAACCCCTGTTAAAGAAATAAATAATTTGGGAGATGCTTTTCAAAAAGGAAGTGATGATGGTAAATTTCTTAATCAAATGGGGTTTACAATTAATTTTGCTCCCGTGATTGATTTAGATGATCAAATTTGGAAATGCAGAGCATTTCCTGGAGATGAGAAACAAATTGCAGAATTGGCTGAAGCTTATGTGCTAGGATTACAAAGCCAAGGAATTATTGCAACAGGTAAGCATTTTCCTGGAAATACTTTAGTTGCTAAGGACCCCCACAAACACATTTTAGTAACAGCTGTTAATCAAAAAGATATTTACCCTTACAAATATTTAGCAGAAAAAGATGAAATTATGAGTTTTATGGTTTCTCATCAAATTGTTACAGGTGAGATTAATTCAGAAGGATATCCTTCTGTAGTTTCACAGAAAGCCATATCCCCATTAAAAAACAGTTTTTCTGGTTTGATAATTTCCGATGACACTACAATGGGCGGGTTAAGACAATTTTATGATAATGTTGATAATCTTTACATTGATGTATTTAACTCTGGAAATGATTTAATCTTAAACTTTGATGAAGATCCTAATGAAATTTATCGGATGGTTCAAGTTGTTAAAATTGCTGTTGAAGAAGGAATCATCTCTCAACAACAAATTGATAAGTCTGTAAGAAAGATATTAAACGCTAAAGGGTTTGTAGTTATTTAAAGAATTTTCATGATATTTTTAACATTTCTAAAATCTTTTTATGGTCAATAGTAATTAATTTGCCATTTTTCATTTTCTCCCATTTATGTCCAGAAAATGTTTCAAATATTTCAGAACTAATAATTAATGAATCTCTTTTTCTGGCAATATTCATTTTAAAGTATTCTGGGTTTTTTTTATAATAATTACAAATAAATGTTTCACTTTTATTTGATAAGATAAAGTTAATTGCACTATAATCATGATAACTGTTAATCTTTTTTCTAATAATGGTTTTGATTGTTTGAATATTTTCGGAATAATTTGTGTTTTTAAGATCATTTAACAATGAATGGAAGACTCTTTCTGAGTCGGTATTTCCTTTTAGTTCTGAATGATCTATATCTTCAATTTTGTCGTTTACGGTCCCATTATGAAAAAAAACAAACTCATCTTTTTCGAAAGGATGACAATTATTTAAAGAAACAATTCCTTTTGTGGCCTTTCTAACATGCAGGATCATAAGTTTAGTTTTAATGTTTCTTAACTTATCAATACTTAAATCATCATAGATAGGCGTTACTGACTTCTTAACAACCCAATTATTATTTTTGTTTAAGTAGGCAATTCCCCATCCTTCTTTGTGTTTAAACGTTCCTTTTCCAGATTTTCGGTTATATTCATGGATTTCAGTTTGATCTTTAGCCATAAGAATTAATTGGTCTATCAATTGGTTAGGGTTAATGTTACCTAAAGCAAAAATCATTCTACACATAAAGATAACTCTATTTGACTTTACTATTAAATGTTTTATATTCTTTTAAATAGCTATTACTCATAGTATATGTGGTGTATACATTGAAACCGAAATATGGTTTTCATACATAACTCATTTCTGCTATGCCTAAGTAAAACCTATTTAATGGATGATTATGGTTTAATATATTCTGGATTTACAAAATGAATATAAACCCATCTCCTCTTTATTTTCATAAGATGGTTGAAAATAATAACTTAGAAAATATTAGTGGCCCTTTGTTTGAAACATATGGGAATCTTGTGAAAGGGACGATGCAACATGCTTATCAGATTAATGAACAAAGAGAAAATAGAGAAGATTTAAACAAAGCAAGGTTTTATGTGGCAGAGTCTTCTGTGATTGTTCGTGAAAATGGTGAGTTTTCTTTATATCTCACTAGGGGCGAGGAGAATAATCTGATTTTAAATAATCTTCCAGATGTACAAAGACAACTTCAAGAGTTTAATGGGCGTTATGAACATTACTCCCAAAAAGATATTACTAGGGTTATTTCTGATCATAATGTTAAACAATTTGATTTAAATTCTTTAACTATGCATGATTTTGGTGGCGGTTTTGATGAACATGGTGCGAATTTTTCTTTACCTTTAAATAGACCTGATTTATTAAATAGTCAACAAAAAGATTATGTTGCAAGGGTTTTAACGGAAAATGAAGATTATGGTTTAGCTGTTGAACGCTTAAAAATGATGGGTATTGAATCAGCAACGTTTAGTTTTCTTAGTCCCGCATCAATAAAGAATATTTTTAATTTTTATGATAAAAGAAAGAGAGATGTTCCTGGTTTAGTAAATCCCTGTGCTTTATGGCGACGTACAGTTTTGGGTGGACATTTTGCTGCCGATGTGGATGATATTGGTTTGAATGGGTGGTATGTTAGGGGAGTTCCGAAATAAAAAGAATACTCTGACTGCATTTCTATTTTTCTTTTTTCTTCTTTTTCTCAACTAAAATCATTCTATGGTTGCGGAACTTTTTAGTTTCTAAAGTATTAAAAGCAGATTCTAAGATTTTGTAAGGTATGGAAAGGGCACCAACTGCGGGATCGATTATTTGAAAATAATCATTTTTATATTTAATTATTAATATATATTGTGATGTGTTTTTCTTGTTTCTGATTGGGCTAGCATTAATTCTCAATAAAACAAAATGGTTATTTAAAATTTCTTTGACTTCTTCTAATAAAAAAGGTCTCTTTTCAATTTTAATTTTCTTTTCTTTTGCTTTTTTATAAAATAAATCTGAAGAAAATTCTGCTTGTTCAATCTCAACTTTTTTGTAACGGTGAAACCTATAATCTGGAAAATCGTACTTTTTATTTTCCACAACAACGATCGGTTCTAATCCATTTTGTTTGATGATAATCGCTAATCCATATATTGAAGATGCTCTTGTTGGAAGATTAACCGTTCTTCGCCAAATATTAAACTCGTTTTCTCTTGTAAGTTTTATTTCTGTATTAAAATGATGTAATAAAGTTAATAACGAACTTGCGGCAGTAGTGAAAGAAGTTGTTTGAATATAGGGTTCCATCTTTTTAATGTTTATTTAAGCCATTAAAAACATTTCTATCTTTATGCTTTATTTTTTAATATGATTTGATACAATTTAATTAAGATATTCTAAACTTTGTAAATGTCTATCACGCATAAATAAATTAGTTTTAGCAACTTGTTCTGGACTAAACTGATGTCCTTGATATCCCTGGCTACGCATAAATTGCATAATCTCTGTTGCAGGATTATTTCCATGATCAGCGATGTCTTCTAATCTCTTTAAATATTGTTGATCTTCTTCTATCAACCCCTCTCTTGCAAACTCTAATGCTTTTTTAAGGATTTCTTTAGTGTGATTATTTTCAGTGATTGCTTCTTGTGACAATCTTTTTAATTCTTCATAATTAGGAAGGATAATTTTTTGGTCTGAAAAATTGTAACATTCTGGTCCAGAAGAAAAAATGATTTCAGCATTATTATTCATCACTCTATCATTAATGCCTTTATACAATGCAAATGCACTTAAAGCAACATCTAAAGGGGTAGTATCAAAAGACCTAACTTCAAAAGTTCCTGTTTCTCCCAAATGGTCTCGTTTTCTTATTGGTGCGTATCCTGTATTATCTGGACTAAATAATTTTTTATAAACTTCTGTGGGAAAACCTTTTTCCATAAGGTAATCATGCCACTGTTGCCATCTTTCTTGATTTGATTGGTCTATCTCTTCTACTGATTTTGGGTATGGTTGTAATTGTCCATGTACTGGGAATTTATCGAATATATTATTTCTAAAAGAATTTATTCTATGGCAACTTAATGAATTCTGCCCTTTATATGAAATGGGTGATGTTGAAGTTATTGCAAACGATAAAGGGTCTAATGCTTGTAATATGGTAAATTGTTCTAATTCTTTTCCTGGGATTTGTGACAAATGTAAATGGATACCTGAATAGGCCCTCAACTCTTCAAATAATTCTTTTCCAAATAATTGCATATAAATTGGGCCCTTATTGATTGAATTATTTTCCATCCCTCTAAATTCTCCTTTTCCCGCACCTATCTCACTTAGGGGGATTGGTTGGCTAGAATAATCTTGGCAAATATTCTCTAACAATTTTATTTGTCTTAAAAGATCTTGGTGCAATTCTTTAATGGTTCCAAAAGGTTTAGAAACAATTTCTATTTGGGCATTAGTGCCTTCTTTTACAAAAGAGCCATCATTTCTAGAATCGCCTAAAATTTGTTTGGCATTATTTATAATATAACCATCTGCATCAATCAGATTATATTCAATTTCCGTCCCAATAGTAGAATAAACCATTTTCCATCTCTTTTTGTTTTATTAAATATTACTTCTTTATATATTTTTCGGAAAAACCACATTTATTGGCTTATTTAATCGCTTTGGGGAGCATTTGGGCAACAACAATTTAATTTGGGGCAATTTTTATCTGGTCTCTTTGTTTTATTCACTCATTATTGTCTTTAAACTCCCCTCACTCCTCTTTTTGTGTCCCTTCCTTGTTGGCTTTATTATTTTTTTCATCTTTAGATTTTTAATTAACTTAATATCATTGTTAATACAATTAACTAAGAATCATACTTTTATAAAGAAAGATTTTTAAATAAAACATTTATTTAACTATAAATTGGGTATCTAATTGTAGATTATGTTATGTTCATGCTTTAAAACATACTACTGTGAGGATTAAATTCAAAAATGGATAATAAAGATAAGAAAAAAACAAGTAAGATTAAAGTAAAGAAAAAAATTTGGTGCAAAGTTATATCTCCAAAAATATTTGGAAATAAAGAAGTTGGTGAATCCTATTTAACTGTTCCTGAATCTGCAATAGGTAGAAAACTAAGTGTTAGTCTTAGAGATTTAACAAATAATGTTAAAGATCAAAATGTTCAAATTATTTTACAAGTTAACAAAGTTACTGGAACCCTCCTTAACACATCCTTGTTTGGGTATCAAATGACTCCTGCTTATGTTAAACGTTTAGTAAGGAAGAATACTGCCCGTCTAGATGATTACTTTGAATTTAAGACAAAAGGTGGAAAAAAAGTTATTTTAAAAACTTTAATGGTCACTTTTGGAAAAGGTCAACGTTCAACTAAAGCAGTACTTAGAAAAGAATTACAAAAATATTTAGATGAAGAAATCCAAAAATTAAGTTTTGATTTTTTTGTTTCAAATTTAATCAATTTTAGAATCCAGTCAACAATTAAGAAAAAACTTAACAAAGTTTTTCCTCTAAAAGAAGTTGCAATTAGAGTTTTAAAACTTAAAGAGAAAGGTCTTGTTAAAGAAGAAATAATTGTTGAAGATCGTTCTGAGGAAAAATCCGCTGTTAAAGAAGAAACAAAAGAAGTAGCGGAAACACCTGTTGATAACTCTTCTAAAGAAGCTCCTGTTGAAGAAGAAGCAAAACCCGAAGAAAAAAAAGAAACTGGGGATTCTAAGAGTGTTGATGAACAGAAAACAGAAGAACCAAAGTCTGAAGAAGGTTCTGCAACAAAACAAGAAGAGTAATCTTCTCTTTTTTTTATATTATGAAATTTTTAACTTTTGTAGATTTGCATGAGGATAAGAACGTTCTCAAAAAACTTGTTTATAGAGCTAAAGAGGATGATATTGATTTTTTAGTTACTCCCGGTGATATAACTCTGTTCGGTAAAAGTTTACGTTACATTTTAAAAAAATTAAATGGTATTGGAAAAAAAGTTTATTTAATTCCTGGGAATCATGAAAGTGATAATATGCTTAACAAGGTTCTTGCTGATTATCCCAATTGTATCAACTTTAATAATAGTCATTTCAAAGAATCTGGTTATGTTTTTTTGGGATATGGCGGTGGTGGTTTTTCAGCAGAAGATTCTGAATTTAGAAAAATTTCTCGTAAATGGTACAGTGAATTTCAAGATGATAAAACTATTTTAGTTACGCATGGTCCACCGTTTGGTAATAAAATTGATTTAATAGAAAAAAGACATGTTGGTAATAAAGATTTCAGAAAATTTGTTGAAAGAATTAATCCTAAATTGGTAATTTGTGGCCACATTCATGAAACTGCCGGCGTCCAAGACAAATTAGGAAAAACGATGATCATCAATCCGGGTGGTGAAGGGATGGTTATAGAATTAAATTAAGCTGCTTGTTGGTAAGCTGTTGTTTTCATTGCTTCTTTGTAAGCTGCACCTGCTTCTTCATTTGTTTTCTCTAATTGTTCACCAAACTTCTTTGCTTTTCCCATATAAGTTTCATCTATGGTGATTTTTCTGTTCATCATTGTTCCAATGGAATTTGCCAGGTGGGATGCTTCTTGTTTATGCAAGGCTTCATTTTCAATAATTGCTTTTTTCTCTTCAACAATTAATTTGTCAAGACGATTAACAGCAAACATAGTTCTTTGTTCAATTTCTTGGTTTAAAGCAGCTAGTTTATTTTCCATTCTTTTTTCATCTTCTAAAACTCCACTGGCTGCTTGGAGATTAGTGGCTTCCCCCCTTAAACTTTGAGAAACATCTGCGGTCATTATTGTTGCCACAATGTTAATTATTGCAGCTGTACCTTGTTCAATTGCTTTCTCTGATTCTTCTATACTTTCTAATAATTTAATGAATGCAAGCATTTTTTTTTCAATCATTATATTTTGCATGGCAATTTCTCTTAATTTTTCTTCAAAAGTCAAATCTTCTTTAATCAATTGGACATAGAATTCAAAGTAGTTATTAAGATGTTCAGAAAAAGCAAGTACCAACCCGTGTACTTTTTCTTCACCAGAAAATTTTTTAATCGCTTGTTTTAGCTTTCCTTGTTCTTTTTTAATCTTACTCAGTCTTTTACCTAACTCTTTTTCTTTTTTCCCCAAAGTTCGTGAATATCTCTTTTGGCTTCTAGCAATCCTAACAACATTTTTCATCGTTTCTTTTAATTGCTTAATTTCTAAATCTAGGGTCTGGTGAGCTTTTACTAATTGGTCTTTTATTTTTTTAAGTTCTTTACCATTTTTTTTTAAGAGAGAAATTTCTTCTCTTAATTTTTCTTTAAGAACTGGGTCTGCTTTTCTTCCTTTTAGTATCTCTACCATTAACCTGGCTCTTTTCTTCCAGATAGCGGCTCTTAAACGCACAAATTCTGTTCTAAAAGCTTTTTTCTCTCTCTCTTCTTTTCTTCCTAGAGTTCTAAGATTTTTTTTAGCATGGCGAGAAATGGGTAATAAATCTTTAGTAGATTGCTTTAAATGTTTAATAAAACCTTTTTGATGTTCTTCGTTTTGTTCTTCATAACCAGTTTGTTTATCTAGATGGTTAACAAGGGCTTGAAAGTATTGGTGTAAATATTGGGCAGTTGCTTGATCAATATGATCAAACTTATCTAACTCTCTAATTTTTATTTCTAAAGCTTCAATAGTAGAAAATTCTTTTTTTCCAGCATTTTCCATTAAAAGTTTTTCTTTAGCTTCTTTAACTATTTCATTAGTAGTATTTTGTAAGTCGGCGATAATTGCTTCAGTAGTTCTTGCAAGTTCTGTGGTGGCTTGTTCAAGTTCAGCTTCTGCTTCTCCTGCTTTTTCTACGGCCCCTCCCGCTTTTTTAGCAGGGCCATAACCAGTCATCTTAGTGATTAACTTTCCTTCTGCTTGTTCAGAAGCTTCTAGCTTTTTCTCTTTTTCTTTATCTTTACTTAAACCTCTTTTTATTCCCCAAAACGAGGTTCCAGCTTTAATGATTTCTCTTCTTTCTCTGATTTTGTTTCCATATTTAAACATGGTATGAAGAATTAACCAAACTAGGGCAATAGCAATAATACCATAAAGAAGATTTTCTGGTAGGACCCCTAAGATTGTCATAATAGATTAAGGATAATTTGTCTTTTTATAAAACTTATTCAATCACTTCAAGGAACACTTTCTTAATTTTAACAGCTAACCCTTTATTTTGGGTATTAACTTCTACTGCAGACATTAGTGCTTCTCCTACTGCAACAAGTTCTCCTTTTAATGTCATTACCGCAACAGTTTCGCATTTTTTGAAATTCTCTAATTTACTAATGCCAGGAATTGCTAAATCTCTTCCGTGGCTTAAACTTTCTATTGTTGTATCAAAAATCCAGCACTTTTTGATATGTTTTAAAGCGTTCTCTATGGGTTGTAAACAATAACGTAAAAACTTATCATTATTTTCCGTTTTGTAATAATGATATGCATCTTGCAAATCATTAAGTGTAATCAAATTATCATTCTCCTCAAAAGGTCCTGCTTGAGTTCTTCTCAATTCAGCCATATGCGCTCCAACTTTTAGTTCTTGCCCGAGGTCGTGGCAAAGCTTTCGGATGTATGTTCCAGCTTGACATTTAACTCTAAAAAGTACATCTTGTTTCTTAATTTCTATAACATCAAAATCATAAATCTCTCTGGTTCTTAATTGACGTTTAATTGCAGACTTTATTGGTGGTAATTGTTGGATTTTGCCAATAAATTTTTTGATTGTTTCATATAATTTTTCATCATCAACTTCTTTGTGAAGGTGCATTAAACAAACATATTCTTTAGGGGCAGTTAGTAAAAATTGTGTTATCCTAGTTGCATTTCCAATGCCAATTGGTTGAACGCCAGTAACTTGTGGGTCTAAAGTCCCAGAATGACCAGCTTTTTTCAAACCTAATATTTTTTTGACCATATCAGAAGTCTGGTGTGATGTTGGCCCTTTTGGTTTGTCAATATTTACAATGGCATAATTAAGTAACTCTTGAACATTTCTATCTTCTGGAAGTTTGCCAAATTTTCCTACTGCTTCACTTTTAACAAATATTTGTGACATCTTTTTTCACTTTACTAATCCTATTTAAATAAGTTTGGATAATAAGGCGCTGTCCAGAGTCTCACCAATTTGTATACTGCCTGCAATAGGCGCATATTTTAAGCAGGGCACGGCACCTAAGATTTTTGTTTGTAAACTCACAAAAATGTGCCTCCCTTGGCGCTGCTTAAAAAATCCACGCGCCGGCACGCAGTATACAAATATTTGACTTTTTGGACAGCACCGATAATAAGCGCTTTCCCAGCAAAGTTTTATAAATAGTTAACTAGTTTAATACTTTAAATGAGAAAACCTACATTTAATCCAGACGAGCAAGTTATTAGAGTTAGAATCCCGCAAGGAAAAGAAATTCTGGGAATTGTTCAACAACGTCTTGGGGGAAGTAGGATGCGTGTTCTTTGTTTAGACGGTAAAGAAAGAATTTGTAGAATTCCTGGAAGATTAAGAAGGGCATTATGGGTTCGTGAAACTAACATAGTTATTGTTGAACCCTGGGAACTTGGTGGAGATGCAAAAGGGGATATTCTTTACAAATATCGAAACAAATCAGAAATTGATTTCTTGAAAAGAAAAGGTTATTTGAATAACCTTGAAGAAGAGTTTTAGTGATACTTGCTATCAAATAAGTAGATTCTAGTATCAATAACATATGATAGAAATACTTAAATACTTTTTTTAGTAGTACTTCTTTATGGCAGAAGAAAAAAGTAAATTAAAATTTTTCATTTATTCAATTCTAATACTTTTATTGTTTTTTGGGTTAATTAGAATTATAATCGGTTCTGGCGGGAAATTCTTTGGCTTAGAACTTGTCGGATTTTTTGTTCTTTTAATCTTATCTTTGGTTGGATTGATTGGTTATGCACGTGCTTGGGGAGAAAGAGTATTGTTTTTTGTATTTTTGTTTTACATTTTAAATTTAGTTTTAGTTTGGTATTTTACTGATTTGTTTTATATCACTTTGTTAATAATCAGTATGTTTGGATTTTTGTTTTCAATACCTCAAAAATGTTCTTGTTGTTGTAAACAATGTCCTTCCAAACCTACTGAAGAACCGCACAGTGAAATATTTGAGCCTGCAACTAAAGTAACTAAACCATCAACTAAAACAGTTTCCTCTCACAAACCTGGAAAATATGCTGCAAGTAACTCCAGCAACAATTATCACGAGCCAAAATGTGAATGGGCAAAAAGAATCAAGAAAGAACGCCTTATCTGGTTCAAGAGTAAAGAAGAAGCATGGGATAAAGGTTACAAAGCACATAGTTGTGTGAATTAATCTTTTATAATGTCTAAGATGTTTTTTTCTTTTTTATAATTTGCTCTGATTTTCTTTTATTTTTTCCAAAAGTAAATTACTAATCCAATTGCAGCAATTGTTAAGCAAGAATCAGCAATATTAAATGCTGGCCAGAAATCAAAGTCAATGAAATCTATTACATGCCCTCTAAATAATCTGTCAATTAAATTTCCAATAGCTCCTCCAAGGAATGTTGCAGTTAAAATTTGGGGCGTTTTCTCAGAAGGTATTTTTTTATAAAAATAAATGATTCCCACCACAATTAGTAAAGAAAACAGTCCTAACCATAATGTTTGATTCTTTAATATTCCAAATCCAGCTCCTGTATTTTTAACTAGATGTATAGATAATAATTTTAAATCAATTTTTGGATTAAATCTTAAAACTAACCATTTAGTTAATTGATCAATAACAACTACTAATGATGTAATCAGAATAAAGATTAAATATTGTCTTTTTTTTTTAAGAAAATGTTTTAAATTCACCATAATTTAGTTTCTTTTTTTCCAGTACCCAAAGACTTTTCTAAATTTGCAACCCTCTGATCTAAAGAATTTAATAAAGCTTTAATTGTATCTAACTTGCTATTCATTAATTCCAAATCTCTATTCCCTCCTGACATTGTTGGCGGTGCTGGAGCTTGTCCTTGAAATGGGGAAGTTTGTTGAAATGCGCTTGGTTGACTTAATGAATCTGGACTTGATGGAGGAAAACCTGTGTTTTGAGAAGGATCATCAAAAAGTGGTTTCTCATTTAGTCCTAAACCATCGTTCTGTTGTTGTGTTAAAGGGTCAGAAAAGTTGTTATTCATCTCTTGATCAGCAAGGTGATCAAAGTTAAGTTCTTCATCCCTTTTCCAAAACATTAATTTATCTAATATTCCCATATCTGGAAAGATTTTTTTAACAGTTTTAAATTTTTCCTTTAATCAGCCAAATTTACTAGTGATTTTCTCGGATAAATCTAAGAATTCTTTAACAATATCAAGTTGGTTCCTGATATCTTTTAACGAAATTACTTTCATACGATAATCTTTTGTACAAATTACAAACCTATTACCTCTTTGAAATTCTGTGGGACTCTGTTTATGTAATTCTATTAATTCTTTAACTTCCATCATTTGAGTAATAATTCTGCCAGGAATATTATTTCTCCTTACAGACTTTAAACGGAATATGTTAAATTTACTTTGAAATACATTTGAATGTTGTGGGACCAATCTGAGCTGCTTCTCATAATTTAAAATGGCATCCATGGAGTATTCCATTGATGAGAAAATATTATAAATAATTCCCATTAATAATTTAGGATCTTTTACTAACGGAAACGTCACATTAAGCAAATGGAATGCTGAATCATACTGTTGTCTAGCTTTCTCTTTTGCAATAATAAGATCTTTGTCATAGGACATTAATCTTAGCTTAAGTTAATGGAATATAAAAATATTTGGTGAACAATATTAGAATTAAGCAAAATACATATCTCTTAATGTTCCAATGTATTCAATTGCTGCTCGATCCATTTTTTGTTCTAAAGTTTTTTCAGGGTAATAAATTTTACTTATTATTGAACTTTTATAATTATTGTTTGGCGAACTTGCGCGGATTAATTCCTCATCGCCTAAAAATCTTTTGCCAACACTTACTTTAACTCTAACCTTTTTACCATTAGGTTCATCAAACAGGTAAACTTTTTCAGTAGAGTTCCCTACCACCTCTAAAGTAAATGCTGGTTCAACCATTTTTTATTCTTCTTTTGATTCTGTGATTTTCATAATGGCTTCTGCTAAATCCCCTTTAGACTCTTCAATAGCCTTCCTTGCTTCTTCCTTAGAAACGTTAGCCTGGTCCATTACAGTTTTAACATCATCTTCATTAATTTCTGGTCTTGTTTCTAAAGATCGTTCTTCAATCTCCCCAGAAATTTGAAAAGTTTCTTGACCCATCATATTAACTTTTGATACTGACGGATTTTTTATGATGATTTCTTTATCATCCATTCTAATAATGACTTCTCTTGCAGGCATCTCTGATTGCTGGATTCCCATCTGTTTCATCATTTGTTGCATTTTTTTTGGATTCATACCTGGAAACATTTTGTTCATACCTCATAATTTTTAATAAAGCTTTTACTATCCATTTTAATGTTAATTATTAGCAAATTTTTATAAACTTAATTGTTTTTATTTATTTTATGAAAAAAAAGGGGCAAATAACGATTTTTATAGTTTTAGGAATAATTCTCTTATTTGTAGTTAGTTTATTGCTTTTTAATAATACGTTTGCTCAGAAAAGTAGAATTAACAAAGACGGTGACGATTTTGTAGAAATAAATTCAAAATCAGAAGCTGTTAAGATGGATGTTGAGAAATGTATTGAAAATGTTGCTGAGGAGTCAATCTTTACGCTTGGTCGTTATGGTGGCCAGACAGAATTAGTTGGCAATTATTTTGATAATGAAATTTTTGATGCAAATTATTTATATTATTTAGGTGAGAAGAAAGTTGCTACTATCTCCGAGATGGAAAGTTCTTTAGAATTGTTAATGGAAGAACATTTGGGTAACTGTGTAGGTAGTTTTAACAAAGAAATTAACACTATTAATCTTGGACCAGAGAAAGTTAACAAGAATTTACTGTTTGATATTTTTGTTGAGGAGAAAGGCGAAGTTCAAGCAGATGTTCAAATAAGTGAGGGTTTTGTAACTTATAATGTTAAATGACCTTTATTAGTTAATCTTAATTCACAAGAAAAAGAAATAGTTAATTATCCTGAGAAAGAATTTTTAGTAAATTTGAATCATATGGCTTTATTTTCTGAAGAATTTATTAAGAGGATTCATTTAAATCCGTACATACTTGATGCTAATTATATCATGGAACAAAATTATACTGCGGACATAGCAATGATGAACAATGATACTTATGTGTTTTTGATTACAGATAACAGTTCAATGATAGATTATCAACCGTTAAAGTTTTTAATGGCAGCAAAGATTAATACTTCCCAGTTATATTTATTAGGTGATTAGAATGAAGAAAATAATACTGTTGTTGATTGTACTTTTGTCATTATCATTATTAGTTGTTGCAGAAGATGAAACAAAGATTGATTATGATGACCCTGCATCAATTGCTTCTGCACCTGCAAGTGAGATTAATATTGCTCAAGCAATAAGTTCAGGGAATGGTGCTGCAATTACAACCACTCAATGGTTTTATGGAAATAATTTGAATCAAGCAGGAGATTTGTCACAGTTTGTAAATGCTCATCAAGCTGTAAGCGACAAACATAGTTTAGGGTTAGCTAAATTTAATCTTGGTTCTGTAAATTACAATGATGGTATTGTAACTAACGGAAAAATCTCAATTGATCTTAACAAAGAAGATTTGTCTGGGGTAGATGTTTTTTCCTTAGCTGACGGCGGTTTTGCAATTGGTAAAGGTAAATCTCAAGGAGAATTTACTTTAGATAATGGAAAAAGTTTTGACCTTACTGATTCCAATTTTAAAGAACCCGTTGAGGTTCGTGATGATGGGAGTTTATATTTACCGAAAGATGTTGAAGCTACTTTATCTTCAATTGGTGGATCTCCTATAAAAGTTATTTCTATTAATGGGATGGAAATTGATACCGACAAAAGTAAGCTAATCATAGAAGGCCAATATGAATATTACATTCCTGAGAACGACATTGCGGGCATGGGTGGTTCTGAGAAAGTTGGTTCTGGAAAAGTAGAATATAATTGTGATCTGTTTGGAGTATGTGCTGTTAACAATTTTGAGAATAATGTTGTTGCTGTTACTGAAGGTGGCAAAGTTTCTGGAGATAATAATTTTGAGTTTGGAATGGACCAAACTTTAGCATTAGTTAGTAAAAAGATGTTGTTTGATGAAGAAATGCTTAAGAAAATTGCCAAACTAGGACCTCAAGATTGGATTGCTAAAGGTGCAGTTCCACCCAGATATGACACTATACTTAACCCTGATTATAATCCTTGGGTCGATACTCCTTTAGAAGCAGATACTGATGTGGCTTTTGTTGATTCTTTATCTTCTTGGATAGCTGCAACCAATGTTGATGCTTTAAAACAGTCTGGGACTGAAGAAAAGGCTATTGGGAAAGGGATTTCTTTGTTGGAAAATAATAAAAAAATGACTCTTTACTATGATCTTAGTGATAAAACTAAAGTTACTTTAATTCCAAGATATTCTGTCCGCGCTGGCCAATATGGGGGGGTAATTGAGTTACAGTTTAAACCTTCATTGTCGAACGAGTTGATTACTTTAGGACTAACTCCAATGGTTGATTTTGGCGGACCTATTCCTGGTGCTAAAAAAATTAAAATTGATCAAGGCATACACCTTGGATTTCATGATGGCCCGATGAGTTTCACAATGCTCCAAGATAGTGAAAAAATGATGGCCATGGTCGCTTACAACAACAAAAAAATTAGTGCGGGGGTTAACCTTTATACTGAAAGTGCTCTTGCAAAACTAATAAAAAGTGAAGAGTTTGGTGGTCGTCCTGAAGGCGGGTTTGGTGCGTTTTTTGAACTTAGAAATTAATTAATAAAGAAATCTCCAAAATAATGCATAAGAATAACTATAATCATTACAACTACTGCTAAAACAATTACTGTGCCTGGTGAGAATTCTATTTTTGATCCATATTCATCAAAGTATCTTGTTAAGCCACCTTGTCCAGAAGGCATTCTAATTTTATTGTCCTTTGCCATTTTTGTTGTTAAGTATTATTGGTTTTATAAGGTTTTTGTTTTAGTTTTATAAATTAATATTTTTTTCGTTCTTGTATAAAAAAAGTAGGTAGGGTGGAATAAGCCGCCTTTTGTCAAACCCAAATTATCAACATTGTGATAACGATAGTTTGTAATAGCATTCTACTAAGCGTTGTAACAACTTGCACTAGCCAGTATTCACCGTTTCATCGCTCCCTGTTGAGACGTCAAAGGGTTAACTTATGTTCATCGCTGAACACTTCGCCATTACAAAAAGGAACAAGTTCTTTTAGTAAGTCTTTGCAGACTTATCATTCCATTCAACAGGACGTGTCGTTTCTGAGCCATTGACAGCCATTTCTGACTCTCACTTATGTGAGTGACCTTTTGTAGTGGGCGGACTTTCCTGAGCAAACGAATTCACCCTCCGCTAAATACCACTCCTACCTATTTGTTTATTTTGTTAGTTACTTTATAAACTTTTTGAGAAATATTTACTGGAGAGTGGTTTCTAAACCACTTCGACCTTCAACAACAATTCTTCCATACCTTTTTTATGGCCCGCGCCTACTACCACTAGAATTTTTTTGTCTGGAAATTTGCGCATAAGTTTAACTAATTGTTTGACCATATACTTGTTTCTGTCAAGAACTAATGTTTTGTAAACGGATGGAAAATCTTTTTTCATTGGTGCCATCATTTTTTCAATAAGTTCATCAGCAGGAACTTTACTTAAATCAAATTTATCTAGGCCGTACTTTTCAATTTGTTTCTTTTTTGAGAAAATCCCTCTAAAAATCTCCCCGATGAATCTAAATTTTTCTTTCCAAGTTAATGTTTTAGAGAAATTCTTTAATGTGATTCTTATTGGCTGATCAATGAAAGCTACTTCTAATTTCTCTTTTTTAGCTAGGTTTAAAGCAGTTTTCATCTCGCTTCCTGGTGAGACGCCAACTATCTTACCTAACTTTTGTTGAGCAAATTGGCCAATTTTGGCAAAAACGTACCCTTTTACACCTATTTGCATAATCTGTGTTAGGGAAACTTTATTCTTTTGATCTTGCATTAAAGACATTGCTCTTTGGAAATCTAGTTCTAATGCAAGGATTTCTGGTTTCCAATCAGTAACAGAATTTTTAATTTCATTAATACTTTGTTTAGATATATGTGATGTGCCAATAATTTTAATATTATCCATAACTTAGCTTCAAAGACAGAAAAGTATTTAAACTTAAGTAATTTAAAATGAGATTAATAGCGAGGTGGTTTATATGCTTAAAATGAAAAAAGTATCTGAAACTTATGATGCAAAAGTATTTACTGATTCCGGAGATTATTTTGGAGACGTTGAAGATAGTATAATTCAAAGTAACAAAGTTTCTGGTTGGAAAATTAAAGCAACCAAAAACTCTTTCCTGATTAAAGTTTTGGGTAGTGCAAAAGGAGTAATCGTTCCTCATCAATTGGTTAAAGCTGTTGGCGATATCATCATTATATCTAAAACTGCAGTTCCAAGTGCAGGAATGGACGAGAGTGAAGAATAAACAATGAATTACGAGAAATATTATCAAGATTTGTTAAATTACCAATTTGTACAAGGTAATGTGGAAGAACTAGATACTTTCTTCTACATTGCTGCTTAGTTTTTTTAAATTATTGTTTTACTCATTTTCTATTGGACTGAACTGGTAATGGGTCTTACGAAACTTCAGTTCATCATTCAAATAATGACTCAGACGATGATTTTAATACTAAATTAAAACTATATTCTACGAAATATATATAAACAACAAATAATTACTTTATTAGATGGAGGCGGTAACATTAATTTTGTTTGGAGTAAGTTTAATACTATTTTTTGGCTTTTTTGCAGAGTTCATTTTCAGAAGATTTAATGTTCCCGATGTTTTATTCTTGATTGGTTTAGGATTTGTTATTGGTCCACACGCTTTAAACTATTTAACTCCTGCAGATTTAGCTACTGTTGCTCCGGTATTTACCACTTTTACATTAGTTTTCCTTTTATTTGATGGTGCATTTAACATTAATCTTTCTTCATTGATAAAAGAATTTTCAGAAAGTTTCATTTTAACCATTTTTAATTTTATCATCTCTTCGTTAATTATTGCTTTAATTGTTTGGATTTTTGGATTTTGGATTGGGGGGATGTCTTTCTTACTATCTTTATTTGTTGGTTTTGCTTTAGGTGGGGTTTCATCTTCTTTTGTTATTCCTATATTAAAACAAGTTAAAGTTGGTGAGAAATTATATTCATTATTAACATTAGAATCCGCATTAACTGACGTTTTTTGTATTGTTTTTTCTTTAACTGCAATAAAAATTATGGAGCTTGGCGGTTTTGGATTAAGAGAAACACTAACACAAATTGCTAGTTTATTTGCAGTTGCTGGTTTGATTGGATTACTTGGCGGAGTTATTTGGATTGTTCTAATTATCAAATTCTTTAAAGAACATAATTATATGATGGTGATTGCAGTTCTTCTTTTGATTTATGTTGCAACACAATTTCTTAACGGGAATGGTGCTATTGCAGCATTATTTTTCGGTTTGATTCTAAATAATTCTAAACAGTTAACCTCAATCATTAAAGGAATTCTTAGTAAAGGACCTAAAGAAAGGAAGAAAGCTATTAAAGGTAAACTAGGAGTTTCAGTAACAACACCTTCTGAAAAATACTTTTATCATCAAGTATCGTTTATTTTAAAAACATTTTTCTTTGTTTACATTGGTGTGTTAATTGATTTATCTGATTGGCGCGCTTTAGTTGTAGGGGTAGTTCTTTCATTTGTATTAATGGGTACAAGGATGGCATCTTTATTGTTAACAAAAAGGATGACTCCTGAACATAAAACATTAGTTAACGCTATTTTCGCAAGAGGTCTAGCTGCCGCAGCAATTGCACAGTTAGCTATTCAAGCTAACATTCCACACGCAATATTTATATCTAAAGTGGCTTATGTGACCATTACTGGGACAATTATCCTCAGTTCAATTAGGGTATTTTTAATAAAAATTAAAATGCCTGCTGCGAAAGGTGTTAAAGAATGAAAGAAATAATATTTAATTGGTTTAGTAAGATCCCTTTTGGACATTACTTACAAAATGACTACGCATTAGCAATCTTAATCTTGATTGGTTCTGCAATTTTAGCTAAAATAGTTCTATTTATATTTGAGAAATATTTAGAAAAGTTAGCTAAAAAAACTAAAACTGAAGTTGATGACATTATTTTTGATAGAACTAAAAAACCCTTGTTTTATCTGATACTTGCTTATGGTTTAAAGTTAGCAATGTACACATTACAAATCAATGGTGTGGTTAACAAGTTAGTTAATACTTTAATGGCAATTGTTTTTGTATTCATCTTAGCAAGAGTTATTGATGTGATCATTGAAGTTTGGGGAAAAACAGTTGCAAAAAAAACTAAATCTAAAATAGATGATGTTTTACTACCTCTATTCTATAAAGCTTCAAGAGTGACTTTTGTAATCATTGGTATATTGTGGACATTAAAAATCTGGGAGATCAATATTGGTCCATACTTAGCAGGAGCAGGAATTATGGGTGTTGTTTTAGGATTTGCATTACAAGATTCATTAAAAAATATTTTTGGTGGCGTTACACTACTTTTAGATAAGACGTTTGAAATTGGTGACAAAATCAAGCTTGAAAGTGGTGATTTAGGAGAGGTTTTAGATGTAGGTTTAAGAAGTACTAAAATCAGAACTTATGATAACGAATTGATTTATGTTCCTAACGGCTACTTAGCAAATTCCCGTGTACGGAATTTTACTCGACCAAATAGAAAGCTAAGAGTTAGTGTTGATTTTGGCGTTCAATATGGAAGCAAGATTAAAGATGTTCAAGCAGTTGTTATTCCTGTACTCAAGAAAATTAAAACGGTGATAAACGATCCAGCACCCGCGGTACATTTTCAATCCATGGGGGACTCTTCTTTAAACTTTAAAGCTTATACCTGGGTCGAGAATTGGCAAGATGGTTATAGTACAAAACTTGAAGCAACTGAAAAAATCTACGATGCTTTAAATCGAGCTAAGATTGGCATACCATTTCCTACAAGGACAGTGTATGTTAAAAAAGAGAAATAATTAAATATCTCTTTCTTTTCTTTTCTTTTTATGGACCCTTTTTCAATTATTGGAGTTTTAATTGTTGCGGTAGTAGTTATTATCATAGCTAATCTTATGTCCCACATTTTAAAATTCTTATTTTATGCATTGATTGTTATTTTAATCTTGGTTGTTATTTTTGGGGTCTCTTACCAAGATATATTTAGTTGGGCATCAGATATTGTCCTGTGGGTGTTTTAAATGATTTTAGAAGAAATTAAAAAGATTGTAAAAGAAGCTTGTATTGGTAAAGAAGATATTTTTGAAAATCATGTTTTAAATGTGGTAAAATATTCTCGAATTTTGGCAGAAAAACTTAACATTGATTCTGAAGTTGTTGAGATTGCTGCTTATTTACATGATATTATGAAAATTGAAGGATGTTACGAGAAACATCACGTTTTAGGTTCAGAGAAAGCCATAACGATTCTTACTGCATTGAATTATCCTGTTGAAAAGATTGAGATTGTCAGAAAATGTATTTTAACGCATTCCTCTGATCAGACTTATCCTCCCGAATCAATAGAAGAAAAGATTGTTGCTAGTGCTGACGCTTTAGCTATCTTTGATACTTTCTTAGCGATGACCTACGTAGTTTACAATTTAAAGAAAATGTCTATTGAAGAGGGCAGGAAATGGTTATTAAACAAGTATGCAGTTGCTTGGGGTAAATTAATTCCTGAAGCACAAGAGATAGCTCAAGAAAAATATGAAAAAATAAAAGAATTTCTTAATTAATCTCTAATATGAAAACTTACACACTGTGTTACGCAAGTTTTATTTTCATTATTTTTTGTTTGATATGGACTCATTCCATAAACATCTTTACTATCTTCCCAACAAGGCATTTTTCGTTCATCATACCATAATTTACAATCAAATTCATCTTGAAATCTTTTTAATGTACTTTCTAATGCAGTTTCAATCCTTAATTCTTTTGGAACGTCATTACTAATGCAAGAGGTAGCACATTGTTCCATATAACTACTGCCAGAAGGACGATTTACTTTTTCTGTGTATGTGCCATCTCTTAGACCTGTACTTGCGCAACCAACAATTGCAGGTATTAACAATGCTAATAATGTTTTTTTCATTTTGGTTTAAATCTCCTATTTTACTTTCTTGTTTTAGATTATGGTTTTTATATAAATCTTTTGGATTTAACTACTCTATAGTGTTAAATTATTTTAGTTGTTTTTAGAAATAGATAAAACTTATAAAGTAGCAGATTTAACAAAATAGCTATGACTTCAGCAATATGGACAGAGAAATATAGGCCACAAACTTTTGAAGAAATGAAAGGTCAAAAGGAAATTGTTGAGAAAGTTAAAGCTTTTGTCTCAACAGGAAGTATGCCTCATTTATTATTCTCTGGTCCAGCAGGCGTAGGAAAAACTACTTTATCATTAGTTATCGCTAAACAGTTATTCGGAGAAACTTGGAGACAGAACGTATTAGAATTAAACGCTTCTGATGAACGTGGAATTGATATTGTTAGAGTTAAAGTTAAAGATTTTGCTAGAACGAAAGCTCTTGGCGATGTGCCATTTAAGCTGATTTATCTTGACGAATCAGATGCGCTTACTAAAGAAGCACAGCAAGCCCTTCGTAGAACTATGGAAAATTATACGAAAACTTGTAGATTTATTTTATCATGTAATTACTCTTCAAAAATCATTGACCCAATACAAAGTAGATGTGCAGTTTTTAGATTTAAGCCCCTTGCTAAGGAAGATATTTTTCAAATGATTGATAAATTGTCCGTTGAAGAGAATTTAACCATCTCTGATGATGTTAAAGAAGCATTATTTGAAGTTTCTAATGGTGACTGTCGAAGATTAGAAAACGTTATGCAAAGTTGTGCAGTGATTAAAAAAGATATTGATGCAGAACTAGTTTATTCAATGGCTTCAGTTGCAAGACCAAAAGAAATCAAAGAATTATTAGGTATTGCAGCTGGCGGAGATTTTATAGCTGCTAGAAAAAAATTATTAGATTTAATGTTAGATTATGGTTTATCTGGGCTTGACGTTATCAAACAAATTCAGAAAGAAATTTGGAACTTAGAATTAGATGATCGTAAAAAAGTTGAACTTATTGATAAATGTGGTGAGACTGAGTTTAGAATGGTAGAAGGTTCTGATGAGTATGTTCAATTAGAAGCATTCTTAGCGTTTGTTGTTTTAGTTGGTAGTAAATAGCTCAAACAAATTAATTATCCATATAAAAATCATGAATGCCAAACTCATTATCTTTAAAGTCTAACCAAAGATTCTCCTCTCCCAATAGTCTGGTTTCAACTGCATATAACTTATAAAATAGAATCAAGTTTATTTTTGCTTTACTTTTAAGAGACTTATAAATTTCGTTGAAACTTTCTTCTTTCAAAACGGAAATTTCTTCTGCAAAACGGTTTTTTATCTTACTTCTAAATAACTTTTCCTGCATTTTTAGAATATTTAAAATAGCATTTCTTCTTATTAGATATCCTTTAGCATGATATCTGGCTTTGTTAAGAATATCCTTGCTCATTTTTCCATCTAGGTTGTTGGGTTCTGTCAACATTTCTAAACCACTCATTTCTTCTAGATTTAAATGGTTTAAATTATTTGATGTTTTAAATTTTTTCAAATCATTTTGATATCTTTTGGCTATTTGTTCTAGTGCTTTTCCTAAGCCAGAAAAACCCAAAACATTAGAAACTGGGTTTTTGTAAGTCCCAAGAGTATATGCTATTTCTTTAATATCTCTAAAATCAATTTCTGTTTTTTTTGTAAGGTCTTTTTCTTTTAATTTTTCAACCAATACTTCTAATCCTTTATTACCGCTAAAGTATTCGTTCAATTCAATGAGTAAATATTTTTTTTTATGTTCAGATAAATAATCAAGTATTCTTACTTTGTTTACGTAGTCTAATGTTCTTTCTGTTAGTCCTTTAATTTTTTCTTCTACTTTCATCTCTTGAACTAATTTATCTTCCCTTAGTAAACTATAAAAATCAAGCTTTTCATTCATTTTCAGAATTAAAAAGAGAATAAGTATATAAACTTTCTTTTTGTCACTACTTAAAGGTATATGATCTATTAAATATTTTTTGATATTCTGGCGTTTGTTGTTTTAGTTGGTAGTAAGTAGCTTTATATAATATTTTAATTTCTTTACTTTATGAAGTTTGATAACATTACTAAACTGAAATTAATTTACTTTTTCAAATCACTATTTTTCTTTTCACCAATTATCACTTTATTTTATTTCTCTAGAAGTTTAGATACGTTTCAGGTGGTTTCTTTAGAAGCGTTTTTGATTTTAGCAGTTTTGGTTTCAGAGATCCCTACGGGGATGATTGCAGATCGTTTAGGAAGAAAATGGTCATTAATTATGCTAACATCACTTTATCTAATTGGAAACGTTTGGACAATTTATGCTCATTCTTATTTTGAATTTATTTTAATTCAGTTATTGTTTGGGGTTGGTATTGCTTTCGGTTCTGGTGCAATAGAAGCACTAGTTTATGATTCTTTAAAATATCAACATAAAGAAAAAGAGATGAGCAAAATTTGGGGTTCAATAAACTCTTACTCTTTAATCGCAAGCGTAATTGCTGTAACTATTGGTGGATATTTAGCTAGATCACATAATCCAGACTCTTTTGTATTTTTACTTTGGCTTTATGTTATTGGGGTTTGTATTGCTTTATTTTTATCTCTATTTATTACTGAAAGAAAACACGAGAAAGAAATTGAAAGGAAAAGTCCATTGTTATTGTTTAAAGAATCAACTTTACATATTTTTGAAAATAAGTCTCTCAGAAGAATCATTTTTCTGTTAGTATTTACTCAACCTTTTATGCATGTTATCATATTTACATTTCAACCCTACTTTTTAATTGCAAATGTAAACAAAGCTTTTTTTGGAGTGGGGATGGCTTTAGGCTCTTTATTAGGATTTTTCTTAATGAAATATGCTTACAAAATAGAGCAAAAATTAGGTCTTAACAAAACCATTTTAATTTCAACACTTGTTCCAGGATTATTATATTTAGTAATGGCATTTTTTATTGGCCCATGGATTTCTTTTGTGTGGTACATTTTACATAAAGGGTCAATGCAAATGAGCGGTCCTTTATTTTCACAATACCAAAATCAACACATTAAAAGTCATAATCGGGCAACAGTTTTATCTGTGATTTCGATGATGGTAGCTTTATATTTAGTTATAATGAGATTTGTTTTAGGAAAGATTGCAAATTATGATTTGATATTATCTTTCATAGTTATGGGGATTATAATTATTGTTGGGGCGATAGCTTTTAGAATCAATGAGAATGATGTTAATGGTTTAAAACAGTAGTTTCAAATTTCTTAAAATAAAGTTCCATACCTTTTTTGAATGGTGGTGTGTACTTTTCTGTGTTTAGATCCAGGTCTTCTTTTAAGTCCTCTAATGAAATCCATTTTAGTTCAGCAATTTCTCTCTCTTCTTTTACAAAAGGTCCTTCATGAAACGCATAATATAATGTTTTGAAAGCTTTATCTGTGGGGTCAAAAGAGTGAAATTTAAACAGCACTTTATATTTAACTTTAATTCCCACTTCTTCTTGCATTTCTCTTTCAATGGTTTGTTCATAAGTTTCGTTTTCATCAACAGTTCCAGAAACAGCAAAAGTATGTAAGTTGGGATACAAATTTTTTGTTGATACTCTTTTTTGAATAAGTAATTCTCCTTTTTTATTGAAAATTAACAAGTGAGATGATCTATGGATTAAATCTGAATTGAGAAAATCGATTTTTGGTCTTGCACCAATGACTTCATCTTTTTCATTGACTTCAGTTACTAACGGTTTCATTATATTGTTAATAAGAACAAATTATTTAAATGTTCTTTAATTTGATATATTTTATGGCAAGAGCAATTGTGTTTGGAGATAGTATTGCAAATGGATATTATGGTTACAAGACACTTGGTTGGGTTTCTCTATTGAACCAAGAGTTTATGGAAAAAGATTTATTTTTTTACAACAGGGCAGTTTCTGGTGATACTTCTAATGATATGAAAAAATATTTTGAGATAGAACTAGAAGCGATTGAACCCAATTTAGTTTTAATTTCTATCGGAATAAATGATTCTTTAAAAGAAAATGGATTAAATAATGTACATAAAAAAGATTATGAGAAAAATGTTGTTATTTTCGTAGACTATTTACAAAAGAAAAACATTAAAGTGATTTTGGTTGGAATTCCTAATGTTGATGAGAGTAGAACTCTTCCAGTATCTTGGCGAGATGTTTATTATTCTAACAAAGATGTTTTTGAATATAACCAAATTCTAAAAAAGATATCTAGTGAAAAACAAGTTCCATTTATTGGAACTTTTGGTTTGTTAGAAAACGAAGACTTGAAAGATGGGTTACATCCAAATGACAATGGGCATATAAAAATCTATGAAAAAGTTAAAGGATTTTTAATTGAGAATAAACTTATATGATGAAACAATTTATTAAAAATAGAAAAGGACAAAATGTTTGTGTAGTTACAAATGTTCCTAATGAATCAAAAGGATTAGTTTTTATTGTGCATGGTTTAGGTTCAAATAAAGAAAGACCCACTGTTAAAACGTTTAAAAAATCTTTTCAAGAAGAAAACTTTACAACAGTTATTTTTGACGTAACTAACTCCTCTGGAGAAAGTGATGGAGATTATAAAAATGCCACTACTACTAATTTTTATGAAGATTTAGAAGATGTAATCTCTTGGGCAAAAAAACAAAATTTTTATCAAGAACCATTTTGGTTAATTGGACATAGTTTAGGTGGTTTGGCTGTAGCACGTTATTGTTATCAATATCCAAATAAAATTAAATCCATTTTATTAGCATCTCCAACAATTAATGTAAAATGGATTTCAAAAACATCAAAAGATAAATTACAATTAATTGATTCTAAAACATGGCGAATTAGTAAAAACCAAATTTCAGGAGAGACAAGAAAATTGGATTGGGACAACTTTATTGGTGATCTTAAAGATTATGATCTTAAAATGTTTATTAAGAATTTAAAAAAACCAATTTTAATAATTTCTGGAGAAAACGAACTTTATTGTAATCCTCTAAACGAAATAGCTTCAAGTTTAAATTTAGATTTTAAAATAATTAAAAGCGCGCCACATAGTTATAGGGAAAAAGAACATTTAAAACAACTTAAACAAATTATTAAAGAATGGATTAAGAAGACACTAAAATGACAATCTACGCAACTCTATGTTACATTAGAAACAATAACCAAGTTCTTATGCAGAAAAAAGCAAAAGGTTTGTTTGGTGGAGATAAATATAATGCCCCTGGTGGGAAACTACAAGGGAACGAACATCCAGAAACAGGGGTTATCAGAGAAGTTGAAGAAGAAACAGGACTGAAAATTTCAAACTTAACAAATCATGGTAAATTAACTTTTTATGATGGTGATGAATCTAATCCTGCTTGGATTGTTCATGTTTTTTCAACAAACAATTTTAATGGAGAATTAAAAATAGAAGTTAGAGAAGGTACACATGAGTGGATTCCTGAGAATAATATCCCGTTTGATAAAATGTGGGAAGATGATAAGTATTGGGTGCCGATAATGTTAGAAAATAAATTCTTGGATGCAACATTTTACTTTGAGAAAGGTTTTTCAAAAGTTTACAAACACAAAATAGAAGTTAAACATTAATTATTTGTTTTTTATTGAAATCTCTCAATAAGTTCTTCCACAATCTTTGAAGAAATCTTCTAATGTTTTAATATCTTGAGAAGATGGTTCTTTAACTAAAGCATCAAGAATCTTCTGGGCACTTCTTTCTGTTAGTTTATTCCAATCTCCATTAAATGAACCTTGCATATTTCCAAGTTTCTCTTTTGCAGTTTTTCCAGGAAGAGCCTTAACATAATCTGCAATTGAAGTTTTGCTTCTTTGATTTTCTTTTTGGTTAGGCACGTAAGCTAATGTTGCTTCAAAACTGTTCGTAGAAGTGGGATAAGTAAAAATCGTTGAATCTGAATTTATGTTTTTAACTGTAACATGTTTTAGTGCAGAATAAATAGTGCTTATTGCTTCTTCCCTATTTCTGCCACTTCTTACCATATAAACATCTTCAAAATTTACTGGTGCGTTCAAATCTTTTCTTTTATATTTCATGGTAATAACCCCTTTAATATTCTCTTTATATTAATTTCTAATCTCAAATATATAAAAAATATTAAAAAAAGAAATAAAAAATAATTTACTTTGCGCTTTCTTTAATCATTAACGTTTCTTGAATAATGTCTCTATATTTATATTCAAAAGTTAACTTTACTTGTTTAGTTGAAACTGTATCTGTTGCTAAAGCATTTTTCAACTTACAAATAATTTCTGCTTGGCCATCGATCAATCTTGCTTCGTTAATCTTGCCGCCTTGTTTACATTCCCATCCAGCATCATCAATTGAATAAGTTAACTTTTCCTGTACACCAAAATCTTCTCCCAACTTAGTTACTTTTCCACCGCCAACATTACTAATCTTGACTTTTAATGCCATGATCCCCTTACCTGCAGTACTTTCTTCAACAGATGCAACAGTTATCGGTGCTCCTGATACAAAGAATTCTTTAGCTCCCTCAACATCACAAACACGGTTATCTTTAAGATCTTCTTTTAAACAAACTTCAGGTATCAATACATAAGTTTCATATTTGTAATCAACATTTGCAAACCATTCCCTGTTAATCGCTCCTGTAACTTCACTTTGATAACTTACATCAGTTCCAAAAGTTATTGTTTCTTCACCACCAGTACTTAGAAGTTCAGAAACTGTATCAACCATTTCTGTATTTTTAATATTCCATGATGGGATTCCAGTAAATTCTTCGTTAGAAGGGCCCATTAAACGAACTTCTACATCTCCTGGTTGAACTTCGTACTCTCCTTTGTTACCTAACGTAACTTCAATTGGAAACTTTTCAGTATCAAATATACTATACACTCCTGATTCTTCAATTCCAAAAAGTTCAAAATTAGCGATTACTCCTTGTGTTCCACCATAAAACGCTTTTCCACTATTGGTTTGTACTTGTTCTCCTTCACAAGCACTAAGGAATAATAAGCTAGCTAATAATATCGTTAAAAGTATTAATTTTTTCATTTTATTACCTCTTTTACTTTGATTATTACAGACAAAAAGACATCACTTTTCTATAGGAATACTCTGCTATCTTTTTGGCGTACTAAAAATGCGTATATTATGCCTTTAAGCATTTTTATTACTATAGAAAGAGATAATGGTATTTAAAGTTTACTCTGGTGTACGAACTATTTTTACTTGTTTGGTTTGTGATTGGATATAGCTATAATCCAAATCAATTAACAATGGTGTTTCAAATGCAACGTTACCATTAATATTAAATCTACAAACCATTTTACCATTTCCATTTGTTAATCTTACTATTTTATCGCTTGGTTTACAATTAACCGGGCTTCCTCCCATCAGGCTAACATCATAACGAACTTTATCAACATCCTCATATTCTAAAGAAGTTTCTCCACATCTACTAATATCTGCATCAGGATGTAACACTCGACCAGTTCCAAAGTTAGTGATAGAAATTTCAAAAATGGCTTGACCTCCTACCATATTTACTCCAACATAATTTACACCAACAGGTCCGCCTTGTCCAGACATACCAATGCCATGTGGGATGCAATTTTTTTGTTCAGAAGTAATTTGATAAAATAATGGGTCTAAACAAACTTGTGGATTTGCCATGGTATGATATCTGTAACAAGTTAAAAAGTTTAAGTTAGGGGTATATTCAAAAACGCCAAAAGGTAATTGCACATTTGGTGCTCTGAACTCTAACATGTTTACTCCCCCATAAACGTTGTAAAGATTTTTTCCTTCCAAAATGTCAAGACTCTCACTACACATTTTTGGTGTACTAATATCACCACGAAGAATGTTTGTATCAAAACCGGTAATTTGTACAAAACAATCTTGTGGGTACAAATCAGAATTCCCTCTATTATTTAATTCCACGATTGTAATCAATTCATTTTGGTCATACATTACGGCAGGGGGCGTGTTTGGAAGAATTCTTAATTCTAATCCTTGCGTTCCCGTTTGGACCATTCTTGCTGCTGTTGCAGTGTCTATGGGATTTTCTCCACCCGCAACTCTTCCTTTACAAGAAGATAATAATAACAATGAACTTACTAATAGAACTATTACTATTAACCTAATCACACTCTTTTTCATTATTCTATTAGTAAAAAATTAGCGTATTTAAGCTTTTTGGTAAAGTAAGAAAGAAAACAATTATAAATAAATAACGATTTCGTTAAAAAAGTTTACAATTAACAATATTGCCTATGGAGAAAAAAATGACAAAATTCAAAATTTTACACTTTAAAAATGACTGTATTAGTTGTGGTGCATGTGCTGCAATTTGTCCTGACTTTTGGGAAATGGATGATGAAGGTATGGCTCACCTAAAAGAATCTAAACAAAATAAAGATTGTTGGGAAAGAGAAATTGATACTGAAGAAAATAGGGCAAAAAATCAAGAAGCAGCCGATGCTTGTCCTGTACAAATAATTAAATTAGAAGAACAATAATTATGAGAAAACTTTCTATCTTAAATACCAGGGAAATTAAAAAAATAAAAGAGATTCTTTTTTCTCAATTTTCTTATAATCTTAGTAGAAATTATGCTTATCTAATGAATGAGAGAAATCGTCTTTTCATTGTTAACAAAGATATCTCTCATTTAAACATTGATAATTTGATTTTGGATCGTTATGGCCTTTATTTTGGTGAACTATCAGGAACCGAGTTAAGGTTAAGTAAAGAGGGTGCTCAATTTGTGGCTAGAACAGCTAAAGAAACTAAACAGAAATTATCTAATATCATACCTCTTATTAAAGAGGAAATAAAAAGTTATTTTAAAGGAAATGATCTCCCAAAAGAGTTATCTAATGAAAATCGTTTTGTTCTACTAAGTTATAATCACGATATTTTTGGATGTGCCAAATATAAAAATGGAACCATTATTAATTCTCTACCTAAAATCTATCGCGGAGAAGTTATAATTTGAGAACAAAGTAAAAAATAAAGAATTAAAGAAAAAAGATCAAAGAATAAAAATTATTCTTCTGATTGTTCATTACAGCTAACTTCTGCAGTATTTGGGTCTGTTCCAGTAACAATACACTCAGTACCTTGAAGATCACCTTTAGCTAATTTAGTCAAAGCTGCAATTCTTTCTAATAAGTTTCCTTGAATTTCAACAGTTTCTTGATCCAATAATTTAACTGTAGCTATTCCTTCTGGGTTTGAGTTTACCCAATCAACACAAGTTTCATTACTAAAGTATTCTGGTAATGCACAAGGGTTTCCGGAAACAATTTTCTTAAGACTAATTGTATTTTGACCAGTCATTACGCCAACATAGCCTAACTGAAGAGCTTTGCTAACTTCTAATCCTGTAGATACTAAAGTAGTATAATCATCTCCTAAACAAGCTGGAACGCTGTTCAAATTAGTACAACTTAATATTTCTTCTACTTCATCAGAACTGTTTGTGTCATATGCATCTACGCTTGCATCAATTCCTGCATCATATAAATCTGCATTTGCATCAGTTTCTGTGTTGTATGCATCTGCATTTGAATCAATTCCTATATCATATAAATCTTCGTTTGCATCAGTTTCTGCGTCGTATGCATCTACACTTGAATCAATTCCTATATCATATAAATCTTCGTTTGCATCCATTTCTGCATCTTCTGCATCTCCTACAATTGCATCAATTCCAAGATCAATTCTAGAATCATATAAATCTTCTCTGCCAGAATCATTATCAATATTATCATTAGTGTCTGTGTATGTAATATCTGAACCCGGGATTTGTGGTTTTTCTGATTCACTACCGCATCCAGAACCAAAAGCAATTATTCCTACTGTAACTCCAGCAGTCAATACATTTTTCAAATAATTTATCATGTTATTTCACCTTTATCAAATTTTAATTGAATTTGTTACTCCTCAATGGTATGTCTATTTAAATCTTTCGCATAATTTGTTACTTTGAAGTAATGGTCACCGAAAAATTTATAAAAGAAGTCCTACTAAACGGTAGTAATTCAACCTGTTAGGAGGAAAATATAATGATAACAAAAAAAATACAATCTTTATTTATGGTTTTAATTTTACTTACTTTAGTTGGTTCATTTGCTTTAGCTGACGCTGAACAAGAAGCAATTTTAAAGTACAAATTAGGTGAATTAGAACTTTCTAGTGCATTGTTAAGCGAAGAGGCAGAGAGTTTATTTACTCAATATGATAATATTGGTGCTACTAATGGTATTCTTAATAGATTATACACTCTAGAACTTTCTTTATATGGAGAAATTGATGTTTTAGATGAATCTATCAGTTTGGCTGAAGAATTAAAATTAGACGAATTATCTGGCAAATTTAAAGAAATAAAAAAAGTTGATAGTTATAATTATGACAAAATTAGAGGGATTTTAGGTGTACATGATGTGGATCGAGATGGAATTGGAAAAGCAACAGACAACTGTCCTTTAATAAAAAATCCAAACCAAGAAGATATGGATTCTGATGGCGTTGGTGATGTTTGTGATAATTGTTTAGAAACAGTTAACTCTAACCAACTTGATCTTGATAAAGATGGTTTTGGTAATGCTTGCGATAATTGTATGCTTACCCCTAACCCTGAACAAGAAGACGTTGATAATGATGGACAAGGAAACAGTTGCGATTTAGATTCTGATAATGATGGTATCTTAAACAGTAATGATAATTGTCCTTTGGACGCTAATACAGACCAAGAAGATGTTGATAATAATGGTGTTGGTGATGTCTGTGAAGTTGACGATAGTTCTGATGATACTGATTCTGATGGAATAGTAAATAGTGAAGACAATTGTCCAGAAGATGCTAATGCTGATCAAATGGATACTGATGAAGATGGTGTAGGAGATGTCTGCGATGTTTATGATAATCCTAATGATTTAGATAATGATTGGATTGATGATGAGTTTGATAATTGTTTAGGTGTATCAAATCCTGCTCAGACTGACACTGATGGAGATGGAATTGGAGATGCTTGTGAAACTGATCTTCCACCTGATTCAACTACTCCTGACGCACCAACTTTAACTAGTAACGAACAAAAATATCAAGATTTGAATGACGATTTTAAAGATTACGAAGATGACTTTGATTATTATGAGAAAAAGTATGACGATGCGGTTGACGATGATGATGAAAGTGATATTGAGAAGTATGAAGATAGACTAAACGATCTTGATGATGATTTGGACAATCTTGATGATGATGTTAATGATCTGATTGATGACTTGGAAGATGATGGTGTTACTAACGAAGAGGAAGCAGTTATTAATGATTTGGAAGACTTAGTAGATGATATTGATGAACTAAAAGAAGATATTGATGACTTAATCGATGGTAGTAATAGTAATGACAATGGAACTCAACAGGTTATAAGTAATTATATCCCTCCTCCAAGTAGCAGCAGTAGTAAAGGAAGTAAAATTGTTATTGAACCTTTAGAGTTACCTACAAATGGTTTAGTTCAAAGCGAGGAAACAACTACTTGGGAAAGTGTTCGTGTTGTAGCATTGATGGTTGCAGGGATTGTTCTTTTAGTTGCTTTAATACTGTTCTTGTTTGTAGTGTTGTTAAAGAAATAAAAAAATTAAAGAAGATTTTTTTCTTCTCTTTTTTCTTTTTACGTTTTTATATTTTTATTACAAAACGCTAAAAAAGATAGTGTCTTTTTTGCATCCCAACAATCATAGTTTTAATTTTAGAGGACGTCTTCAATTGGCTTTTTATTTTTAAGTTGTTTAGTGGCTTCTTTAGCTTGTGTTTGTAAGTCTACACCTAGATTTTTTAATTCTGTAATGTGCATTTGCATTAATTGTTCCACAATCTGTAAAATCCTTAACATCTCTTCACGTTCTTTAGCCAAAGTTGCTAAACTGCCTTTATGAAATCCAATTTGTTCATCTTTTGAACCTTTATCTTGTTTATTTGCCATTCTTAATTCAATTTTAGACTATTTTATTAAAGTTTTGGTTTTAATACGCTGTCCAGAAAGTCATAACAATGTATATTGGGGCCCTGGCTTGCCGAGGTGGGTACTCTGCAGGAGTACGATGTCCACCGTGTCCCAATATACAAATTAGTGAGAAAACGTTATCTCCTCTTTAATTCTAAAATTATCTCTTCGGCAACATAATCTTTATATATGGTTAACAAATTTTGATATTGAAAATGAAAAATAAACTTAAACACATTTATGAGAATAATTATAAAGTTCTTTTACTAATCCCTTTTGTACTATTAATTTTGGCTTTTGTGCAAATTGGATTACAAACAGCAATTACTGGTGATTTTGTTAACAAAGGAGTTACTTTAAAAGGTGGTTCTACCATTACTATTAACAAAGAGATTGCTATCTTACCAAATGAATTGGAATTAACGCTTCAAAGTAATTTTCCTAAAGCAGATTTAAATGTTAGAACAATAACTTCTGCTGGAAAAGTTGTAGGTATTGCAATTGATTCTGATGCACAGGAAAACAATGAAATTAGTGCTTTGACATCTTTACTTAAGAAGGAATTATCATTAACAGAAAATGATTATAACATTGAAGTGATGGGGTCTTCTTTGGGGAATAGTTTCTTCAAACAAACTTTTGCAGCTTTAATTATTGCATTCATTCTTATGGGTATTGTTGTACTTATTTACTTTAGAACAATCATTCCAAGTTTGGCAGTAATCTTAGCAGCATTTTCTGACATTGTTGTTACTTTGGCAATATTTAATCTTACTGGCATGAAACTTTCCACTGCTGGAATTGCTGCTTTTTTGATGTTGATAGGTTATTCTGTTGACACTGATATTTTGTTAAGTTCGAGGCTCCTAAAAAGAAAGGAAGGGACAGTCATGGAAAGAATTTATGGTGCAATGCGAACAGGTTTAACAATGAGTACTACTACTCTCGTGGCAATTTTTACTGCAATTATTTTTGTTGAAAGCGAGATTGTTAAACAAATTATGATCATACTTTTTATTGGGTTACTAGTTGATTTAGTAATGACTTGGATTCAAAATGTAGGAGTATTGAGAATGTACTTGGAGAAGAAGACAAAATGAAAGAAGAAATAAAAAAAGTATTTACTAATTGGAAAGTAATTCTATTATTTATATTTCTACTTTTTGCACTAATATCTATTAGGCCACAAATTTTAGGTAATGATGGTGTAATGATTAAAAGTGTTGATCAAAATTCTTCAGCTTCTTTAGCAGGTATAGAAAATCCGTCTGCCCAATTAACTCCTTTAGCCAAAGAAAAAATTATTTCTGTAAATGGTGCGCCCGTAACAAATATTGAAACTTATTTTAATATCGTTCATAAACTTTTACCTAACAGGACTATCAAAATTGAAACTAACAGAGGTTTCTACAGCTTAAAAACTATTGGTGATAACGGAACTATTAATCTAGGATTAAATGTTAAAGACGCTCCCACATCAAACATCAGAAAAGGGTTAGACTTAGAGGGTGGAACTAGAGTATTATTAAAACCTGCTGAAGAAGTTTCTGATGATGATTTAGAGATTACCATTGCTAATTTGAAAGAAAGATTAAACGTTTATGGATTAAGTGATGTTATTGTTAGAGCTGCTTCTGATCTTTCTGGGGAAGATTTCATTTTAATTGAAATTGCAGGAGTTACAGAAGATGAAGTGAAAGAATTATTATCTAAGCAAGGAAAGTTTGAAGCAGCAATCGGAAATGAAACTGTTTTCTTTGGCGGTAAAAAAGATATTACTTATGTTTGTAGAAGTGCAGATTGTTCAGGAATTGATCCTGGACAAGGCTGTTCAAAAATTGATGGTGGTTATGTTTGTCGATTCTTTTTTGGAATTAGTTTAAGTGAAAAAGCTGCAGAAAGACAAGCTTCACTAACTAAAGATTTAACAGTAATCACGGACGAAAGCGGAGAGGGATATTTAAGTGAAGATTTAATTTTATTGTTAGATGATAAAGAAGTTGATTCTTTAAAAATCGGTGCTGACCTTAAAGGCAGAGCTTCAACTAACATACAAATTTCTGGTTCTGGTGTTGGGGCTTCTCAAACAGAAGCAATAACCAATTCTTTACAGAATATGAAGAAATTACAAACAATAATTATCACTGGAAGTTTACCGGTGAAATTAGATGTTGTTAAAATGGATACTATCTCTCCTTCATTAGGAAAAGAGTTTCTAAATAACATGATCTTAGTTGGTCTCTTAGTAGTTCTTGCAGTAGTTTTAGTAGTCTTAATTCGATACCGTAAAATAAAAATAGTTTTACCCATGGTTTTAACAATGATTTCAGAGATGATTCTTATTTTAGGTTTTGCCGCTCTTGTAGGTTGGAACTTAGATTTAGCTGCAATTGCAGGAATAATCATTGTTGCTGGTACTGGGGTTGATCATTTAATTATTATTACCGATGAAACCCTTAAAGGAGAAGTTATCTCCGATTGGAAACGTAGAACTAAAAATGCTATGTTTATTGTTATGGGTGCATACTTCACAACTTGTGCTGGAATGTTACCATTATGGTTTGCTGGTGCAGGATTATTGAAAGGTTTTGCATTTACTACCATTGTGGGTATATCATTTGGGGTCTTAGTTGCTCGTCCCGCTTATGCAGCAATGATTGAAATCTTATTGAAAGAATAAAGAGAATAAAAAGATAAAGATGGATAGTTCCAAAAAAGCAATTTTTTTAATGGTGCTTTGCACCTTCTTTACTTCTTTAGGACAATTGTTATGGAAGTCTGGCGTCAATAAGATTGATTTATCTTTTGGTATTATTACCATTTTTAACTTACCATTTATACTTGGATTTGTGTCTTATGGCGTTGGTGCAATGTTTATGCTCGTAGCTTTTAAGAAAGGCGAACTAAGTGTTCTTTATCCAATTATTGCGACCAGTTATGTTTGGGTTAGTTTATTATCTCCAATCATATTTGTTACTGATTCTATGAATCTTATCAAGTGGTTTGGCGTTGGTGTTATTATTATTTCAGTAAGTTTACTGGGTTATGGTTCAGCACGTAACAATAAAAAGGTGATTGTAAGTGGTTAATTTAATTGCAATCATCCTTGTACTTGTTGGTTCTGTTATTGGTGCACTTGGAGCGTTGATAATAAAGAAAGGTACAGACAAACATTCTTTCTTTCGCTTATTTAGAAGCAAGTCTTTATTGTTTGGTTTTTTTGTTTATGCTCTTTCAACAGTATTTTATGTTTTGGCATTGAGAATGGAAGAATTAAGTATCATTTATCCGTTAGTCTCAGTAACATATATCTGGACAACATTATTCTCAGTAAGGTTTCTCAAAGAAAAGATGAACAAATGGAAATGGATTTCTTTAATTGGAATTATTATCGGAGTTATTTTAATTGGGATTGGAAGTTAACTCTTTTTAAACAATTTATAAAATATTGTTGGTAAAATAAATGCGACTGCGAATATCCCCGCTATTATCCAAGGATTGTGTAAACTATTTTTTATTTTTATTTCTGTGATAAATCTATTAGATACAAAAACCATTGTCATCATATTCGCTAAAGCGATTAAAGGTACTAAAAATCCTGCAACCAAATGGTTTTTACTTTTTAAATGGCCAATGTCAGTTATTAAAAAATTGTACAAAAATCCAATTGTTCCACCTAAAAGGGCAGTAATTGGATAAATTATTAGTTGATTAAAAACAATTAGGAAAGGTATTAATATTAATGATACTAATAAGTTGGCAAAGATTATTACCACTAAAGCACTCCAAAAAACTATTTTTGAAAAATGCACATCATGTTCCTTCTCTTGTTCTAATATTGATTCAGCTTTTTTAATTTCTTCTTCACTCCATCCTTTCTCTTTAAGTTCCAATCTTTTTTTAGATTTCATTTTAGTTCCATCGAAATGTGTTGGGCAATTTTATCATATTCTTTTGATAATCCTGAATGGGGAAACAAATATGTTAAAGGAGATTGTTTGTGTAATGCTTTTCTAAATTTACGATGATGTCTAATATTCCCAATAATTGGATATCCTAATATCTGTTCAACTTCTTGTGCTGTTAATTCATTCCAGCCTCTATTTGACATGTTTAATATAATCCCTCCAATTGTATTTTGATGAGACATAGCTAATTTAATGGTTTTTAATGCATCCATCACTGAACTGAGATTAGGGTTAGTGACAATAATAGCCTCGTCCGTATTTTTTAACACTTGGCCCACTTCATAACCTAACCCGCTTGGGGAATCAACAAGAACAAAATCCGCTTGTCTATCAAGATGTTCAAAAGCTTCACTTAATTTTTGAGGATTAGTCTTTTGATATTCTGAATACGATGGTGATGCAGGGATTATAGAAACGCCACTTTCATGTAAATAAGTTACTTCATGTAATCCTTTTTCTTTTCTTAAAAGTTGATTGACTGTTCCTTTAGGGTTAGTCATTCCCAAATGTATTGCAAGATTTGGCGTAACCAAATTTGCGTCGAGAAGGAGAGTTTTCTTACCAGTTTTGTTTAAAGCTACTCCTATATTTAAAGCAGTAGTAGTTTTTCCGACTCCACCTTTTCCAGATACTAAAGCAATAAAACGTGTCATTTTGAAACCTCTTTTGAACTTGATAATGATACTTAAAATTAGAAGGTATTTAATATTTTCTCTATTAGAGTTATAAAGTTATCAAGAATCTAGTCCTCCTTTTCTTTCTCACCCAAGACTAGTTTACGAGAATGAACTAAAAGTTGGTGTGCAAAACGTTCACAGTTGGTTAAATTGTCAATATTTACTTCCGCTGTACAATTGCCTTCCATATCCACAATTAAAGTAACATGCCTTCTAAACTCTCTTCTTCTTGTGTATGGAAGTTTTAGGACATTCTTTAAGAATTGATAAAAGTGAAGATGTTTTTGTAAAAGCGCATCATCAGGAAAAAGTTCTGCTAACATTCTTGCTCTTAATGCAGGACTTTTCGCTAAAGGCTCATCACCATTTTCTTTTTTTAGAAATGCTTCAATAATTAAATCATAAATTCCCACTAATCTGTTTAAAGCATTAATAATAACATCTACTGTTCGGGTATATTTTAAACTTACATAAATGATGTGTTCCAAACGTTTAAGTTCTTCTCCTGCTTCTAAAATGAGGTCTGTTATATATTCCATATGCGCGGGTTGATAATATAAAAAGTCCTTCTATATATTATTTTCTGTTTTTTTTTGTTAAAAAAGGTCAATTCTGGACTCTTTTTTTAAATAGAGACTAAAAAAAAGAAAAGTATATATACTTCATATGTTTACTTCTGGATAATGGCATTAGATGATGAATTAGATAATAAATTTGGCCGAGCAAGAATTCCTCATGATTTTTTAGAACATTATACTGCTTCTCGTCAACATCAAGAAGATACCGATGATGATGGATTGGGTAATGGTTCTGGGATGTATATTATAGATTTTTCTGATCCTCAACCAGAAACAACACAAGTATATACTACCGGCAAACACAAAGGTGAACCTGTAGATGCAATTCATTGTTGTGGTTTTTATGACGTTTAAGATTTAATTACTATTTTTTGTTAAACTTTTATAATTTACTTAATTCAATAAATTAGCCCACGCCCCACACAGGGTTGTTCTTACGTTTTATCTCTGCAATTTCTTTAAGGACATCAATTTCTATTTTAGAAAGATGTTTTTTTAACTCTTTTAATTTTTTAAAATCTCTTTCTGGAATGTCTGTATATAAAAAATCGCCCTCTCCAATTTGTCTGCCAACTGTAACACCATCCATACTCATTGCAACTTGTTTGCCTTGTTCAGCTGTGTTTACAGTTTCTTTTCCTTCTTGCATACTTTTTACAGAAGAGATATTTTTCCCTTCCATGTTCATTATCGGATCGCCACTTTTAATTTTACCAATTTCAATCTCTACACCTACAATTGCAGGATTACTTTGTCTGAAAATGTAACCTTTAAGGATTGCAAATTTACATGGTCTAATTAGTGATGCTAACCCTTTAAGTTCAATCATGCTCTTAAGTTTACCAATATATTCTTCATACTCTTCAATAATTTTATAAATCACATCGTTAGTAATTATTTTAAGATCTTTATTTTTAGCAATTTCTATCAATTCTTCTGAAACTTTAACATTAAAACCTAACAGTACCGCACTGAATTGATCTTTATCTCTTAATGATTCTAATTTTGAGATCTCTTTTTTACTAATTTCGCCAATTGCAGAAGATGAAATTGGAATATTTTTCCCCTCTAATAAGTTTCTTAATGCTTCTAATCCACCAATTGTATCAGCTTTAATCATTACACCGATACATTCATCGCACTCAGAAATAACTTCTCCCACTTCTTCTTGCACTTCTTGTTTGAGTATTTCAGTTTTATCATTATCTTTACTTGAACAACTTCTAACTGGCATTCCTGAAATTGCACCATCTAATCCTGGGGCAGAAATCTTTACTCCGGTCGCTGCAAAAACTTCTTTAACATTTTTGAAACGGCTTTTCTTTTCTCGCATATCGCAAAGTTCTGCGGGTTCAAGTAAAGCTCTTATTTTTACAACTATTGGTTGTTCAATCCCCCCAATTATTAAAGTGTCATTAACTTTCAAATGGCCATTGTAAATAATTGTATCTATAGTAACACCAAGACCTTTTTCTTCTTTAACTTCTAATATGGTTCCTTTAGCGTCTCCTTTTTCTTCAATTTCTAATTTTTTTTCTAAGAATTTTTGTGCTAAACCTGTAAGGACCACTAATAATTCTGGGATCCCTTGGCCAGTGTGTGCGGAAATTGGGACTATTGCTAATTGTTTAGTATAATCTTCAACTCGGTCAAAACGTTCTGATTGTAATCCCAACTCAGAAAATTTACCAACAAGTTCATACATCTTTTTTTCAAACTCTCCTTGAATGTTTGTATTTAATGAATTGATGTTTTCTATTAATGATTTATTCTTATCATCTTGCCAACCGTGTAACAAATCAATTTTGTTAGCAGCAACAATGAATGGAACTTTGTTTGCTTTAAGAATTTCGATAGATTCAATAGTTTGTGGTTTAAAACCCTCTTTAATATCAACGACAAGAATTGCTATGTCTGCTAAAGAACCACCACGTTTTCTTAAAGAGGTGAACGCAGCGTGACCTGGTGTATCAATTGCAAGAAGTCCGGGCACTGTAAGTGTATCTTTAAATGCATTTAATAGGGGCCCACATATTTTTTTAATAGTTTCAATTGGAATTATAGAAACCCCAATTGCTTGTGTAATCGCTCCTGCTTCTCCTTTTGTAACAACACTTTGCCTAATTTTATCTAGTAAAGATGTTTTACCATGATCTACATGGCCAACTACTGTTAACAAAACTTTTCTAGTGCTCATGTTTTCATAATTTATGGAATATTTTTTAAAGCTTTCTTATATTATTTGTTACAATGAAACTAATCACAGAAAATAATATTCAAATAAAAGCAACTCTTCCTGAAAAAGATCCAACTAAAAAGCAAGAGGTATTTTATAATCCGTTGATGGAGTCTAACAGAAACATTTCAATTGTTTTATTAAATTCTATTAGTAATAAAAAGATGAATATTGCTTTACCTCTAGCCGGTTCTGGAATTAGAGGGTTAAGATTTTTAAAAGAATTGAAGAAGGGAAAAATTGAAACATTACATTTTAATGATAAGAAAGATAATTTTATTGAAAACATTACTGGAAACTTAGAACTTAATAACATTAAAACGGATAAAATAAAAATATGCAATGAAGATGCAGAATTGTTTTTATTAAATCAACATCACAACGAGTTTTGTGGATACTTTGATTACATTGATTTGGATCCATTCGGAACTCCAAATCCATTCGTTTCTGCAGCTGTTAACAAGATTAAAAGAAATGGTATTATTGCAGTTACTGCAACGGATACTGCAGCTTTATCTGGAACATATCCCAAAGTTACTAAAAGAAAATATTGGGCTCGGTCTTTAAGGAATTATATGATGCATGAAATTGGATTAAGAATCTTAATCAGGAAAGTTCAATTACAAGGGGTACAATTTGATAAAGCTCTAGTTCCTGTTTTAGCTTATCACAAAGATCATTACTTTAGGATATATCTCATGAATTCTAGTAGCAAAGAAAAATGTGATGAAATCCTTAAAAACCATCAATATTTACTTTGTTGTCCTAAGTGCCTAAATTTTAAACAATCTAATTATAATTGTGGGAAATGTGAATGTGGTTTTAATTTCGATTATGCTGGTCTATTATGGACAGGAAAATTGTTTGATAATAAATTAGTTGCTAAAATGGCAAAAAACAATTCTTTTCCCGAAGAGCAAAAGTTTCTTGATTTATTGAAAGAAGAATCTAAAAAAGATTTACTTGGTTTTTATGATCTACATATTATTGAGAAGAAGTATAAAATTCGTTCTGGTAAAATGGGCCCATTATTGAAGAAATTGAAAGCGGTAAGAACACATTTTTCTTTGTATGGGATTAAAACTGAAAAGAATATTAAAGAAATTGTAAAGAAAATTACATCTTTTTGATAAATATTTTAGCCTTTTTAACATCATCTACAATCAAACCACTAATCCCACGATTAACTTTTTCGATTAAATCATCTTGGTTATCTTTTCCGTAAGACCAAACTTCTAAGTTATTATTCTTAGCTTCTTCAATTAAGTTTTGGTATAAAAGAGGCGTTGGTAGAATTAATAATTGTGTGTTTAATCTTTTTGCTTGATTGATAATTAGGGGTGAATATAACAAAAATCGTGATAAGTTTTTAATTTCTTTAAAATGAACTACTAACCCTTTTTTTACTGGTAATTCTGTGTATTCTATAATTGTTTCAGGAGTCCCAATAATTATTACATTTTTCCAAAGTTTATGTTCATTAATAAAAGAAGTTAGTAAATGACTAATCCCAGGTTGTTTTATATCAAATACCCAGTTTTGATTTGGAAAATGATCAATTACTTCTTCAAGGGAAGGTATTTCTTCACCATTGGGATACTTTGCAGTTTGAATTTGAGCAATAGTACTTTCACTCACAATTCCTTGCTGATTAGTCATTTTTTCTAATTCTAAATCGTGGAAAACAATTAATTGTTGATCTTTAGTTGACTGAATATCAATTTCTATAAAATCTGCTTTATTTTGTACTGCAAATTTTATATTTTGGAGAGTATTTTGACTTTTATTATTCATAGAACCCCGATGACCAATTACTTTTAAATTTTTTAATTCCTCTTTCGATGCTTTCCTTCCTGTTTCAAAATAACTCTGGACTTGAGCAATAAAATGAGAATTACTGTGGGGTACATTCACTTTTGTCCAAGTATTCAGTGCAAAAGCCATTAATAATAAAATAATGGTTTTCTTAAACCAATTTCTGAATCCATTTTGTTTAATTTTATTTAATATTTTAAACTGAATTTCTTGAATATTACTTTTAATCTCATTGTTAATTGAATTTTCTTGTTTTTCTAATAAGAGAAATTCTTTCAATGTTTCTGTGGTGTATAATTCCGCTTTTACTCTCAACAAAGCCATTCTTGATTCTTGATAATTTTGATCTAATTTTTGTAAGAATAGTAGTAGTAAACTAATTTCTTCATTAAATTCAGGTATAGAATTATTCTCTAAAACTGTAATGAAGTTTTGCATAGTATCTATTAACGAAGAAATGTTATTTTTCAAAATATTGAAATTGGATTTAGAAATTATTCCTTTTTTCTCTAGTTTGTTAATTATTTTTCTTTTTTTGGATAAATTATTTTTGTAATTTTTACTTAAACCATTAAGCGATTTTCTAAATAATTTGAACCTCTTTTTATAGGAATGCATCAATTATAGGAAATTAAACAGATTATATAAAATTAACTAGAAATAAAATAATGACTAAACATTTTTAAATAACTGTTAAAATTAATATTAAAAAAGAGTTCTTTTAGATGTTAATTAAAAAAATGTTAGAATCAAAAATAGTATTGGGCATAGAATCTAAACATACTGACTGTTACGGTCATTTAAATAATGCTAATTATCATCACTACTTTCAATTGGGTAGGAGAGATCTGCAAGAAATAAATGGTTTTTCTGAAGACTATTTAATTTCTCAAAATAAAGGCTTATTAGTTTCTGGGGGGACTATTAGAATTATGAACGAAATTTCTGCAAATCAAGAAGCGAAAATATATTCTCGTTTCAAAAGTGAGTTTACTGATTATAGAATTAACTTAGAACAAGCAATGATTTTTCAAAAAGATGAGAAAAACAGAATGGCGGCGTTGAATTTGTTAGAAATGTATTTTATTGAAAAAGTTGGTGATGAGAAAAGGGTTGTTCCCATGCCAGATTATTTTAAAGAATCTTTATCCGTGGGAATTGAAATTCTCAGTTATAAATCAGTAATATTGAATCCAAAAACATTATTAGTAATGAATGGTGGTGAAAATGTTCAGATTAATATTAAACCAGAAATAATTTTAAATCCACTATGGTTAAAGAAAATTAATGAGAAATAAAAAAACAATAATCCTAACCCATTGCTAAATCCATCTTAGCCACTTCTGCTGATTGAACACCTTCAAGTTCACCCATCTTAGCAGCTGTTGCTTCAAAGTCTGCACCTTCAACTTCGTACATACCTAAAATAAGTACTGCTTTTAATCCAAAAGCAATAGGGTCAATTTTAGATTGCATCTCTCCTATTGCACCCTCTTCTCGAGCAATTCCTAACGCTTTTTCCTTAATTGGGTCCAAATCTATTTCTACAGATTCAGGCATTAGTTTAAATGTAATAATAGCTTTTGCCATGATTATTTTACCTCTTAGTTTGGTCCTTCAAATCCACATTTAGGACATTTGTATTTTAATGCATTAGATCGTGCATTTTTACTTCTAGTAATTTCATACTCACCACATTGTGGACATTTGAATGAAACACTCCCAGGATCATTGGAAATGCTTCTTCCGGTTGCTAAACATTTTTTGTCTACCATTTTAATGCTCAGAACAAGGGTGGTTTTATAAAGTTTGTGTTAGGCTTATATTTCTAATTGTTTTATTTAACAAGAATTACTACTCTTTTTCTTCAACACTTACTTTATTTCCCTCTATTTTAAATCCAATATTTAAGAATTGTTCAGCAACGTAAATGTTTGTTTTAGTGTGATTACTAATTTCTCTAGTCTCAATTTCTGACCCTGATAATAAAGACATGAACTGGATTAATTGATCTGCCAAGTTTCTATCAACAGCAGTTTTAGAATCAATTTCTTTTTTTAGTTTTTCTGCAGCTTTTCTACCAATTTCTTCAGACTTTTTATTTCTTTCAATTAACGCATCTCCTCCGAGAATAACAGGATTGTCAAAGTCTACTTTACCATTTTGACTAAAGATTGCCCAAAGAACAATCTCACCGCCAACACTTAATGTGTTACTATATTCTGTTCTAATATTAATTGGACAATCATAATTTGATAAAGATTTTTTAGCAGATTTTTCAATTCTTTCAGCAATTTCATGTTCTTCTAGTTCTGATGAAACATTAACATTTCCTCTAATCTGTTCCAAAGTTCCTTGTTTAATTAAATCTACTTTAGAAGTCTTTAAAGCAAGGTCTTCGTTAAACTGTTGGAAACTATCATAATCCTGCAATTTAAATCTGGAATTAATTTCTAATTGTACTTCTCCATTGCCTTTCGGATAATAACCTCTCTTAAGAACTTTTAATTCAATTTTGTCAACGAACCTTTGTAAGTGAGGGATTAAAACATTTTGTAGGTAATCTACTGAAGCTTGCCACTTTCCACAAGTTCCACCTTTGATATTTAATGTGATTTTTCCTGGTGCAAATAAACAAGGAAGAATTATTGCTTGCAAAAATAAACTTATACTTCCTGCAGTTTCAATATCAATACTATATTTTCCTCTTTTAATCTTTTCAGGATGGTACCAAAATTCTTTTGTACCAATTTCAATCTCAGATGTTTTGGCGTTACAAATTTCTTTCAGAGCTTTAATGGCATGCAAATGTTGTGCTTTTAATCCACCACCATCCCCTTTCCCTGCACGGATATTATCTACTGCAAATGGTTTGCCGGTTAGTGTTGAAAGTGCTAAAGCTGTTCTTACTAATGCTCCTCCTCCGGATCCATATGCACCATCTAGTTTAATCATGTATTAGTTAGAATTAGTTGGTTGTTTTTATTAATTTCCTTAATTATAACAAAAAACTTAATAAATAGGTTAGATCCTTTGCTCTTTGTTGGGGACATAGTATAACCTGGCTAGAAATAGTTAATAGCTATTGTCCACTATAGGGGCCTCCAGTAATGGAGAGTTGAGCTGAAAAGCGATGAAATAACTTTTCCCTGAAGCAAGCCTTAGATCTGGGTTCGAATCCCAGTGTCCCCATTTTTTTAATTCCCGTAACATATATAAACAATAATTATTTAATTCTAAACATGTATCAAAAAAGAGGTCAACCAAAAGAGTATAGTGGTTTCTTTGGAAAAAATAGGTTATGGGTGGCAGTTTGTACACTTATAGGAACTACTGTTGGAGCAGGAATTTTAGGAATACCTTATGTTATTGCAAAAACGGGAATTGTTTACGGCTTAATTCTACTCTTACTAATTGGAACTGCTTACATTTTCATTAATTTGTTTGTTGGAGAAATAGTTTTACGAACTAAAGAACAACATCAATTGGTTGGTTATGTTGGTAAATATTTAGGGACGTGGGGTAAAAGAATAATGTGTCTCTCTATTCTCATAGTTTCTTATGGTGCATTAACTGCTTACTTAATTGGGGTGGGGGCAACATTACACTCAATATTTAAAATTGGTTTTCCATTACTTTACTCTTTAATCTTTTTTGTGTTAACATTTTACATTGTTTACAAAGGCATTAAAGCAACAGGTAAAGCAGAACTGATTTTAATTTCTTTACTATTCTTGATAGTTTTGGTGATTGGTTTTCTTTCAATAGGTAAAATTGATGTTCTTAATTTTAAACCTCATGATATTGGAAAAATTTTCTTGCCTTACGGTGTAATAGTTTTCGCTTTTTTAGGGTTACCATCAATCCCTGAACTCCAAGAAGAGCTTGGTAAACAAAAAAAGAAAATGAAAAAAGCGATTATTATTGGTTCAGTAATACCCATTATTTTGTACATTTTATTTTCTGTAGTGATTATAGGAATAGTGGGATTAAACAATTTCGAACTTCTTGAACCTAATGAAAGAATTGCTACGATCGCTTTAAGTATGTATTCTTATCCTGTATTGGGTATTCTTGCTAATACTCTTGCAATATTAGCAATGTTGACTTCATTTTTAACAATTGGAATTGCTTTAGTATGTACTTTCCAATATGATTACAAATTTTCTAATTTGACTTCATTGTTTCTGACATTTTCATTACCTCTTTTGATTGTTTTATTCGACTTTACTTCTTTTATCAGCATTTTGGGTCTTACCGGTGCAATAGCTGGTGGGCTCAGTGGCATTTTGATAATTTTTACTTATTGGAAAGCTAAGCTTCTTGGGAATAGAAAACCGGAATATTCTATAGGCAAGAATAAGATTTTGGCTCTAATTTTAATACTAATGTTTGTTTTTGGGATAATAATACAATTCTGGTAAATGTTTCTTCTGCACTTTGTCACTACTTTAGGTTACTCAATAGTCCAAAAGATTTATATATGAGTGTCTACTCGAGGGTAGTGTTTAGTTAAATTTATTTAATGAGGGAAACTGTGGTTGACATGAAACTTAATAGGAATAAACAAAGTACTTTAGAACTTCTTGCAGGTAAAGTTGGTGAAAGTAAAGATGACGTAGAAAAAGCTTTGCCTCTCTTAGGTTATAATATTAGCGACAGAGGATATTTATTAGGAGAGAATGAAGAAGGAAAAGTTAAACGCCTTAAGAGAGACGTCGTTCAAGATGCTTTGATGGATTATTTTTCCACTTTAGATGAAAGTTCTCCGAAAATTGTAATCCCTCTACCTGTAAGTTCAATTGGTGATCCTCATTCTGAACAAGATCTTTGTAGTAAAGAATATGAAATTACTGGTGAACTTATTGATACTCAGGATTCTGAGGATTTAAATGATGTTTTGGAACAATCAAAAAACTTACCTGCTATTGCTCCTCCACCACTTCTTAGAAGATCTCCTGCTCCTGGTGATAAAAGCGAATCCCTAGATGAATTAAAAGGTGATAAATGGTTCCTAGACGAAATAAAAAGCCCCGAGACTCCAGAAAAGACTGATGAATGGGCAACAACTGCTGTTGGAAAAAGTAATTGGGGTAAAAGAATTCTTATCACTGGAACAGTTTTAGCTTCTTTAGTTGGCGCTTATGTTCTTGGAAATTATCATGGAACTTTGGTTACAAAGAATAGTTATGATGTCCAAGTTTCTCAATTGGAGAAATCTAATGAAAGAAATGCTTCTTTGTTAAAAAGAAACAGTGTCAAACAAAAATCATTAACAAAAAATTTAGAATTTTTAAATCAAACCAATGAATCTCTTTTTACTGAAAATTTAAATTTATTACAAAAGTATGAGTCATTTGATGAACAATTAAAATCAGTAAAAGATAAATTAAGCACTTATCATTCTGCTAATGGGGACTTATCATCCTTGCTTGATCAAAAAGAAAATGAATTGAATAAATTAAACCAAAGTTATGACCAAGCAGGAATTCAATTATTAAACTTACAAGAACAACTAGTTGATTCAAAGTTCTTACCTCTTGATTCAGATGACAATAGCTTAGTTGAAGAAAATTCATTTTTATCTTATCTTCTTGAACAATCTCAATTAGAATTGTCTGAATTAGAATGCGATTATCTAACTTTACATGAGCGTGTTTTAGGGTTGGAAGAAACTCTGCCAGAACTGGAATCGTTAAAAGTTGAGAAAGAAGAATTATCAACTTACATTACTGAATTAGAGGACTCTTTAGCAAAAGTAACTTTGGAGAATAATGGAGAAGCTGAAGATAACACTAAACTGTTTGAACAATTAAAAGTTGCAGAAGAAAGTCTTACTAAAATAGAAGCATCTTATCACGCTTTAGAGGAAGAGTTTAGTTTATTTACTGAAGATTTTGTAACCATTCAAGAATCTCACAATAATTTAACTAATCGGTACATAGAATTGGAAGGGAAACTTTCTCAATCACAACAATTAATCGAAATGAAGAAAGTAGAGTATGATGCGGTTAATGATAATTATGCTTTTGAATTAGGCGACAATCAAATCACCATTGCAGATTTATCTGATGAAAATAATCAACTAAAAAGTTTTAATTCTCATTTAGAAGAAGATAACAAACAGTTAGCAGAACTTCAAAATCAGTTTGTTGTTAATCCTTATCAGCAAATTCAAGGGATTTTAATTGGTCCTGAAACTGAGAGGTCTGAGAAATTAAAAGATCTTGTGGTTAATTACTTGAAACATAGAACAGTAAACAAAACAATTGTTGTAGATGGAAATGACTGTAATGTTGCTTTAGGAAATCTTTATGATACCCTTGTTGGTATTTCTGGAGATAATGATAAAGCAATTAGAGACGAATTTGTAAGTTATACTCAACGTATTTGCGGTAATCTTGACCCCGAAAAAGGTCAAGTTGAATTTAAGCTGAAAAAATAAATATAAAACATTGTGGGGTAAAAAAAATGTTTAAAAAAGCAATAACATATGCAGCGTTTTTGACTGCACTTGGCATGGGCGGATCAGCTCTTGCTGACGAAATTGAAACAAATAGTGTGAGTGATAATCAAGCACAAACTGAGTTTGTACCTCTTGCATCTGAGACTACAGAATTACTACCTTGTGATCCTGTTGTAAATACACCTGTTAAAAAGGTAATTAGAAATAGAAAACCAAACTGTGCGGATATGTACAATGGACAAGGAATGTGTTTACAGGATACTGTTGCAGCATCATTAGGATTAAATTCTGAAGATTCTTTAACTGGATACTGTGCAGGAACTAAAGTGCCTACTGAAGCAACAAGAAATCCAAACAGATGCTATGACACTGCTGGTGTTACAAGTCTAAGTGCAACTTTAAATGATGCATTAGCAAGCTTACCAAAAATTTCAGATTTAGAACAGTTTGCATTAGGATTAGACGCTAACAAATGTAAAGCAGATTACGAAACTTTAACTGCAGGATTAAAAACTGCTGGAATGAAGAAAACTGCTTGGCAAACTGCTGAGAAAAATTTAGGAGATTATGTTGCAGGTGTTTTACCTACTGAAGAAAAAGCAGAAGAAATTACTGATGTTTTAACTCCATACAAACTATTGTCTCAAGAATTAGTTGCTGAAACTCCAAGGGTTGACGTTGATAAAAGCAAAGAACTAATTGAGACTGTTAACAACACTAAAAGAGCTTATCTTGAAGAAGTTCAATCAGTAAATGATTACGCAGAACATTTAAAGAAAGTTGGTTGTGCTTACAAACATCCTGAAAAAGAAAGTGATGGTTCTGTTGATGTTACTTTAACTGGTAAAGCTGTTGCTCATGGTATTGGAGATGATGGTTTTACTTTTGGTGGTGAATTAGATCTTGATGTAATTCGCTCATACAACAACGGATGGGGATTTGGTGGTTCTTTAAACTTGAATGGGACTAACTACTTTGAACCAATGTCTAGTACTGAAAATCATGCTGACGAAAGTATTAACTTCTTAACTCAGGATGTTTCATCTACTACTGAATATGCTCGTAGAGGAAGCATTACCGCAAGAGCTGAAAAGAAATGGAACAGTTGGTTATCTACACATCTTGAAGGTGGAGTTGCAGTAGTCAATGAATCATCTACTAAAGATATTGTTCGTGATGGAGAAGCACTTCCAAGAATTTCTGAAAGTGAAGAACTTGTTGCTGCTGAAGGAACTTTTGGTTTAAAAGTTAACCCTTGGAAAGGTTTAACTTTTGACCTTGAAGGTAGAGGAAACAGTTTAGGCCTTTTTGATGCAACTTTAGGATTGGGATATACTTGGAGTAATCCACTTTACAAATAATTAATGAGGTTGACAAATTAAAATGAAAAAGTTAACAAGCCTGTTTTGTACTCTTTTGTTATTATTAGCTATTTTTCCTTTAGTTAGTGCTGATAATAGCATCCTAGTTCAGGCTAAATGGGTGGTTGACAGTCAGCCTTATGATGATAAGCAATTGGCTATTGACCAGTATGATACCGCATCTTTTTATGTTGCAGTTGATTACCCAGGAACGTCTGATGATTATAACTTAAATATTGGAATTTACAAAGATGGAACTAAAATTGCAGATCCAGTTTATGTGAGTTCTGAACAATCTCCGAGCGGAACAGAAATGTTCATTTTGGAATACACACCTACTATTTTTGGAACATTTCATGTAGGTATTACTGCTTACACGGATGATGCAGAAAGTAGTGCAGAATTAGAATTAATTGTTGCTTGTAGCGATGTTGATTCTGATAGTGTTTGTGATGATGATGAAGTTTTAGGTTGTACAAACCCTGAAGCTGAGAATTATAACAGTGAAGCTACAAACGATGATGGAAGTTGCGTTTTAACTCCTGTGATTGATGATGAGAATCACGCACCTACTATGGATGTAAATCCTAAAGCTGATAGTATAACTGCTTTAATCTTCCCAACATACGAACTAAAAGTTGATGAAGAAAAAGTTATTACTGTTAATGGTTACGACCAAGATAACGATGATTTAACATTTAGCTTTGTATCTTCAAATGAAAACGATTTACCTACTGGATTAATATTTACAGACAATGGTGATAATACCGCAACTATCGATATTTCTATTTTGAATGCAGGAAGTTATGGTGCAAGAATTGCTGTTTCTGATGGTCAAGCAGAACACTTTTGGGTATTAATTTTCAAAGTTACTGAGAATGTTAATGATGTTAACAATGCTCCAGTTATGGATAATCTTGATTTAGTTGAAGTTGATGAAGGGGAAGTTAAAATCATTACCGTCTCTGCAACAGACGCTAATGGTCAAGATTTAACGTACAATTTTAAAGAAGTTAAAAATGACAATTGTAACGCCCCATTTGATTTTATGTGTTCATGGAATGATATGATTGAGAATTTATTTGGTTACATGTTTGGTGCAGAAACTCTTGATTATGTAAGTTTAAACAAAGAAACTGGTGAGTTTACAATCTCTCCTGGATTTAATTTTGTTAAGCATCCAAGTACTGATAAAACTGTTCAATTTCAGTTTAGGGCATATGATGGTTTTGAATATTCTGAATGGGAACTTTTAACTATTAAAGTTAATGATGTAAATCAGGTCCCAGAAGTTAGCTTTAATGGAAACACTCCATTTGAAGAAGGAAAACAATTGTCTATTACTGTTACTGCAACTGATGCAGATAACGAAGATAATTTAGAAACAACCGTTACTGGTTTACCTGGATGGGCAACTGCTGAGACAAACGAAGATGGTAGTATTTCAATCGTTGGATCTCCTCAAGAAGGAGATGCAGGAGAATATGCTATTATTGTTACTGTTACTGATGGAATCACAATTGTAGAAGTGGGTTATACATTTACTGTTAATCCTACTGGAACTAGTGGTGAAGTTTACGGTTGTATGGATCCTTTAGGATTAAATTACAATTCTGAAGCAACAGTTGATGATGGCAGTTGTGAGTTTTTTCAAGAAACTGATGGTTGTACAGATTCAGAAGCTTTGAATTACAATTCTGAAGCAACAGTTGATGATGGTAGTTGTGATTACCTGGGTCCTGATGATGTTTTAGGTTGTACAGATGAAAGTGCTTTAAATTACAATTCTGAAGCAACAGTTGACGACGGCAGTTGTGAGTTTTTTCAAGAAACTGATGGTTGTACAGATTCAGAAGCTTTGAATTATAATATTGCTGCTACCATTGATGATGGTAGTTGTGGGTACCCTGCTCCAACAACAAATGCTTTTTTCAATAAAGCACATTTTGTTCAGGACAGTGTTACTGCGGGAGATTACGCTTACTTAAATGTTAAAGTTTCTAATAATGGAGATGAAGACATGAGTAACTTGAAAGTTAGTGCAATGATTTACGATTTGGGTGTTAAAGCATCAAGTGGTAAGTTCAATTTAAATGAGGGAGATAACCAAAACTTAGGTTTAGTGTTACCTATCCCTTATGGTGTTGAACAAGGAACTTACACTGTAAAAATTGCTTTGAGTAACAACCATTTCCACGAGACTGCCTATAGGCAGATTGAGGTTATATAAAGTGTTATTTTCAAGTGGGTACCCCTTGTACCTACTGGGGAATGCTAAACTAACGAAAACTTTATATAGGACTCTACTCTCAGAAGGGCAAAAGCAAGATTTTATGCTCTTAGTATAAGAAAATTTGGAGGAATAATGAAAATGAGAAAGCTGTTAAGTATCATGGCTTTATTTGTGATGAGTTTATTGACCATCTCTATGGTTAGTGCAGATTATGTAGCCGGAACTTTAGAAATTGTTGATGTTGAAGTTAATGGTGACAATGTTGATTTGTTAACAAACTCTGATCTAGAAGGTCATACTATTGATGATTTTAGTGGTATGTCTGTTGAAGAAGGTGAAACTTTAGAAATTGAAGTTGGCCTAGAAGCAACTGGTAATATTGAAGACGTTGAAGTTGAAGTTGAAATTAGTGGTTATGAATATAGTGACTATGAAGATTTAGATGATTCAACTCATGTATTTGATATGAGTGGAACTGCATCCGGTTCAACTAAAAAGTCTGTTGATTTAGAAGTAACTCTTCCTAAGAAATTAGAAAAAGATAGATACTTTTTAAGAATCACTACTAATGATAAAGATAATGCAAATATCGTGAAATATGTAGTTTTACAAATTGAACCTGCAAGACACGGTGTTGATATTGCGGATATAGAATTATCCCCAGGAAATACTCAAAAAGCTGGTAAAACTTTCTTAGCTACTGTTTTAGTTGAGAACTTCGGTGACAAGACTGAAAAAGATGTTAAAGTTACTGTAGAAATCCCAGCTTTAGGAGTTAAAGCAACTGAATATATTGATGTTGTAGCAACTGATAATCACAATGTTGATTATGAAGATGTTCCTGAGATGTTCTTACCCTTACCACCTACTGCTGTAGCTGGTGAATATGATTTAATTGTAACTGTTAAGTACGATGATTTAAGAGAAACTGTTACTAAAACTATGAAAGTTAATATTCTAGCTAATGAAATGTTTAGCACTGAAGATACTTTAGTTTTAGCTGTTGGACCTGAATCTCAAACTGTTGCACAAGGACAAACTGCAACCTATGCTTTAGCTTTGACTAATGCTGGACACACTTCTAAAGCTTACGTTTTAGACGTTGTAACTGGTGATTGGGCAACTGCTACTGTTAGTGATGTATTAATTGTTCTTGAACCCGGTAAGAATAAAGTTGTTTACGTTGACGTTACTGTTGCTAATAATGCTGCAGAAGGTTCACATGTTACTAGTGTCGCTTTAAAATCTGGCGATGAAGTACTAGAAACTGTTAGCTTAACTGCTAATGTTGTTGCAGGTAGTACTGATGACGGTTTTAGTCTAAGAAATGGTTTAGAAATTGCTCTGATCGTTTTAGTTGTTTTACTTGTAATCATTGGTTTGATTATCGGTTTCAGTAGACTAAGAAAAGACGACGAAGAAGAGGAAGAACAAACTTATTATTAGGTTTGTTAAACCCAAACAAGGTACTTCCTCCAAATTTTCTTTTTTTTTCTTTTTTTAATGGAGGATTCTTAACTTTTTTTTGGTATGATATTAGTATGTCATTTGCAAGATTATTTTTGTTCTATAACATTTTTATATGATTAATTAATTGAGTATTATAATGGAAATAGTAATAATTGGTGCAGGCCCCGTTGGTTGTTATTGTGCTTATCTCTTGGCAAGATCAGGTCATAACGTTAGTATTTATGAGGAACATTCTAAAATCGGTTCTCCGGTTCAATGTACAGGCTTATTAACTTCTGACTTTGATCAATTTGCTATTCCTTTGAAATCATTTTTAATCAATACTTTTTCAGAAGTTGAAATTAATTCTCCCAATGTTAATGTGAAAATAAAACAAAAAGAGTATTTAGTATGTAGGAAAAAGTTTGATAATCATTTAGCTAATATGGCTCAGAATAATGGGGCTGAAATTCATTTAAATCATTCATTCATTAGGAAAGAAGGAAAATATTTAGTTATTAGAAATGTTAAAGATAATTATGAATTTAAAATTAAGCCCGATGTTGTAATTGGTGCTGATGGTCCAATGTCAAAGACTGCAAATTCTTATGGGTTCTTTCATTACCAAAGAAAAAATTTATTTGGAATACAAGCAACGGTAGAAGGTAATTTTAACAAAAATCAGTATAAAGCATTTTTTGGTAGTGAGTATTCTCCCGGGATGTTTTCCTGGATTGTTCCAGAATCAGATCAGATTGCAAGGGTGGGATTAGTAGCTAAAAAAGATGCTAAAAAGTATTTTGATCTTTTGATGAAAAAGTATGATTTTAAAATTAAAGAAATGCAAGCAGGATTAATTCCTTTATATCATCCTAGACAAAAGTTAAAACTAGATAATTGTTATTTACTTGGAGATGCGTCTGGATTTGTTAAAGCAACAAGTTTTGGAGGGATTATCCCTGGGATGAAACAGGCACAAATTTTGGCAGATTGTATTAATTTTAGAAAGAATTATGATAAAGAAACTAAGAAACTTCGTCAGAGATTATGGTTACATCTTAAAGTAAGAAAAGTCATGGATAAACTTACTGTTGATGAATGGGACAAACTATTGATGGTGGCAAAAAGTTCATCAATTAAAAAAGTATTAGAATCGCACACTAGAGAAAATTTGTTCCCAATCATTTTGAAGACAATTACTAAAGAACCAAAATTAATTTTTTTAGCAAGATATTTGATTTAATTGTTTTCAATCACTTCTAAATAATTTTTATTTAATCCACCCAATCTAAAAATAATAGTTTCATTTATTCCTATTTCTTTAGCTATTTGTAAATCTTCTTTTAATTGTTCTTTAGTTAGTATTGGTTCATTACCATTAATACCTATTGCAATAGTTCCAAAAGCAGCAATGAAATTATCTCCATTCAAATTTTTTCCAATTTTCAACTGTTTCTTAAAAAATTCTTTATTGAATAATGGGTGCATCGAATGGTAAAACATTTTGATGACTTTGGCTTTTCGATTGTTATAATGCAAACCCATTTTTTCTAGTAACATATCTTTCTTTTTTCCTTCTGGATAATATTCGCAAAGATAGATTTTTCCTAAGTGGTTATCAATGAACTTCTTGATCAGTTTTCTGTTACGTAAGAAATTTGGCACTCCTGTGAAAAATAATAAAATATTTTTAGTTAATGGCCATTCTAAATCAAGCATTATAGGACCATTTTGGTTTTTTAATTCTTCAAATATTCTTTTCAAAGCTTTTCTTTTAGTAAACGGAGAAATCCAATAACCTTCTGACTTTTCTAAAATTGGCCAGTAAATGAACTCTTTGATGTGTTTGTTATTAATTGTAGATTTGATCTTCTGAAAATCTTTTAATGATTTAGCTGCTAAGTATAATTTTGTTGGAAAGGTGATTAGGTTGATCTTATTTAAATTTTCTTTTGTTGGGAATTCTTCAAAAAAACTAATTAACATAGACTTTTGCAATACTTTACTATTAATATATCTTTCTTATCTACATAATAGTTATAAACAAAACACAAATAAATAGCTATATGGAAATTAAATTAGCTTTATTTGACCTTGATGGGACTTTGGTTGTTTATGGACATGGGCATTTTCAGTCCAGTTGGGATGCTGTTGGTAAGTCTGCTTTAAAAAACAATCCTCAAGAATGGAAAAGATGGCAAGATAATGTGACCCATTATTATCCTAAACCTGAACTTTATGAGGACTGGTTAGACGAGAATTGTGAGTCTCTTGAAGGAATTTCTACGGATAAAGTTTTTAGCACTATTTTTCCTCCCCCTTACACTACTGGGGTAAAAGACTTTTTTGATTATCTTAAAAAACAAGATATAATTACCGGAATTGTTAGTGCGGGGGTTGGCTTTGTAGCTGAACATGTAAAACGAGATTTAGGATTAGATTTTATGATTGCAAATGAAGTCCATATTTCCAAAGGTCGTTTTTCTGGAACTGGTAAAACTAATGTATCTTTATTTGGTAAAGGGAAAATCATTCAAAATTTAATTTATGAACATGGATTAACTAAAGATGAAGTTATGTTTGTTGGAGACCATAGTAATGATATCCCTGCTTGGAATGAAGTGGGATTACCTATTGGGATGAACTTAAAATCTACAGAATTTGAACAGTACGTAAAAGAAAGTTTTACTAACTTCAATCAACTCTCAGATTATTTAGAGAATAACTTTAAATAAATTAAATCATTTATTATTTAAAATGCCAACATTAATTGCTTGTTTATCATCTGGAAAAGGTACTTGGATTGAAGTAATTAAAATTATTAATTCTCAGCAATGGGATAAAGTTTATTTGATTACTAACCAATTTGGGAAAGATAATTTCAAAGTTCCAAATGAAAATGTAAAGTTAATTCTTGTTGATACTTTTCAGGAAGTTTCTTTGATGATTGAAGTGATTAAGAAAGCTGTTAAGATTTCTGATTTTGAAGTTGCTTTGAACTTTGTTTCTGGAACTGGAAAAGAACATATGGCTGTATTGGAAGCGGTTATGGAATTGGGCCTAAATTTTAGATTAGTTACTTTAAAGAATAATCAAGTTGTTAGTTTAGGGTTAGAAGGGGGTTGAGACTCATTTTATAACCCCATACCACATATAAAGCACTTTATTTGCTGCTTTGATAATTTCATAATCTTGGCCTTTAATTTTTACACAAGTTCCAGATAATTGAATTGATGTTTGGTTACTTTCTTCTAACTGAATTATTGATTGTCCTTTTGTATCCTCACAGTTTAGAATTTCTCTATCTTCACAACCATCATTTTCTTTTGAACATGCTCCTGCGGAATTTCTTCCTAATCCTTGGGCCACATTAGCACTAAGTTCTCTCATTGCAACAACATAATGGCCACTTACAACTTCTGGATCAATTGAAATATAAACCGTATCTGTTTTAGCAAAGTTCTCTGATAATGATCCACTTAAAGGAATTTGTTCAACATCTTTAGGACCAAAATGTAAAGGGATTTTAGTGTTCTGATTTCCAATTTTTACTTCTGTCCACCATAATCCATCAACTTTTATAAAACTAAACCCATTGTAAATATAACCCTCTTTTTCATTTAGTTCTCCATTAAGATTATTTTGATGCAATTGATCAATATCAATCACTTGTGCAGAAGTTAAATTACCATAAAGTTTGAACCCACCTAAAGATAATACAAAAATTCCAAAAATTACAACAATAGCAATAACAATCGTTTTTCCTTCAGCGGAGACTTCTTCTTTATTAATATCTTCTGTGATTGCTTCTTTAATATTTAAAGAGTCCTCTTGATCAAGTTCTTTTTCAATTTTATCACTTATTTTAAGTTCGTCCATACTTAAGTTCTCAGAATATTATTCATTTAAATGTTTTTCGTTAGTTTTCATCCTGTTTAAATATATTATTAACTTCTTTTTTACTTCAATTTCTAAGTCTTTATCTAAACCTATGCTTTCAATTTCCTTGTTCCAATCAATTTCTGGCAATTTAGTTATTGTTCCTTTAAGTTCTCTACCAGTTGCTTTAATATCAGCTTCAATTTTGTAAGCTTCTTTTGTTCCAAACATTTTAGTTGCAGGAAATTTGGTAAAAGCATTAGCGCCAGCTTTAATTAACAAACCAACTTCTTCATATCTTCTGGCAGTAGTACCGGCAATAATCTCTAATTTTGGAAAATTGATCCTGGTTTGAGCAATCCACCACAAGTAATCTTCTGTTTTCGGACCATTGCCAAATTCGAAGATTGTGCCTTTAACTGGTTTCAAAGCATAGAAAGTAATTCTTTCTAAATTATGTTTAGTTATGAATTGTTTGAGAAGTTTGAAATCCTCTTTTTTTTCTCCTAAGCCAATAACCATTGTCATACTTTTCTGGAAATCTTCAAGTTTTTCAAACATTTCTTCATAGGGAGCAATGGGTTTGTCTGGACAAATTTCATCATGCAATTTTGGTTCAATTGTTTCTATACTAGATACGACCCCTTTAACGTATGGTTTGAATAACTCTAAATCTTCATCTGCGATAGTTCCGATATTTAACCATATTTTTTCTCCGTAAACCTTACTAATAAGTTTAATTCTTTCTAACATCTCCTCTTTTGGAAAGATTCTATAACCCCCTGTAAGAAATTCTATTCTCCAGCCAAGTTTTTTACAAAGAAGTGCTTCAACCAAGTCTGAACTTAATGACCGCTTTGCAGTTTTTGCATGTTGAACCTTATGTTTAATTGTACTTCTGAAACAGAATTTACAAGTACCAATGTCACAATACCAACTAAGAAAGATACATCTGCCGTACCAAGTATTGTTTGGAAAATTATCTTTGTAAACTTGGTCCGCTTGTTCTATTAATTGTTCTGTTTCAGGGTTCATAAAATGTTTATTTTGGAAGTGTATTTATAAGATTTGGCTTATTTTTTGTGAATCATTCTGAATAACTGGTTTTAAATGTTATGGTGTTATTCTTATTGTTAATTAAAGAAAAATAAAGGATTCCCTTTTTATTTCATCCAGGACATAAAAACTTTGAATATTTTCTATATTATATTCTTTTTCTAATTTTTCAATAAAGTTTTCACTTTCTTTAAGAGATTTAAAGATACCCTCAATCAAAAAATTATAACCATTATTAATTTTAAACAAAGAATTAACTTTGTGATTACAGTTTAAGTGCTTTTCTAATTTATCCCTTTCGTGAGAATTAATCTTGATCAAGATTTTTGTTTTTATTGGGAAACCCAACTTTGAAAAGTCTACTAAACAAGAAAATTTTTGAATTTCTTTTTTATCAAAATCTTTCAATCTGTCAAATATTGTTGAGATTGGAACGCTTGTTTCTTTTGAGAGGCTAGTTAGCTTAATACGAGAGTTCTCTCTTAGTTTTGAGATCAAGAGTAAATCTTTTTTATTTAAATTTGCCATTTTCATGGATTAGAAATCGCTCCCACCAAAAGCGTATGGTTCTAATTTACCAGAACTATAATTTAATTCATACTCACATTCTGGACATTCCATTATATCCCTCGCTGTATTATTCAGCGAGGAATGACCAGAAATCTGATTAGAAAAATGCATATCCCTCCAGATTTCTCGTTTATTCTTCTGTAAGAACGTAGATAAATCTTTTTCAGGAAGTAATCCCGTTTCAGCTCTTTTATCGGCAGATGCAGAGAAATAATTGTTTAAATATCTGTCCAGCCCATATTTACAATTGGAACACCAGCTTCTGCCACCGCCCATGTCATCGGCAAGGGATTCAATCGTTGCCATTTTTAATAATCTCCTTTAAATTATTATATAATTCTTTGATGTTTTTCTCTCCTATGCCCTCGTAATAAATCAACTCTTCAATGGAGATACTTTTCTTTTGATTTAATGACAATTGCCATTTACAATAATTATCATGGGTGCCAGGAATTGCAAAAAGTTCATGGTGATTCTCAGGCAATATAAAAAAAATGTGGTAATGGTCTCTTCCCATTTCTTCATAATCATGTTTGATAAGTATTCTAATATCTTTGTTCTTCTCTTTAGCAACATTAACGGCTTCATGGTATAATTTTACAATATTACTGTGGTAGAAATGTTTTAACTCATACTTTTTTCTTTTTTTCTTAAAATCTATTGAATCAATATTCTCTTGATATTTTTTAATTAAATCTCTTTTCTCGGAATCTATCATCTCAATAGATTCTAAGATCCATTTTTCTTCTTCAAAAATATCTTCTAACATTTTTTATTGTCTCCTGTTTTTTCTACAGTTTTACTTTGGTAAATCTGATTTAACATTTCTATTTGCATTTTACTCAATTCTTGTAGAGATATTCTCTTTTCTACAATTTTATGGATAATCTGGAATTCGTGTTTTCTATGATAGTGGGTTTGACCTATAAGCCCTTCACATCCGTAATGATCTTTACCCAATTCAAGACTAACATTGTTCTTTTGATATTCTTCTTTTAATTGCAGAACATGTTTCTCGGCTTCCTTTTTGTTCCAGAAATATTGGTACCTTCTTTTTTTTGTAACAACATCAAACATATTTTCTTTGATTTGATCACCAAATCCCCTAATATTTTCAGTTTCTTCTATATAATGAAGGCAAACAAATTTATCTTCGCTTATAATATCTGATTTAATATCTAATTTTTCAGAAATATCATATTTAATTATGGATTTAATAAGGGAGTTTCCCATTTCTTTAATTATGTTTCTTTCTTTTCCAATTTCTATTAATTCTTCCAGTGAAATTTTTCTTTTGGAATCTTGAAGTGAACCTTTCCAATAAGAACCTGGAAACCTTTCTCTAGGGAATTCACATTCAATGTATTTTATTTCATTGAAATCGATTGTTAAAATGTTGTAATGCAGGTCCAGTTGAGTATAATTATGGCCATTAGAGTCATAATAAAAACTTTTTGAGAACATTCCTTTCGGGGTTTTTCTAACCCAAAATTCCGCTTTTTCAATAAGTTCTTTAATTACTCTTTTTTCATATCCATTTTTTTCTACAAATTCCCAGAAAGTTTCTGCATTTTCTAAATTTTGATCTAAAACTTGGGCCATTATTTTTGTGAGTGCCATATAACTACTATGGTGTTGTGGGAAATATGTTTGTTTCTTACAAAATATTTATATCAGTGTTGTATTTTCAGCTTAATATGGACAAAGAAACAGTTTCTAAAATAAACAATTTTGTTGCTCAAAAGCCTAGGACTATCCAAGAAGTAGCTCAATTTATTGGGAAAAACTGGAGAACAGCAGATTCTTACATAAATAAGATCAGTGAAGAACAGGGAACGATTTCAGTAAGAACTTTTCGTGGAGGAACAAGGGGAGCGTTAAAGATTGTTTATTGGAACATGATAGACAAAAACCAATCTACATTTCAAGAAATGCTTTTTCAACGAATAATTAATTGTAAAAATAAATTTGATTTTAGTTCTTTTGACATTTATCAATACATTGATGATTCTGGACGAGAATGTTTTATTGAGGAACAAGAAGACAATCTTAATATCAAACAGGATTTGATTAAAACTGTTTCTAGTGGTGAAAAACAAGTTTTAATTTTTTCGGGGGATTTATCTTGGGCGGAAGCTAAACAAGGCAAAGAAAAATTGTCGAAATGTTTTGAGAATTTAATTAAAAAAAATGTTTCCATCAAAATCATTGCTAATATTGATTTAAATTCTATTAAGAATGTCAAGAAAATAACCGAGATTAATCATAAATTGGGAAAAGAATTAATTGAGGTACGTCATTGTCAACAGCCTTTAAGGGCTTTCATTGTTGACGATAATCTTGCCAGGATTAAAGAGAAATATTTTTTGAAGAAAACGGCCACCAATACATTTTTGTTTTATTCAATCACTGATGAAGATTGGATTAATTGGTTACAGAAAATGTTTTGGCATTTCTTTTCAACAGCAATCTCTGCAGAGAAAAGAATCAAAGATTTAGAAAGTATTAGGTAAAAGCCCCTAGGGAGAGTTGCACTCCCGATCTACTGCTGTCTGAAATCAAAGATTTCTGAACAAATCTCAGTTTCTTCGATTTTACGAGGCAGTCGCTATAGCTACTAAGCCACAGGGGCATAAAATAACTTTTAATTAACAATATTTATAAATTCTCCTCCAAAATTTAAACAAATGGAAGTTATTCTTTACAATGATCAGTATCAATCACAGTTAAAAGAACTGCTTACAAATTTTGAAAAAGAAGTTGAATTTAAATCTAATTCTTTAGATGATGATTTGTTGGAAATGGTTGAAGAGGATGTTACCAATACATTACATCAAATAGAACTTGGGAATGATGGTTGTTATTTAGCTTTATCTTCAGCCAATAAGGTAGTTGGGTTTCAATTAACTCATTTGTACAATAATGAAGCTGACAATAAGATTAAACCAGGAGATTTAGAATTATCTCGTTTATATGTTCATCCTCAATTTAGAAAAAAAGGTATTGCTAGGATGTTAGATGAACATTGTTTAGAAAGAGTTAAGGAAGTTGATGGGATTAATAGGGTAATTACTTTTGTTGAAGAAGGTAATCCTAACATGTTTCTGAAGAAAGAATTGGGTTTTAGAAAATGTTTTGGTTACCAAGATGGTTCAAGAATATATAATTTCTTTAACAAGTCTATTTAATTTGTGCTAACAATTCTTCTTTGCTTTTGAATTTCTTTTGACATTCAAAACAAACTTCATATTTTTTACTCTTGCCAGGTTTTTTGACAATTGTCCCTTTTATTTTTTCTAAGAATAATTCAATTAATTTATTTCCACATATTGAACATTTAGCCATTTTAAATGTTAGAATTGTTCTGCTCTTTTAAAACTTTTTCTCTCTTCAGTAAATGCCAACACTCCAGAAGATACACTTAACGGATCATAACCACCTTCTAAAACTAAAAAATATGGTTTTAATGTGTCATCCAAAATTTCTTTTAATCTTTTATAAGCCCAATTACCTTTACCTACCATAAAACCACCACCCATAATATGGCCATAATTGGTATTATCAATTGCATGCGTATCAAATCCTGCACTTACTGCAATGATTGTTGGTGAGAATTGTTCAATTGCAGGGATTAACCTTTGCTCTAATGCTTTTACATAAAGTTCATCATCTGCATTCGCTCTTAAAAAAACATTTTCTGAGTTAACTGGTTCATATAATCCGTTTCTATCTGAAACTGGCCAAATACTATTATGATTAATTGAAAAGTAAAATGCTCGATCTTGATTTTCTACATATTTTAACGTTCCGTCTCCTAAATGTAAATCAACATCAATAATCATCACTCTTTCTTTTTTTTCATCTGTTTCTTCCTGTTGAAGAAGGTATTCAGTGGCAATAGCAATATTATTAAAAATACAAAAACCGCTCGCTTTGTCAGGATGAGCATGGTGTCCGGGAGGCCTTACTAAAGCAAACGCATTTTGACCACTTTTTGCTAATTGTGCGGCTCTTACAGAAGCGCCAACGGCCAAACAAGCAATGTTAAAACTATTTCTTCCCACATATGTATCTTCCGCTTCATCAACTGCTAATATTCCTTTATCTTGTATTTTAGCACAAGTTGATTCAATTTCTTCAATATATCCTTCGGTATGGAATAATTGAAGGTAAGATTTGTATCGTTTTAACTCATCAGGGGAATCTTTAACTAATTCTATTATTGAAGAATTTTCTCCATTTTCAAGAGATTCTATCTCTTTAGCAATTAAAGAATTTCCATCTAAAATAAAATCTAATCTTTCTGGCCTTTCCATACAACCTGGGCTAGTTAAATGTTCTAAAAACTGTGGATGGTAAATAAATCTCATATAACTACTTCCTAGTAGTCTTAGTTTATAAAAGTTTGCAATAACAATTATATGTTCACCACTCATAAGTTAATAAAATCGAAAGATTTAAAAACAACCATTGTTAATTATTAACAATGGATGATTACTTAGATGATTTTATAGATGACGAGGATAGTTCTAGCCTTTATTTAGAAAGTGTTCCTATTAATGCTGGAGAGAATAGTAAAAATAATAGCTTTAACTCTGATTTAGAGAGTATTCCAACAGATGGAGATGAATGGTCTTTTATTCAATGGAGTCTTAAAGAACTTAAAAAAGAATTAGACTATGGCGCATTAACTAAAGATCGCTATCAATTAGCACAAGACAGATTATTAAAAGATCATTATCGCTCTTTATCTAGGTTAAAGAAAAAAGGAGAATTATCTGAAATTGAGTTTGATAAATTATGTTCTGAAAGAAACTTAAAAGTTCCAAATAAATCAAAACTTAACTTCGAATTAATAGAAAAAGGTAATCCCCTTGTACGTTCTTTAGAAGATTTATATTTTAGAAATATTGATGGCAGTTTACCTACTGAACAAGAAAGAGGTTATCTTGGAGAAAATGTTCTTGTGGCATTTCAGGATAAAAAACCAGCAGGGGCAATCTGGACTTCAGATGTAGAAAGCAGAAGTGGCAATTTAAGAACCTATATAGAAGCTCTTTATGTACGAGAAATATTTAGAGGAAATAATCTTGGTTCAAAGTTAATACTAAATGTGTTGCAATCTTCAGAATCAGAAGCAATTTGTTTAAATCCCGAACCAAATGCAGTTCAATTTTATCAACGAAATGGTTTTTTTACTTATCAAACTAGGATGGAAGATGATGATCTAATCTACGAAAAAATGATTTTACCTTTAACAAAAGATACTTTTAATCATTATTTAAATCGTTGTCAAGAAAACTTGTTTGAGTTGTCTCGGTGTCTTAGCCGAGGTAATATTAAATCTGAAGAAGTAAAACTTAGAGGGGAACATTTTTTTTCAGGGATGGTTTTTGATAATCAAAGTGCAAATTTAAGTCCTCAAGAATGGAATAAGTATGTCAGTTCAGTGATGGATATTTTAGAAGAAAAAAAAGAGGATGTGAAATTAGACCTTAATGAACTTCCTTTTACGATGTTTGTTTACAAAAGACTTGGTTTAGGGCACAAACTTTTAGATTCTTACCAAAAATAATATAAATGGAGTCAATGAACTTACTTCTATGAAGAAAAGAATTGCTATCCTTGATAAAGAGAAATGTCATCCTAATGAATGTGGTGATTATCTTTGTGTTAAGTTATGTCCAGTAAATCGTACGGGCAAAGATTGTATCCTCAAAGATGAATTGACTAGTAAAGCGTTTATTGACGAACTACTTTGTACTGGTTGCGGTATTTGTCAAAACAGGTGTCCATTTGAGGCTATTCAAATTATTAATCTTCCTGAACAATTGAATCAAGAACCCGTCCATAGGTATGGGGAGAACATGTTTCAACTTTTTTCTTTACCAACGCCTTTATTTGGACAAGTTACAGGAATTCTTGGAAGAAATGGAATTGGTAAAACTACTGCATTAAAAATTTTGGCAGGATTATTAAAACCAAATTTGGGAGATTGGAACAAAGAGGCAGATTTTAAAGAAGTGATAAACCATTTTAAAGGAACAGAAATGCAAGCTTTCTTAGAAAAATTAGAAAAGAAGGAAGTTACTTTATCTTATAAACCTCAACAAGTTGATTTAATTCCAAAACAGTTTTCTGGAACAGTTAAAGAATTGTTAACTAAAGTTGATACTAACAATAAACTTGACGAAATTACTGAGAAGTTAAGTTTGGGGAATTTTATTAATAATGATGTTAATAAGATTTCTGGTGGAGAGTTGCAAAGAGTAGCAATTGCTGCTTCTGTTTTAAAAAGTGGAAACATCTATTTGTTTGATGAACCAACCTCTTATTTAGATATTAAGCAAAGAGTAAATATTTCAAAATTCATTCAATCATTGGCAGACGAAAAAACTGCAGTGCTAGTTATTGAACACGATTTAATTATCTTAGATTACATGACAGATTTGTTAAATATAATGTATGGGCAAGAATCTGCTTATGGGATTGTTTCAGGATTGAAAAGTTCTCGTGAAGGAATTAATGCCTTCTTGGAAGGTTTTCTTAAAGAAGAGAATGTTCGTTTTAGAGATCGTGCAATCAAGTTTGAGAAAGCTCAAGATCGCGGATTAGGTATTCCAGAAAAGTTAGTCTCTTGGAAGAAACTGAAAAAGAAATTAGGCAACTTCACTTTAGAAGCAGAGGAAGGAGAATTAAATAAGAACGAAGTTATTGGTATTTTAGGAGAGAATGGGATTGGAAAAACATCTTTCATTAAAGTATTAGCAGGATTGATTAAACCAGATTCTGGTGAGATTAATGAAGAAATTAAAGTTGCTTACAAACCACAATATTTAGAAACTGATTCTGATATGTTAGTTGTACAATATTTAGATGAAGCAATTAAAAAGTATAGTAATCAATTGATTAAGCCTTTAGGCGTTAACAAACTTCTAATGAAAAAGTTATCTGACCTTTCTGGAGGAGAATTACAAAAAGTTTCTATAGTGAATTGTTTGGGTCAAGATGCAGAACTATTTTTATTAGATGAACCTTCTGCTTATTTGGACGTTGAGCAAAGGTTATTAATTTCAAAAGTAATTAAACATGTTGCTTTTGAAAGAGAAGTTACTGTAATGGTTGTTGATCACGATTTAATGTTTTTAGATTATTTATCTGATCGGTTAGTTGTTTTTGTCGGTGAGCCAGCTAAGAAAGGTTTGATGAAAGGCCCATTTACAATGGAAGAAGGGATGAATATATTCTTAGAAGAGTTGGGAATAACATTAAGAAGGGATTTAGGATCTCATCGACCACGAATAAATAAAGTTAATTCTGTAAAAGATAGAGAACAAAGATCTGCTGGGAAAATGTATTATAGTTGATTATTTTATCTTCATTTTACTATAATCAACTAATCTCAACTTGTAATCAGAAACTTTCCAAGTTACATTGTTTGGTTGTCCCAAATCTTCTCCAGAAGCTTGCATTTTTATTCCACCGTTGGAAACATTAATCTCTACTTCTGGAGTGATGATCTCATAAACATTTTTGCTACGATATTTACCTAACCAAATTGGTAAAGCGTTATTAATAAGTTCCATTATCGTTAAATAACGGTTACCAGCAATTGCTCTTAGATGCATTTCTTTATTTTCACGAGCGATTTCTGCGTGGGGAAATGCTATAAAATTAAAACCAAAATATTTTGATGTGCCGGCAACTATAGAATGAACATCACTCTCTTGTGCAAAACGATAATTATTTCCTGGAGAACATTCAAAGTAATTAGCTTTTTTACCAAACTCGTAAACTAACTTTGCTCCTTTTGGAAAAGTGATTTCAAATTCCGGTTTTTTACCAGTAAGAACTTCAGTAGCGGCAGGGGCGACTGCTGCCAAATATCCTGCTAGGCCTCTAAAACCACTTTTCTTAAACTGGTTATACCAACTTAAAATTATTGCATCCCAACCAACACCAGTAAATGGGCTATAATTCTTAACCGTTTTCCCAGATTGGTCTTTATGTTTAATCTCAATTAAAGAGATTTCAACCAGAGGAAGATTGTCAAACTCACAATTTAATATTGCTTCTAATTGTTTAATGTGTTTTTTTGTAGCTTTAACTTCATAAGATAAGCCATTTCCAGTGCCCATTTTTAATAAAGCAAATGTTTGTTGATTAAAATAGTCTGGACTTTTTAATATCTGGATCAACTTATTTGTTTCATATTTTACTGTTCCATCACCACCACCAAGAGCAATAATCTGTGGTTTTCTTTGAATTATTTCATCTCTAGAACATTCTTCATAAAAACTGATGCCCAAATCATCCCTAAAGTGTTTCTTGATTTCTTCTTCTAGTCTTGATGTAACATTTCCTGCTTTGGAATTTAAACGGATTGCTAAACTGTCTACCATTTGATATTGTTTTTAACTATCTTATATAAAAATAATTGAAAGAAAAAATATATTTTTAACTAACACTAACACTTCCTTGCATTCCTGGATGAAACTGGCAAAAGTAATTAAAACTGCCTTTTTGCATGAATGTATAAGACCCAGTTGCTCCAACAGTCAAAAGAGAATCAAAATTGCCGTTTTCTAATGTTGCAGTATGATCTACAGAGTCTTTGTTAACCCATTCAACAGTATCTCCTAAAGAAATTTCTAGATCTGTTGGCATGAATTGGTTATTTTCAATTACTACTTGATGAACCTCTCCTGTTGGTTTTGCTTCAGGATTAACATCTTCAGTAACATCAGCGTATTCATGCGTTGGATAATCAGACACTTCTTCTTTACTGCAGGACACTAATAGTGTTAATGTAAACAAAATTAAAAAAAAAGTTAATATTTTTTTTGAAAAAATATTAAATTTTTCTAAACCTTTTTCATTCTTCAAAAGTTTCATTTTCATAAGTTAATTTTATCTGCGAACTTTCCAATGATTGGAATGTACTTCTCTTCTCCAGATAAAGCATAAACTATTCCAATTATCCAAAGAACTAGCATTAACAACATTCCTAACGGCATGATAATAAACCAACCGATAAGTGGAATCATTCCCGCTACTGCAATAATAATGTAAGCAATGAATAACACTAGACCTTGTTTAGCATAAAACATAGCCTATTTGTTTTCTTTCTTTGCTAATAATACTATTAAAAATCCTATGATTGTTAAAAACACTCCTAAAAATGCAAATACTTTACCATCTTCTATATCTTTCTTAGACATTTTAATAAACCCCCTAATAATAATTGTTAAATCAAATAATATCTTTTATGTTTAAAATACTTTCTGTTTAATTAAATCTTTAATCTCTTCCAGACAGTCTAAGTTTAACCCTAATATGATCGCCGTTTCATAAAACTTCTTAAAGAATGTTTTTGCATCTTGTTGTGATATAATTTGCTTAAAAATTACAGATAATTTTCTGTTTTCTTCTTTTCTTAATTCTGTAAGCAATATTTGATATTTGGGATTTCCAGAAGAAATTATTTCATATAATTCTTTATACAAAACCTTATTTTTATTTTTAATAAAATAAGTGAACATCACTAAACACATGTATAACCCAAAATAATATTCTTCATCCTTGGCTTGCTTGAGATTATAACTAAAATATCTTTTTACACTTTGGTGGTAAGGGTTAATTCTTGTTATATTGATCACCTTTTTTGGTGCATATATCATCTCTTGGAATGTTGTCAACCCTTCAACTCTAACAAGGTCTAATTGGGTTATATTTTTCATTTCTTGTCTTAATAGTTTTGCTGCTAAAGGATCTAGGACATGAGTCATTTCATGAAGCACACTCCCAGTTAATTCTGAAACAATATCCATTTGACTTTGTTTTTTATCTTTATATCTTTGGAAAAGTCCCAATACTAAGTTAGTTGGAACAATCATCAATAAATTATTGGCCCGAGGTTGTTGATGGATTTTATTATTTTTGTATTTATTTCCCACATAAATATAATATTTGATTATTTCTTTTCCATCCATTTCGTTTTTGGTATAGATATTAATGTTTAAATTAAATTTAGAAGAATATACTTTCTCAAATATTTGGGACCTTTTAGTAATAATTAATTTAAATACGCGTGAAAATATTCTGTTCAAAAATTCATAAAATATTCCTATTTCTCTTTTTGGATTATCTATGTGGGAGAACCATCTCTTATCGTTTTCATCAATTTCAACAACCAATTTAACATTAAATCTTCTAACTAATTTACCCGTTTTAGCTTCAACTTTGAATCTAATATTTTTTTTATAATTCATTTTTATTTACTAAATATCTTTCTCCAATCTTTCTTATAATACTTCACAAAGAAGTATAATGCTACGATGACCATAATTAAACTGAACCATTGGCCTATGGTAAATCCTTTCCAAAGAACATCTTCTCTATAGAAATCTACAATGAATCTTCCCAATCCTTCCCAGAAAACAAAGTTCCAAAAGACGAAACCAGGTTTAAATTCTTTCCAAAAAGTTAACAAAAACAGCCAGCCAGTAATAATAACCCTTTTTCCTGCTGCATATAAAGTTGATGGATGCCTGCAAAGATTATCATGTTTTGGAAAAATAACGCACCATTTACCTTGAAATGGTCTGCCAACCAATTCTCCATTAATAAAGTTAGAGATTCTTCCTAATGCTAAAGCAAATAAAGTGGGTATTGACATCACATCTGCCATTTTCCAAAAGTTAAGTTTATGTTTTTTACAATAAATCCAACAAGCAATAACAATTCCTACAAAACCACCATGGAATGACATTCCCCCTTGCCAAATCTTAAAGAAATTTAATGGGTTTAAGAGGTAATAAGCTGGTTCCCAAAACACTTCAAATAATCTAGAACCAATCAAAACACCTACCATTAGCCAGAACATAAAGTCCCAAATTTGATCTTTAGACAATTCTAATTTACTTTTCTTTCTAAGATAATACATCCAGCCAATAGCTAAAAAGAATCCTAGAACATAAGTTATTCCATACCAACGAATCTCTAATGGTCCTAATGAAAGTAATGTTGGATTGAGGTTATGAATGTACATAAAAGTTACCATTTGTTATATTATTATTAAATCTTTTTGAAAAATGTCCCATTACAATGAAAAATAGACTTTCTCTCACAGAAAACTTTATATATTAACCTTATCTACTAATTTCATAATCATAATTTAAAAACGAGGGTGAAATATCATGGAAAATAAAGAAAAAAATTATTCTAAAGAACTTTTAGGTAAAACTATTGTATCTAAGTCAGGAAAAAAGTTTGGTGAGGTTGGAGATTTAATCTTTGAAACAGGTTCAGGGGAGCTAATTCATATCCTTCTAAGAAACCCAACATCTTATACTGAAAAGATTGAACTTGAAAAGACTAAAGATGGTCACATTTTAATCCCATTTTCAGCAGTAATTGCTACTGGCGATTTTATTGTTGTTGCTGAAGAAGATATAGTTTAGATTTCTTTTATTACTTTTGTTTTTTCTATTTTTTTTGTCCTAATATGAAGCAACTTCCAAAAATTCTTTATTTTCTGATTAACGCTTTTTTGTTATCTATTTTTTATTATAACAATACATATAAAACAATAACTAATCCCTGAATTAAGGGGTGGTTACAATTAAATCTGAAAATTTAAATTTACATTCTTTAAAAGCTATTTCTCCAATTGATGGCAGACATAGGTTAATGACTGAACCATTAGCAGACTGGTTCTCAGAATTTGCCTTATTCAAGTATAGGGTTCATATGGAAATTGAATATTTAATTTCTTTATCTGAAAATGAACAGTTTGAAGCAGTAAGAACATTTACATTAGAAGAAAAAGATTTCTTAAGAAATATTGTTAGGAACTTTAACTTAAAAAATGCTCAGATTATTCAGAACATTGATCGGTTTGGTTATCAAGATATGAAAGCAACTAATCATGATTGCAAATCTGTTGAATATTTCTTAAAAATGAAAATTGAAGAAAGTTCATTGAAAGATATTGTGGAGTTTGTTCATTTTGGATTAACTTCTGAGGATATGAATAATATTGCTCATAATTGTATGATTCAGGGTGCTTTAGATTATCATTACATTCCAAATTTAGTTTCTTTACTTGACCAATTAAAAGAAATTGCAGAAAAAGAAAAAAGTACATCTATGTTAAGTAGAACACATGGTCAGCCAGCTACTCCCACGACATTTGGCAAGGAAATGGCGAATTATCTTAATCGTTTAAGAATACAACTTATTAAACTAAAAAATTTCAAATTGCCTGCAAAATGTAATGGTGCTGTAGGAAATCATGCTGCACAACATTTCTCTGCAAGTGAAGTTGATTGGATTGACTTCACTGAAAATTTTATTATTAATTTGGGGTTCGAACCTAATTTATTAACAACACAGATTGAATTTCATGATGGTTTTACAGAACTCTTTAGCATTATGATTAGTATTAACAATATTCTTAAAGATTTGGCTATAGACTTTTGGACTTACATTTCTTTAGGTTATTTAAAACAAAAAAAGATTTCTTCAGAGGTAGGTTCTTCTACAATGCCACATAAGATTAATCCTTGGAGAATGGAAGTTGCTGAAGGTAGTGTTGCAGAAGCAAATGCCAAGTTTATTGGTTTCATAAACAAGTTACAAGTTTCAAGATTGCAAAGGGATTTATCAGATCATGAAGCCCAAAGAGCAATTGGCATAGGCTTTGCCCATTCTTATTTAGCAGTTTTACATGTTTTGCAAGAGTTAGAAAGATTAGAAATCAATTCAGAGAAGATAGCGTTAGAATTAAAAGATTATGGTAGTATTTTAACAGAAGCTGTTCAAACTTTGTTGAGGAAAGAAGGTTATTCTCAACCTTATGAATTAATGAAAGATTTCTCAAGAGGAAAACATTGTACTGTTCAAGAATTGCATGATTTTATTGATGGTTTAGATTTGAGAGAAGAGACTAAACTGAAACTTAAATCATTGAGACCAGAGAATTATATTGGATTGAGCAAAGAATTGACTGAGTTGGCGATAAGAAAATGGAACCAATTTAAAGAAGATTATGAAGAACCATTGCCTGCCGTTAAAAAAGTATTTCTAGATTCAGATATTAAAAATGTTGAAATTATAGAAAAATTGAAACAGATGGAAATTGAAGTAGTGGATGGATTTGATAATATTGTTGATGGAAAAGGGATGTTGTATGTTGGACCAATCAATTCTCAATTTAATGAAGCAAAAAGGAAAAGTTTAATTTGTGTTAATTATGATTCTGAGAGAAAAACAAAAGCAGAATATAACATTGTTGATTTATCAGAACTGCCAGACCTAATTAATTCTTTTAGAGGTGACTAAAATGGGTAACGTATTTGCAATTCTTGGCGGACAGTGGGGAGATGAAGGTAAAGGGAAGTTTGTTGATTGGGCAGCAAAATATTTTGAAATATCTGCAAGAGCTACTGGTGGAAATAATGCTGGCCACACCGTTTATGTTGGAAGCGAAAAACATATTTTTCATTTAATTCCTTCTGCGATAACTTGGAAGAATGTTGATTGTTTGCTTGGAAATGGAATGGTGATTGATCCTTTGGTTTTACTTAAAGAGATTGACACCCTTGAACAAAGAGGTTATACAGTTGACAATTTGTACATTTCTGGTAGAGCGCATGTAATCTTTTTACATCATAAAATGCTTGACCATTATAAAGAGAGACGACTTGGTAAAAAGAAACTGGGAACAACCGGAAGGGGAATAAGTCCAACTTATGCAGACAAATGTTATTATTCTGGAATTAGAATTAATGATTTATTTGATAAAAAAGTTTTATCTGAAAAAATCAGTAACCACATTTGGGATAAGTTTGGTACGTTTAAACATTTACATAAAGATGATGAAGAAACAATTATTTCAATTTTATTGAATACAATCCCAAAAGATGAATTTTTTAATGAGTATAGAAGAAAGATTCTTGCTCTTGAAAAAAAAGTTGATTTTAAACAACTCACAGAAGTTTTCACTGAAATGTATTTATCCGTGGGAAAAAAACTTAAATTTCGTATTGTTGACACAACTAAAAGATTAGAAATTGCTTATTTGCAAGGTCAAAACATCCTTTTAGAAGGTGCTCAAGGCTTAATCCTTGATGTAGATCATGGGAATTATCCTCATACTACATCCTCTAACTCTTCTTATGGGGGATTAATTACTGGTTTAGGCATTCATAATATTGACAACGTTTATAGTATCCTTAAAGCGTATACTTCTAGAGTTGGTGGTGGTCCTTTCCCCACAGAACTTTTTGATGAAATTGGAAATTACCTTTGTGATAAAGGAAATGAGTATGGTTCAACAACGGGTAGACCAAGAAGGTGTGGTTGGCACGATGCAGTTTTAACTAGGCACTGTTCAACTATTAATGGTAAAAAGGTAATTATTAGTAAGTTAGATATTCTTTCAGGACTTAATGAACTAAAAATTTGTAATTCTTACAAATATACTGGAACAAAAAGAATTTTTAACGGAGAAGTTTATTTTCCTGGAAAAATCATTAAAGATTTTCCAGCAGACAGTCCCCTGTTTGAGTATTGTTTTCCTTATGAGTGGGTAAAGATGCCGGGATGGAACGAAGACATTTCTAATTGTAAAACTTTTGAGGAATTACCTTTGGCTGCTCAGAACTATTTGAAAAAAATCGAAGAATTGGGAAATGTAGAAATTAGTTTGATAGGAGTTGGTCCGGAACGTGAACAAACAATTGTCATGCCAGGAAGATGGAACTTAGAAGTTAAACAGGAAAAGTTTGTTGAAAGACCGGAAACTATTGTTGTTGAGGAATTGGAAACTAATGAAATTAAAGCGATTATTTATGATATGGACAATACTTTGGTGGACACAGACGGGTTTGTTTTAGAACATCTGAAACGTACAGCAATAAGAATGAGTGAAGAAATTTCTTTTATAATTCCCCATGATGAAGTTATTAAGAAAGTGCAAAAAATGAATTTACCATTTGAAGAAATCTTTTCAACATTATTTCCTAACCCACCAAATTATAATTTTAGTGAACCATTATGGGAAATTCTGTTAGCAAATTATCGTAAAGATGCTAAAGGGGTGCTTTATTCACCAACTTACTTTGGAACAGAAGTTGTTAATCAAATGACATCTTTGGGAATTGTTCAGGGAATTGTAACTAACAGAGTTAATATGGCACGTCATCGTTTAGATCAAGCAGGATATAATGAGTTTGAATTTATTGTTCAACCTGAAGAGAAAGAACACCGTAAACCCAATCCACTTTGTTTGAAACCTGCTTTGGATAATTTGCAAGATAAAGGAATTTCTTTTAATGAAGTGTTTTCTGTTGGTGATCATCCGGACGATTATTTGGCAGCTAGAGATGCAGGAATAAAGTTTATTGCAGTTTTAACTGGAGAAAGTACTAAAGACGATTTCGTTAGTCTAGGATTAGATGAAAATAAAGTGATTAATAATTTAGGTGAATTGAAAGAAAAGATAAATCTCAGTAATAATGAGGTGAGTGAAAATGGAAATTAAAGTTTTTAATAACACATCTACTTTCTCTCATCTTGGCAGACATGCTTCTGAATTAAGATTTTTATTAAATTCTTTACCACAAATGCCAGAAACAGTTTTAGAAGTAGGGGCTGGTTGTTTAGAACCAATTTATTTTGCACATCTTCTTCCTGAAGATAGTACTATTTATGCAGTAGATATAAATCCTCAAATATATTCAGTATTGAAAAATTTAGTTGGTGGAGAAAAAATTAAATTAGAAGAATTGGTTCATATAGTTTGTAATCAGAACAATGATGGTTCTCCAAGAACTAATACTGATTTGATTAATCCCCAGGAATTAGCTAAAGGTTTAGAAGAATTACAATTTGCTGGTATTAATCCGGATTATTTTATGAAAAATGGATACTTTAGAAAACCTAAAGGGGGAGCAAACATTATTCCTATTAATGCAGAGATGGGTAATTATTGTCAAGGTCAAGTTGAAAAATTTGATTTTGTGTATGCGGGTGTTGTTCTTCTGAATATAGTGAAAGATTCCACTCATAATAATACTGTTAAGTTGATAAATAATTTATTAAACTCGTTAAAACCTGGTGGGGTGTTGGGCGAAGGAACTAATCCTGCTGGTATTTATGGAGTTGATAGCACACCTCTTATGATTGAGGAAGCTGGAGCAGTAATTACTGATTTATTAGCAGACCATTTAAACAAAGTGCAAATTGGTGATAACTCTCGATTATTTGGGGGCCATTGTGTTAGAGCAAAAAAATATGGAGAAATGGATTGTAATTCTTATGTTTCTAAAGAAGAAGTTGAACAAAGAATCGCTCAAGATTCAATACTTTCACAGTTACAAATAAATTATTTTTCTTTAAATGATGGTTCATTAGGAAAAGTACTCGCCGAAAAAGGAGAAGATCTTTTATTAGCTGCTTTAAGAAATGAAACAAGTTACCATATTTGGTCTACGCCATTTAAAGATTTACACTCTGTTCTCCCTGAAAGAAATAGGCAAAGTTTTGAGTTGATTCCGAGAATAAGAAATTATTGATGAAGAATTGAAAGAAAAAATAAACTAAATATTTTTGATTTCTTCAATATACTTGAATCTGGGACCAGTATAATTGTCTCTTTTAACATTGTCGAGAAACATTGCTTTTGGTCTTGCCCACATTGTATTAGCTTCTTTTCCTTTAACTGGATCAGGATGGTTATATATTACCATTTCTTCCAAGGTTTCAGAATGTAAAGCAACTCCAATAACTTCTACGATTGTTCCTTTGAAATGCTGATACTTTCCTAATTTCATTTTACTCTTTCCATCCATTCAAATTCTACTTTTGGATTATTAACATCAAACACTTCCACGACTTCATACTTTCCTTTAGTCCAAACTTCTCCTTCATTAAGAAAGTGTGTTGCTTCTAGAACTTTGATACTTGCTAATGGCCTAGATAATTGTTGGTTACCTTTTGTTTCTAATAAAGCTAGTTCACCATAGAACCAGAACATTCTTTGTCCTTTCTTTAAGAAATTGTAAAATTTACCCGCTTCTAAGCTTTCTGGTAGGCATTCTTCTTTTTTACGTTTACCATCTTTGAAATGGGAAATGTCTCTTAAACAAATGTCTGGATTAAATTCAATTTCAATTCCCATCTTCATGCTTGAATTCTTCATCCATCTTGTTCAAGTATTCTTTGATTCTGCTCATTACAGATTTAAGAATGAACCCTTCAACTTTATCTTCAAAGATTTCAGACAAATTATTAAATTCAGTTATCCGATAAAGATTTGCGTTAGTTTCAATCAAATGTAAATCTTTTAATCTTTTCAATTGTCTTCTAATGTTAGATGAGGCAATCCCTAACATAGGCAGACCCATTTCTTTTCGGAAATCCATGACTTTATTTTTAATTTCTTCAGAATGTAATTCTTCTTTGCATTGGCGTGATTTCATCAATACACGCAGAACATCAACAACTACATCTCTTGAATCACCTGGTTGTAACAATCCAATAGATAAACAGAATTTTCTTACCAAATCACGATCGTTCATTGTTGGTTTTTCGTAACGACGTAACGTAATCTCCGCTAAAGGAGTATCTCGACTTATTTTCACTATTTTAACCACCTTCTTATTTTTTTATTTATTGTAATACATCACCTTTGCTGTTCACTTATTGGCACAGGCGGCGATGTTTTCTATTTATGCAAGTACCAAAATATTAACTTATCATTTTCTTTTTTATCTAGTCTGGCAAAGTATCTTCTTTCAAGTTGGACAATATCTCCAACATTTAATTTCAACATAGATTTTTCTCCCAGACCTTTTATCAATTTATTATCTTCTTGCAAAACTTCAACTTTAACTGTATCGTTTGCAGGTAACCAATGAATAATCATTCCTTTATTCTCTGAATTCTTAAAATCTTCATAACTTTCAGAAACAAAAATCCATTTACTATTTTCAATTTTAAAATTACAGTAATCCATCAAACGATGAACCTTGCCATTCTCTAACTTTTCATAATCATTAATTGAAATGTAAACGTCTCCTTCAACAAGTAATTCTCTTTTTCCTCTATTAGGAAAGTCTGGATGTAAATCTAATAAAACTTTTTCTGCTGGAGCATGTTCGATTTTAACTCTGTGCGGTCGATCTACAAAGAAGAATCTGTTTGCTTTTGGTTCAATTATTTCTTTATTGAAAGAATTAATACTTTTCCAGAACTCTTCTTTTGAAACTGTTTTATCATTTAAACTTAAACCAATTTCTAATGCATATCTTCTGAACGCTCCTGCTTGATAACCTCGTCTTTTCAATGCTGCCAGATATGGTAGTCTAATATCATCCCAACCTTCAAATTGTCCTTGCTCAATTGCTAACTTAGTTTTTGATTTACTTATTTGTAAATCTATAAAATTAATGAACCCCCAATGTTTATAGATTGGTGGTTTCCAGCCTAAATATCCCATAATTAGAGATTCTTTCTTAGCATTGTCTGCTTGATCTTTACCATTTAAAACATGAGTCAAACCATTTTCATGATCGTCAATAGCAACCGATAATACCATTAATGGCCACACACGACTTTCTTTACCTGTTTTTGGATGAACATGTTCATTAATTCTTAAAAGTGCAAAATCTCTCATTGCTGGATTTTTATCTTTAATATCTGTTTTTAATCTTAGAACTGCTTCTCCTTCTGCATACTCATTAAACATTTTTGCATATCTTAATTGCTGTTCTTTAACTTCTAGATTTCGACATGGACATTCTTCACTTTTTGCTTTCATTTCTCTAAATTTATCTGCATCACATTCGCAAACATATGCTTTACCCATATCTACTAATTTTTCTGCATAATCATAATAAATTCCTAAACGAGATGATTGAATAATAACTTCAGATACATTATTGTCAGATAACCAGTTAGCATCTTCTTCAATCATTTTATATCCAGGTTCAAAAATCTTCTCGGGATTAGTATCTTCAATTCTAACAATAAATTTACCTTTATACATTTTACAATATTCATAATTCAATGATGCACCGTAGGCATGACCAATATGTAACGGCCCTGTTGGTGAGGGGGCAATTCTAAATACCATTTTCCCCTCTTCTGCATTTGGAAGCGCTTTTAATGGACCTTTGATTTCTTCTTTCTTTTCTTTTAACAATTCTGGAGCAATCTTTTCCAACTTTGATTTAATTTCTTCTTTAGACAATTTAGAAACTTCTTCAATAACTTTATTGATTTCTTTCAAAACATTTGGGACATCTTTCTTTAATTCCGGATTTTCTCTCAAAACTAATCCCAGAACAACTTTATCATTCACAGAACCAAACTCATAAGCATTTTTGAGTACATGTTTTAGAATTGCATCTTCTGGAGAAATTTGAGATTTCTCTAGACTTTTCTCTTTTGGTGAAAGTTTCATCATTGATTAGAAAAATGAATTAGTTATTAAAAGTTTCGGGAAATGCTAGCATTACTCAAACTCTAAAAATCACTGGTTTCTGTGCATTTCCATCATTATTTAATCCCAAAATAGAAACTATTATAACTTTTCAGATAATTATTTTGTAAATGATTGGCATGGATCAAAGGATTGATGAAATAAAAAGAAAAAGACCATTTAAAGAATTAATCATTATTTCAAACATTAAACCTTTACTTGCAAAAAGTGCACGTTCAGGGGAATCTTTTCAAATTGTTTCTGAAAAAGGTAAAATGTATAAGTTGAGATATTGTTTTACTCTTAAAGCAGCAAGAAACATTGAGAAAAATGTTAACTTATTTCCAAAAGCTTTTCCAAAACTTTACCTCAGGGAAGGAAAATTTCTTTTGTTTGAATGGGTTGATGGTAAAGAGCTTGCAGAAGGTGTGACTGAGATTGATAGTTATAAGATTGGAAAACTTTTAGGCGAATTGCATGAACTTAACATTAAAACTAGTTCCAGAGAAGCCTATAAAGAATTGAAACAAAGATTTGCTATCTTGGAAAAAGCTAAAGTTTTTGATCCAGACACTTTTGAACAAATTAAAGATAAATATAAGCAATTAAGAAAAAAACTTAAAGTTGATTTTCTTTTAGAAATATATGATGCTGGTCCTAAAAATTTTGTTATAAGTAAAAAAGGAAAAGTATATTTTATTGACCAAGGAGGGATGGGGCATCACATAAAAGGGATGGGTTTTAGCGCTCTTTTAGATAAAACGTTTTCAAAAGACCAAAGATTAATTGCTTCATTCTGGAAAGGGTATAATGAACACCATAGTAGGGATTACTTTGATCGAGATTATCAAAGATTAGTAAGAATTTTAACTTATATTTTTTTAATTTCAGTAAGAGTTAAAGAGAAAAAACCTGTTGAAAAATGGTTAATGGGTGCAATGAAAAAAGAAATCAAATAAAAACAAAAGATTATAACTTCATAACCAACTTTTTCATTCTTCTTACAAAATCATCAGCTTCATGATAATAATGTTCATATTCAGGGCCAGTTATTTGTTTAATTTCTCTATGAGTAATCATTTTACTGAGTTTATAGAACTTTGTCATTAAATCAACATACCTTTTCTCTAACAGTTTATGTTTTACGTAAACTTTATCAAGCATATCTGCGACGTGTTCTGGCGTTGGTGGGATTTGATTTTTACGCATTAATGCAGCATGAGCAGAGTCAATCACCGCCCAATATAAATCAAGAGTTGCTTGCAACAAATGCCATCTACTGTTAAGTAAAGTTTTTGGACTTCTACCAAAATATCGCCAAACAGATTCTTCACTTGGCCTAATACGGCCTTGTTTAAGTAAAATATGTAACGGTTCAAAGAATCCAGCATCAATTAAAGCAACGCCATCTCTTAAAATATTAACTACGACTGGATCACCAGATTTTGCGTGTTCCCAGAATGAAGTAAAAGTCATGGATGTTATATGCAATTTTAATGAATGTTTAGCAATTAATTTTTCTACAATAATTCTATACCCTTCAACTAAAGGTTCAGTGATATTAAATTCTGCATCATTAGTAATCACTAAAACGTCAATATCACTTTGGTGAGTAGATTCTCTACGTGCACCGCTTCCAAATAAAACAGTACTCATTAAGAATTCCCCTAGCTCTTTTTTTAGTTCAGCAGAAAATATTTGGGCAATTTTTAAGTCCTCAGTGGGATAATTATGAATATTATCATTCTCTCTTTTTTCTATTCTAAATTCCATAGTTGTAAAATTAGATTATTTGCGCTTTATTAAGCTTTTTTAACTATTGTTTAGTAGGTAGTGCATTAAACTAAGCAATTGTGCAATAGTACAGTAAGCTTTTTATAGTATCTTATTGCATCTAAGAATTATGTATGACACAATTATTATTGGAGCTGGACCAGCAGGATTATCTGCAGCAATTTACACTGGTCGGAAAAAATTAAAATCTGCAATCATTACAGTAGATGTTGGTGGACAAGGCAATTTAACTTCTCATATTGAGAATTATCCAGGGGCTGAACCCCAGACTGGCATGGAACTTATTGCAAAATTTCAAAAACAAGTTGATAAGTTTGGGACTGAATTTATTTTCGGCAAGGTTAAAGAAATTAAAAAAGTTGAAAATCATTTTGAAGTTTATTTGGCAAATGAAGAAACATATCAAGCAAAGAGTATCATTCTTGCTTATGGTAAAGTTCCAAGAACTTTAGGAATCCCTGGAGAAGAAAAATTTATTGGTAGAGGAGTATCTACTTGTGCAACTTGTGATGGTCCCCTTTACAAAGGTAAAACTGTTGCAGTGATTGGTGGTGGAAATTCCGCAGTTGAGGCCGCATTAGATCTTAGTACATTTGCAGATAAAGTTTATTTGGTTCATCGTAGGGAAGAGTTTCGTGCAGACGAAATTACTGTTGAGAAAATTAAATCGCATCCTAAAGTTGAACTTATTTTAAACAGTGTCCCTAAAGAAGTTAAAGGCGATAAATTCGTTACTTCTATCATTGTTGAAAATGTCAATAATCAAGAAACTAAAGAATTAAATGTTGACGGAATGTTTTTAGAAATTGGATACATTGTTGATAGTTCAATGGTTAAAGAATTAGTTAAGATCAATAATAAAAATGAAGTTGTTATTGATTCTGTAGGTAAAACTTCTCAACCCGGCATTTTTGCTGCTGGTGATGTTTCTAATACACCTTACAAACAAGCAATCATCGCCGCTGGTGATGGAGCAAGGGCCGCTTTAGAAGTTTATGCTTATATTACTGGAGGAAAAGTTACTCCTGATTGGCATTAGAAAAATGGAGATTAAATTAAAAATCATTATCGCTTTTATCCTATTAGTTTCTTTGCTAATAATTGGGTGTAATGATGTTCCTTCAGATACAGAAAAATTTGCTCAATGTTTAACTGATAAAGGATTAAAGATGTACGGTTCTTATCAATGTGTCCATTGTAAAGAACAAAAAGAAATGTTTGGCGACGCTTTTAACAAAATTGATTATGTTGAATGCACTATTAGTCAAGATGAGTGTATTAATGCAGGAATTGAAGGTTTACCTACCTGGACATTAGCGGATGGTACTTTATTAGAAGGAGTACAATCATTTGTTGAATTATCAAAAGCAAGTTCATGTGGGTTGTCTTAATAATTGCTTTAATAATGCAAATAACCAATAAATTTATAAGCAAATAAAATTAAACATTTATTATAGAAAGAAGGTGGTTTTTGAAATGAAAAAGATAATCTTAACAATTTTCCTAATTTTATTGGTATTACCTCTAGTTTATGCTAGCTCTGATAGTCCAGACTTAACAATTACTTTATTATCTCAAAATCCTGACCCAGTAGAACCGGGACAAGTTGTTAAAGTTAAATTTAAAATTGAGAATGAAGGTGCAGAAAGCGATAAGGACGCCATTGTAAAAATTTCTTCTCAACATCCCTTTTCTATTTACAATGATGTTGCAGAAAAAAATATTGGTAAATTAAGAGCATCGTCAACAGGAGCAGACGCAGAAATTGTTGAGTTTAAATTAAAGGTTTCTGAATCTGCAGTTGAAGAGGAAACTGAACTCTCTTTGTCAGTACAAATTGGAGAATCTAGCTATGTTTATGATAATGATGAATTTCTGATTGATATTGAAACTCATGATGCAATTTTAGATATCACTTCAATAACTTCTGAACCTGAACAAGTCGCCCCAGGAGAAGTTGCAGAAGTTAATATTATGATAAAAAATCAAGCAGACTCTTTATTAAAAGATATTAGATTCAAATTAGATTTTAACGATGATATACCTTTAGCACCATACCAATCTTCTTCAGAAAGAAGGGTCGCGCAATTAAAGTCCGGATTTCAAAATTCGTTGGAATTTAAGTTTGTTGCAGAACCAGGCGCTTCTCCCGGATTATATAAAGTTCCATTAAACATAACTTACAATGATGAGAAAGGTAATTCTTATTCTATCAACGATATTTTAGCAGTAACTATTGGTGAATCACCTAACCTTAAAACTTATCTTAAGAGAAGCACGGTTCAAAGTGCTGGTACAGGAGGTAAGATTACTATTGAGTTGGCTAATGCTGGAAGTGCTGATCTTAAATTTTTAGAATTAACTATTTTAGATTCGGACGACTTTAATTTGATTACAACCAGCAATTATTTTTATATTGGCGATGTTGACTCGGACGATACTGAAAGTGAAGAAATTGATGTTTATATTAACAAAGGTGTTGAAAAGTTATTAATTCCTGTACAATTAAAATACTTCGATGTTAATAATCAACCGTTTCAACAAAAGTTTGATTTAGAACTTCAACTTTACAATAATAAAGAATTAAAAAAGTTTGGTCTTGTAGAAGCAAACAATACTTGGGTTTATTTATTGATATTTGCAATATTAATTGGTGGTTATTTTGTTTACCGTTCAAAGAAGAAGCATAAGAAATAACTTTAAAAATAATCTGAGAAATAACCTTTACTAAACAATAAAAAACTTAAATTATAATTTTTTTTGATATTCGATGATAAAAAATAAAAACATATTTTTTAGCACACTGAGAAATCAGAGATTTCTTGTGTTCAAGAAATTCATTAAATTTCTGAGAATGCTAAAAACCAGAGGTTTTTCTGCATGATAAAAGACTATTTTAAGTTAGCTTACAGAAACACTAAACAGCGTAAAGTACGTTCTTGGTTAACTATGATAGGAATTTTTATAGGGATTGCTGCAGTTGTTTCTTTGATTTCTTTATCACAAGGATTACAAACTGCAATCTCAGAACAATTTGTTAGTTTAGGTTCAGATAAAGTTATTGTTCAAGGAGCAGGTTCTGGTTTTGGTCCTCCTGGTACGGGGGTAGAAGTCCCTTTAACAGAAGAGGATTTAGATGTTATTGAAGGAGTTAATGGTGTTGATAATGCGGTTGGAAGATTAATTCGTTCGGTTAAATTAGAGTTTAATAGTGAAACCAAATTTTCTTATGTTGCTTCATTGCCAAAAGAAAATGAAGATATTGTCCTTGCCTTAGAGGCTAATAATTATAAAATAGGCCAGGGAAGATTATTAACCAAAAGTGATAAGTTTAAAGCAATGGTTGGTGGTGATTTTGCAGACGATTTTTTTGATTCCCCTATTCTAATTAGAGACAAGATAACTATTGAAGGGCAAGAATTCAAAGTGGTAGGGATTTTAAAAAAATCTGGCAACCCTCAACAAGATAGTACTTTAGTAATTCCCGAAGATGCTTTAAAAGAAATTCTAGGATTAGATGATATTTATGACATTATTCCTGCAAAAGTATCCTCAGGAGAAGATATGGGCATTGTAACTGAACGGATTAAAAAAGATTTAAGAAATCATCGTAATGTTGAAGAAGGTAAAGAAGATTTTAGCATTGAAACTCCAGAAGGTATCTTAGCAACTTTAACAAATATTTTAATGGTGATTCAGGGTGTTTTAGTTGGCATTGCTGCAATTTCTTTATTAGTTGGGGCTATTGGAATTATGAACACAATGTATACTGCAGTTATTCAAAGAACTAAAGAAATTGGAATAATGAAAGCTTTAGGTGCTAGAAGAAGAATGATTATGTTTTTATTCTTGATAGAATCCGGGTTTTTAGGTTTTTTAGGTGGACTTATTGGAATTATTATTGGGTCTGGAATTAGTAAATTAGTTGAAGTAGTTGCGTTTCAGATTTATGGGAGTTATTTAATTCAAGCTGACTTTAATATCCCTTTCCTTTTAGGAATGTTAAGTTTTGCTTTTTTAATAGGAGCAGCGTCGGGAGTATTTCCCGCAAAACAAGCGGCACAACTTAAACCGGTAGATGCATTGAGGAAATGAAATAAAATGATTAAAGATTACTTTACTATGTCCATTAAGGAAATTAAGAACAAAAAAATGCGTTCTTGGTTAACATTAATTGGCATTTTTATCGGAATTGCAGCAATTATATCATTAATCACTTTAGGGCAAGGTTTAGAAAATGCTATTGAAAAACAATTTTCTGCACTTGGAAAAGATAAATTATTCATTTTACCGCAAGGTGGTTTTTGGGGAATGGGGTCATCAATAGTTTTAACAGATGATGATTTAGAAGTTATTAAAGATGTTTCTGGAATAAAAACTGTTACCGCTTTAGGATATTCTTATGCGAAATATGAATTTAATGACATTGCAGAGTACAATTTTATTTCTGGAATTTCTACTGAACCTGAAGAAAGGGCACTTGTTGGTGAAGCCCAAACTTGGAAGATTAAAAATGGTAGAATGTTAAGAAAAGGAGACAAATATAAAATTGTTTTAGGTTACGAGTATACTAAAAGTGATCTGTTTGATGTTCGTCTAGAATTGGGTGATAAAATTATTTTGCATGGGACTGAATTTAAAGTTGTTGGCTTTTTAGAAAAGATTGGTTCTCCACCTGATGATCAAGCTGGTTTAATTCCTATTGAAGCTTATGAAGATGTTTTTGATTCAAAAAATGAATATGCTTTTATTATTGCTCAAACTGAAATTGCAGAGGACCCTTTAATTGTAGCTGAAGATGCAAAAAAAGATTTAAGAAAAAAGCATGGTGTTGATGAAGGGGAGGAGGATTTTAGTATTCAAACACCAGAACAATTTGCTGAAGCTTTCTCTATAGTATTAGATATTGTTCAAATTGTTCTAATTGGTATTGCTGCAATCTCTTTATTGGTTGGTGGTATTGGTATCATGAACACAATGTACACTTCAGTGTTAGAAAGAACCAAAGAAATTGGAATATTAAAAGCGCTTGGTGCAAGAAACTCTCAGGTTATGACTTTATTTTTAATTGAATCTGGGCTTTATGGTTTAGGTGGAGGGATTATTGGTGCTGTGATTGGAATTGGTTTTGCGAAAGCCACAGAAGCGTTATTTACTGTTTTTGTCGGTCCAGCATTCTTATCAATTGAAATTGATTGGTTATTAGTGCTTGGGACTTTATTATTCTCATTTTTAGTAGGCTGTTTGTCAGGTATTGCTCCTGCTTATCAAGGTTCAAAGTTACATCCAGTAGATTCATTACGTTATGAGTAAATTCAAAATAGAAAGTTAATTAAAACAAATAAAAAATTAAAACAAATAAGAAAATGAAGTCAGTAAGAGAGTAAAATAAATAAATTAAAATGGTTATAACAAAAAAAATTACTAAAAAAGGAAAAGAAAAACCAATTATCGAGCTTAAAGACGTTTGGAAAACTTATCATATGGGTGAGCTCTTTTTAGATGTTCTTAAAGGGATATCTTTAGAAATAAAAAGGGGTGAGTTTGTAGCTATTGTCGGCCCTTCTGGTAGCGGTAAATCTACGTTGATGAACCAAGTTGGAGTTTTAGATACTCCTACTTCTGGCCAGGTTTTGTTAAATGGTATAGACATTTCTACGCTTAGTGAATCAGATTTGTCACAATTAAGAGGGAGAACCATTGGATTTATATTTCAACAATTTAATTTAATTCATACTTTAAATGCTCTTGAGAACGTCACTTTACCTACAATATTTCAGAATGTTCCTGAACATGAGAGGGTTGAAAGAGCAACTAAACTGTTGAGTATGGTGGATTTGGCAGATAGAATGGATCACAAACCAAACGAACTTTCTGGTGGTCAACAGCAAAGGGTTGCGATTGCTCGTGCTTTAATAAATGATCCTGAAATCATTCTTGCTGACGAACCAACAGGAAATTTGGATACTAAATCAGGAGAACAAGTTATGGAAATGCTTTCAAACCTTCACAAAAAAGAGGGAAAAACGATTATTCTAGTTACACACGATTTAGATTTAATCAAATTTGCTCAAAAAATAATAAGGATTAGAGACGGCGTTATAGTTAAACGCTAATATCAATAATAGAAAACATAGAATTACATTTATCTTCTAAAGGCAACAAATATTTATATATGTTTTTTAAGCTGAATACATAAATTACCTATAATTATACTAATTAAAACATTATTGGGTAAGAAAAGAGAAATGATTAAAAAAGTTTTGATAATGGATTATGTGGACCAGAAAAGTATGGTCCTTAGTGGTAAAATAAATCATTTTTTACCATGTTTTAATTCACAAGGAGGTGAATTTTGATGGAACAAAAACAACTAGATGAAATGGAAGACTCTTTTTTCGGAGACGAATTTATTGAAGAAGAAGATTTAGTTGAAGAACAAGGTGAGTCTAAGAAAGAAATTAAGAAGAAAGCAGCAAAAAAAACAGCGGCAAAAAAAGCTTCTAAAGAAGATGTTAAAATGAAAGAAGAAACAAAAACTGAGGACAATTACGAAGAAATTAAAGTTACTCCAGTTAAAGATGAAAAGAATGAAAAAGTTGAAAAAGTTGAAACTACTCCTGTTAAAGATGAAAAGAATGAAGAAGTTCAAACTACTCCCAGTGTTGACCCTTGGGGAGATGACGAACCAGGAGAAGGAATGTTTACAAAAATTACAACTTGGAAAGTCTTAACTGGATTGGCAATAATTTTATTGATTTTATCTGTATTTACTCACGGATTTAATCTTGGCGATAACATTACAGGCGGTGCAACTTTGTCACTTTCTGAAGCTGAAGAAAAAGCAATAACTTATGTTAATAGCAATTTGTTACAACCACCGTTTGTGGCGGAACTGAAAGAATCTGCAGAAGTAGGTAATTTATACAAAATCACTTTATCTGTTTCTGGACAAGATGTTGAATCTTATATGACTAAAGATGGATCCTTATTCTTTCCACAAGGTTTTGAGATGGTTGGAAACATGGCAGAAGGAAATGCAATTGGAGAAACTGCAACTGTAGAAGTGTCAATGGATGACGATGCTGTAAAAGGTGATGAAAACGCTCCTGTTACAATTATCGAATTTAGTGAGTTTCAATGTCCGTTCTGTGGAAAGTTTTTTGAAGAAACATATCCACAAATTGTTAAGAACTATGTGGATACAGGAAAAGTTAAGTATGTTTTTAGAGATTTCCCATTAGATTTCCATCCAAACGCACAGAAAGCTGCAGAAGCTGCAGAATGTGCTGGTGAACAGGATAAGTACTTTGAAATGCACGATTTATTATTTGCAAATCAAGATGCTTTAGATGTTGCTAGTTTGAAATCTTATGCAAAGAAACTTAAGTTAAATACTGCGGATTTTGATGAATGTTTAGATTCCGGAGCAATGGCTGATGAAGTAGCTAAAGATTTGGCAGATGGTCAGAGTTATGGAATCACTGGAACACCTGGATTTTTCATTAACGGAAAAATGCTTAGTGGGGCAATGCCTTACGAAGCTTTCGAAGCAGAAATTGAAGCGGCTTTAGCTGATGATTCTGAAGTAATAGTAGTAACAGAAGAAGAACTAACTGTTAGTGGGGAGTTAGCAATGGAAGAAACTGAAGCAACCGTAGAAGAACCTATTGTAGAAGAAACAACCCCTTCTGTTGAAACAACACAACTTTCAGTTAGTGCTAAGAAATGGTTATTTAGTCCAAACGTTCTAAAAGCTTCTGCTGGAGATACTGTTGAATTAACTGTTGTTCCACAAGGATTAAGCTTTACTTTTACAATTCCTTCTTTAGGAGTTGAAGAAGAAGTGTCTGGAACTACTAAAGTTACTTTTACTGCTGATAAAGCTGGTAGCTATGATTTTACTTGTAGCAGCTGTGAAGATTGGCGTGGAATGACTGGAACTTTAGTTGTAGAATAAACAAAACAATAGAAAAGCTTTTAACTTTTCTTTTTTTTCTTTTAATTATGGCAAAAAAAGATTATAAAAAATTATTAAGCCAAATTGTTGTTATCTTATTTTTAATAATGGTAGTTTTAGGTTTTACAATCCCCTCATTTGGAGATGATAATGATTCTAGTAATGTTCAACAAAGAGTTTGTCAAGCGGATGCGGACTGTTATTTAGATTGCGATTCTGGTCCGGTTCAGTCATTATGTTGGCAAAATATGTGTGTCCAGAACTCATGTGATCAAGAAAGTATTTTTCCTTTTGAGAATGAAGTTAAAATATTTAATTTGATTATTAGTGTTAATGGGAGTAATCTGAACTTAGAAAGTATGTCTAACCCCAATAATGTTTTTGTTAAATTTTTTGGAGATAAAGTCAGTTTATTTTCTTCAGGGTTATCTTTGGAACAAATATTAGAAAAAGTCAATGCTCGTTTAGATAATCAATGTTTAACTGTTAATTTAGAGAATTATTGTCGTTCTGATGAAACTAGTTTGGACGTGTTTGTTAATGATGAACAGGTTTATTCTTATAACCAAATGGTTCCTAAAGAAGGCGATAAGGTTGAAATTGTTTATGGGTAATAATTCAAAACTTTTATATACTTCTTCTTCTTCTTCTTCTTCTTCTTAGAATAATTAAAAATGAGGTGTATTTAAATGAGAGCAGGTTTTCTATTATTAATTTTATTAATCATTGGAATATTTTTAATTGGTTGTTCAGAAAATGTTACTAATGAAGATATTGAGAAAGAATTGGAAACTCTTTCTGATGAAGATTTAAACAAACTAGCTGAAGTTAATGATGAAGATAGTAACGCTTTAGCAGGGATGTCTCATTCTATTGGGTTAAAGAAAAAACTTTCTAGTCATGGCAGATTAAGTGATTTAGCTAATTTTGTAAAACTTAAAAGAGATAGAGCAAAAGAACAATTAAACGAAGTGGCTCTAGTTGAAATATGTTTTGACAATCAAGATAATGATGGTGATGGAATTATTGACTGTGTAGATGATAGTTGTTGGGGTAATATTGATGCTTGCCATAATATATTTTGTGGTTATAGGGCAGACATCTCTTCTTTAAGTGATTGTCCGGTTGTTGGATTAAATGGATATTGGAGCAGTTCTGTTGAGGGAGATAAATGTGTTGTTAAAGCTCCTGATATTAGTATCTGCTCAGAATTGGACTTTTTAGAAGTTGAAGAAAACACCGCTGTTTATTTTGGTCCTTCCCCTACAGAGGGTACAATTACTTCTTGTTTTGACAATCAAGATAATGATAACGATGGTTTAATAGATTGTGCAGATTCTGATTGTATTGGACAAGGTGGTATCCAGTATGGTAAACCGTTATGTGAATCTAACGAAGGTCTTTGTAGTGACGGATTTGATAATGATGCTAATGGAGATGTAGACTGTGCAGATTATAATTGTGACAGTAAGTTTGCAGGCAACATTCCAAGTTTTGGTAATGTCTTTTGTCAGAATGCAGAAACTCAATGTGGAGACAATTTTGATAATGATGATGATGGTTTAGTGGATTGTTCAGACCCTACTTGCAAATTACATGTTAGTTGTTTAAGTGAGAATAATAAAAAGTATGGGGCAATTGGAAAAAGTGCTGACGACGATGGCCCGTGTGATAATCGCAATACTTTTATAGATAGATTTGCCCTTTCAGGAACTAATCCTTCTTGGCACGGAGACAATTGGTGGGATATTTGTAATGGGTATGATGGATGTAAAACTCCTCCCGAGGAAGGTTGTTGGTTTTTAGTAATTGAACATGATTCACCATTTACAAACGAGAATGCGTGGAAGAAATCTTGCTATGGTGAATATTTTGATTCTTCAAAATATGTAGAGCCTTCCTGTGGCCCTTCTGGTTATGATAAATCAAAAGGTGGTATGATTGTTGCGGGGGTAGCTGGTGTTACTGCGGTTGGTGCTAGTGTACAATATTTAACTGGTGCTGGTGGTAGCAATGCATATGATTGTCTTTTGGATTACAACTATAAAGCAGAAAATGCATTGATTTGTGCAGATGGTGGTTATTGGCATGAATGTAATCTTGATTTAATTAATACAAAGATAATAGTAAATGGTGGATGGAAAGTTTGTTCTGTGGATATCTCTACTGGTAAAACTGTTTGGGTGCCTTGGACAAAAATATGGGGGTTCAATTAAATTTAGGGGTGAACGCCCCTGCTTAAGCTGTTAAGATATAATTAGACTTTGGATGAAATAGGTTTCAGTAGTGCATAGCTATAGTTTAAAATACAGCAGTTCATAACATTTTTAAATGGGTTATTCATCTCATTTTCTTATGGATACTAAACAAAAATCTTTAGATTATCATTCTCACGGAACTCCTGGGAAAATAACTTTGTTGCCTACTAAACCTTGCACAACCGCAGAAGAATTATCTTTAGCTTATACTCCAGGTGTGGCTGAACCTTGTTTAGAAATAAAAAAGGATCCAGCAAATGCTTACAAATACACTGCTAAAGGAAATCTGGTTGCTGTAATTAGTAATGGTACTGCAGTTTTAGGTTTAGGAAATATTGGCGCTTTGGCTGGCAAACCAGTAATGGAAGGCAAAGGCGTTTTGTTCAAGAGATTTGCAGGAATTGATGTTTTTGATTTAGAAGTTGAGGAATTAGATCCAGTAAAGTTTATTGACATTGTTGCTTCTTTAGAACCTACTTTTGGGGGAATTAACTTGGAAGATATTAAAGCTCCAGAATGTTTTCAAATTGAAGAAGAATTAATTAAAAGAATGAATATACCTGTTTTTCATGATGATCAACATGGAACAGCAGTGATTACGGCTGCTGGATTGTTAAATGCTTTACAAATTGCTGAAAAGAGAATTGAAAATGTAAAAGTTATTTTTTCCGGTGCGGGAGCAGCTGCAATTGCTTGTGCAAACTTGTTAATAGATTTAGGAGCAACAAAAAATAATTTTTTTATGTTTGATAGTAAAGGTTTGTTAACAACAACAAGAACGGATTTGAATAGTTATAAAAAAAGATTTGCCCAGGATAAGGAAGAAACTCTTTTTGAATCCTTAAATGGGGCAGACGTTTTTATTGGCGTTTCGGTTGCTAATCTTCTTACTGAAGAAATGATAAAAGCAATGAGTAATAACCCCATTGTTTTTGCAATGGCAAATCCCATCCCCGAAATATCTTATGAAAAAGGAAAAGCTGCAGTTCCAGAGATTATTATGGCTACTGGTCGTTCAGATACTCCCAATCAGATAAATAATGTTTTAGGGTTTCCTTTCATTTTTCGTGGAGCATTAGATGTGCGAGCAACAGAAATTAATAAAGAAATGAAACTTGCTGCAGTGAAAGCGTTAGCGGACTTAGCCCATTTACCTGTCCCTGAAATAGTGGTTAAAGCTTATGGACAAAATTTTAGTTTTGGTCCAGATTATATTATTCCTAAACCTTTTGATCCTAGGGTTCTTTATTATGTAGCTCCTGCTGTAGCTAAAGCAGCAATGGAAAGTGGTGTGGCACAAAAACCAATTGAAGATTTGGAAAAATATAAAGAAGAATTAAAAGCATTGGCAAATAATCTTTCTCAAGGGAAGTTTTTAGAGTAGTGCAATTGAATTTATGGTTATAACTTAACTCATAAATCTTTATATACTCCTATTTTTTATTTTATTTTATGGCATTCGATGATATTACAACATTCTTGGACAAAATTGGCCTGATTGCTAATTTTAGTGAGAGTGAACTAACTTTTTTGAAAACTCCGCAACGTGTTCATCAAGCAGAATTAGAAGTTTCAGGAAAGAAATATCCTGCTTTTAGAGTACAATTTAATGATGCTCGTGGTCCGTTTAAAGGGGGGATTAGATTTCATCCAGAAGTTAATTTGGATGAAGTTAAATCCTTAGCGTTTTGGATGGGGATAAAAACTGCAGTTGCAGATGTTCCTTTTGGTGGTGGTAAAGGAGGAATTACAGTTAATCCAAAAGAGTTATCTTCTTTAGAAATTGAAGAACTTAGTAGAAAATGGATTCAAGCTTTCTATAAACATATTGGTCCAACAAAAGATATTCCTGCTCCCGACGTTTATACTACCCCACAAATTATGGCTTGGATGATGGATGAATATGAAAAACTTATTGGAGAAAAAGCTCCCGGAGTAATTACCGGAAAACCTTTAGAACTTGGTGGTTCATTAGTTAGAGATATTGCCACTGCTTTGGGGGGAGTTTATGTTTTAGAAGAAGCTGTTAAGAAAGTTGGTTTAGAAAAGAAAACTGTTGCTGTTCAAGGTTTTGGTAATGCAGGTATGCACGCTGCAGAATTACTTTCTGAGGCGGGTTACAAAATTGTAGCAGTCAGTGATTCAAAAGGCGGAATTTATAATCCCAAAGGGCTTGACGTTAATGAATTAATTAAAGTAAAGAAAGAAACAGGTTCTGTTGAGAATTATAATTCTAAGAAAGTTTCTAATGAACAATTGTTAGAGTTAGATGTTGATGTTTTAGTACCTGCTGCATTAGATAATGTTTTACATAAAGATAATGTTGCAAATATTAAAGCTAAAATTGTTCTGGAATTAGCTAACGGACCAACTACTCCTGAAGCGGACGAGATATTGCATAGTAAAAATGTTTTAGTTCTTCCAGATGTATTAGCAAATTCTGGTGGAGTTACTGTAAGTTACTTTGAATGGGTACAGAACAATTATGGTTATTATTGGGATGCAGAAACTGTTAAAGAACGATTGAAGAAAAAAATGGTTGACTCTTTCAATAAGATTTGGGAAGAGTATTCTACTAATGAACATGATTTTAGAACTAACAGTTATGTTTTAGCAATGAAAAAGATTTTAATTGCTGAGAAATTAAGAGGTAGGGTTTAAGCAAGATAATTCCTGTCAAAAAGTTTTTTTCTTAATTTATCTTCTTCTAAACGAATTAATGCTATTGCTTTAGTTTCTTCTAAATCTTTGTATTTAGCAAGGGTTTGGTCTAACCAAGTGGTCATTTTATTCACATCTCTCCAATAAACCGGGGGATTAGAAATTGCTTCTGCTGCAATTAAGCGTGCAAGAATTTGTCCATGAGATCCACCATAAAATCCTTCTATATTTCCATCTTTCAAATCAAAACCGCTTCTCTCTTTTTTGCCTCTTTCTAAAACAAAAACAGTTTCCCTATCATCAATTTCTTTAACAATTTCTCTAATTAATGGTCTAAGTTCTTTTTTATAATAATGAATAACAATAGAGTCTGGATGTTTAATTAATCCATCTAATGTATCACGAATTTTAAAAGATATTCCTCCAACATACTTTTTATTGAGAGCATTAAGTCTTTTTGTTAACGGTAAAATTATATGTTCTAAGAAAAAGTAGATTTTTTGTATTGATGGTAATCCCTCCCATGCTGCTTTATCATTCATATCTCGAGTTCCAAAAGGATTTAGAAAAAGTGTGTAATACTCTTTATAAGTTATTTTAAATAACGATAATATTTTGTGTTTTGATCTTGGATAAAATTGGTTTTGGAACCAACCCCCCCAATGTTTGGTTTTGACTTTTGGCGATAATTTTGCAATTTTTGCTTCTATCTCTGCAAGATACTTTTTATAACTTCCTTCTTCTGAAGCATAGTATTTATTATAAATCTCTTTAAATTTTTCATCAGTATACCTTCTTGTTAATAACTTATCATAAATTTCTTCACCCAATCCTTTAATCCATATTTTTAAAAGTTTTGCATCTCTATGTCGGCCGTTAGAAATCATACCTTTTATACCTTCAAGAATCTCTACTATTCTGCTTGCCGTATCAACAAAACTCGAGTGACTAATATCTCGATAAACAATCTCTCTTATTTTTTGTTTAACACGTAAATTATTCATAATCTCTTGTAGTTATTTTGATGTTTAAATATCTTTTTATTTAATATTGCATAGAAAACAATAAAAACTAGCGCTTTTTACAACATCTTAAAATGGAAAGAACATTAATTAAAGATCTTAAAGATAAAGTAGGACAAGAGGTTCTACTTAAAGGCTGGATACAGGAACTGAGAAATCTCAGTAAAATTAAATTTATCATTTTGCGTGATCGTAGTGGTGATATGCAGACCCTTGCTTTCAAAGGAGATACCGAAGAAGAATCTTTTAATGCAATTGATGAATATACCAAAGAATCCGTGGTTGAGATTATTGGAACTGTTAAAGAAAATAAAACATCTCGTTGGGGAATTGAAGTAGGTATCAAGAATGTTAAAATGATTTCTTTATCAGAAGTGCCACATCCTATCGATAATTCTGATAAAAGTCAAACCAATATTGATAAACGTATTGATTATAAATTTTTAGATACTAGGAATTTAAAGAAGCAAGCTATCTTTAAAATTAGAAGTAAGATTGTTAAAATAGTTGGGAATTATTTAGATGGTAATGGTTTTATTAACATTCAAACTCCAAAAATAACCACTATAGGTGTTGAATCTGGGGCAGAACTGTTTAAAGTAGATTATTTTGGTAAACCCATTTATTTATCTCAATCTCCACAAGTTTACAAACAAATGTTTGTTGCAGGTGGTTTTGAGAGAGTATACGAAATTGCTCCAGTTTTTAGAGCCGAGAAATCTCACACTACTCGGCATTTAACCGAGTATACTGGTGTTGATTTTGAAATGGCTTTTATTAAAGATGAAACTGAAATCATGAATTTTATTGAAGAGATGTTAATTGATTTGTTAACCAAGTTAAAAGAAGAATCTTCTTCCGAGTTAGCATTGTTGGAAGTGGATCATGAAGTTCCAGAAGATATTCCACGAATTACAATGGCAGAAGCTAAAGCTTTACTGGCAGAGAAAGGTAAGAAATATTCTGATGATGACGATCTTGACCCAGAAGGAGAGAAATTGTTAGGTGAGATTGTCAAAGAGAAGTATGGTAGTGAGTTTGTCTTTCTAACAAATTTTCCATTTGCGATTAGACCATTTTATCATATGAAACCTGAAGATGACCCTAATGGGACAAAAAGTTTTGATTTATTGTTTAATGGTGTAGAAATTGCTACTGGTGCCCAGAGAGAGCATCGTTTAGATATTTTGGAGAAACAAGCTAAAGAGAAAGGTCTTGACATGGACCAGATGCCTGAGTATAAAGATATCTTTAAGTACGGTTGTCCACCGCATGGTGGGGTTGGTTTTGGTCTAGATCGGATTACTCAGCGATTCTTGAAGTTAGATAATATTCGGGAAGCTGTTTTGTTACCAAGGGATCCGGAACGAATGGCGCCATAGTTAATTTATTTAATATCTTTTTATTTTTCTTATTTTTCAGCTTTTTTTAATCAATTCTCTATTATAGAAAAAGTTAAATAGGCAGGGGCTTTTTATCATAAAGATGGATAGCTCTATGAAATTATGTCAAGCAGTAGATTCTCTTCTTCGTCAGGGAATGGTGGTTAATGAAGATTTTGATACTGGTATCGATCCAAAAAGAATGGAAATTGGTGAAAACTTGGCTTATATTAAATTAATTAGTCAGTTTTCTCTTAATGATTGGATCATTAATAGTGTTTATCGACAACTAACTCCAAGAGGAAATGAAATTGTTGAGTCTATTTTTGAGGACCCTTTAGATCCATTAATTGATTCTCTTTTATCAAAAGTTAATGAAGATTACAAACTTGCTGGGCAAGAAAGGCTAATTGGTGGACAGGAAATAATTCCTATGGATGATTATATCTTAAACGTGGCTAGGGAATTAAGGTTTGTGCAACCCATTTTTCGTGGAGGGGAACATCATTATTTCGAAGAGGAATTGTTGGGTGCTATGAATTATGAAACTTTAGTCCAAGTATTTCGGTTTCCAGAATCTATCTTGGGAGCTTTTTATGTTATGGAGAAAGGTGTTGAAAGTGGGCAATTGGAAGTAAATCCAAAAGAGAGTTCAAATTTGAGGATTAGCGATTCTGGTTGTACTTTGAAATATGGTTTAAAACAATAAAATTATTTTCTTTCTTAACTTCAACTCAATTCAAACTCTTCTTTAAGTTTATATACTATTAAGATTTATTACTTTTAATTAGGAGGTCAATATGATAATAAAAAAACAAATATTTTTTTGGAATCATCTGAAATCAACCAGTGGTGATTTCCAATGACATTTAAAGAACAATTAAACACAATTAAACAAAATTGGATTATAGCATTAGTATTATTACTAATAGTTTTAGTGCCAATGTTTTCCGGGACCACTTCTTCAAGAAGTTATGGTGGGGGCATAATGGCTGAATCAGCAATGTATGCTAAAAGTGCATCTTTAGAAACGGTTAGTTATGATCAAAGTTTTGCTCCGGAAGTTGAAGATAGAAAAATCACAAAGTCTGCTTATTTATCAACTGAAGTTGAAAGAGGAACATTTCAGGAATCTGCTGACAAACTGAAAAGTATTATTGATTTAAGTAAAGGTTATCTATTAAATGAAAATGTTAACAAGTATGGTAAAGATAAAAAATCTTACTATTCTGGAAGTTATCAAATTAAAGTTGAAACTTCTAAGTATGATTCTGTAGTTGTACAATTAAAAGAAATTGGTGAAGTACAATCTTTTTCCGAAAGTATGGATGATATCACAGCTAGGTTTACTAACTTGCAAACAGAACTAGATGCAGAAAAATCTCGGCTAGTAAAATTTCAACAAATGTACAACTCAGCTAAAGACATCTCCGATAAGATAGAATTAACTGATAAAATATATTCTTTAGAGAAAACAATTGATTATCTGGAAGAAGCTTTAAGTAACGTGCAGAAGAAAGTTGATTATTCAACAATTAATGTTAATATTCAAGAAGAAAGATCTGAATATGCTAACATTGTTTTGGTAAAGTTTTCTCAGCTAATTAACGCTTTAGTTGATAGTTTTAACAGCTTGTTACAATTAATCTTTGTGATTCTACCTTATGCAATTGCTTTAGGATTAGTTTGGTTAGTTGTTAGAGTTGTTAGGAAAAGATAGTTTTTTTTCTTTTTTTCTTTATATTTATTAATTGATTATTCTTGGTTAGAAAAGAAAAAAAAAATTAAATTGGATTTGCGTTACAGCCAATTTCTGTACAAGCCCAACCATCGCCCATACAAGTACAGGTATTGCAATCATTAACTGCTTTTGTTCCAACAGTGTCTGCATTACAAGTAACATCGTCTACGTTTGGTAAGTCTACACTAGGCAAATCTTTATCTTGGCTACAACCAACGATTAGAATTAAACTTAATAAACATAATCCTAATAATATTTGTTTCATTTTTTCCCTCCCTTTTTTTATTTTTTTCTCCATTCTTTGAGAATTATAATGATTAAGTAAATCACAATCGCGGATAAACTTCCCACTAAGAACCATAAAGCAATGTTTGGTTGAGATGCTGATTGTGGTAAGCAGTCCATTATTGCTTGTTGTGCAACTGGTGCAGATTCAATTAAAGCCTCATCTTTAGCATATTGTGCTACTTCTAACATTTGTGCAGATTTTGCAGTTTCAAAAGTGCCACTTGAAGTAAAGCTAGTAAGAAACTTTAATATTGCACTAATTCCTAAAACGATTAAACCCACTGGAAGAACATTTTTTAACGCTTGTCTCAAACCGGAAACTTTTCTGGGTGCAATAATTATATATTTATTTGCTAATTTATAATGGTTAATTTCTCTACCTTTTTTTGAATAATGAAACTCTTTTGTAATAATCAAACTTGCTTCAGTTAACTTTTGTAAATGATAATGGACAGTTGAGATTGGGATATTTAATTCTTTAGAGATATTTGCTTCTGTATCGTGTTCTTTTTCGGCTAAGTAATTAAGAATCTTTCTGCTCGTATCAGAAGTAATAGTTTCTGCTAGTTTCTTAGTTTTCTTTTCATTCAAATCTACCAAAAGGAAATTGTTTTTTTTACCCATATTCTTAATTTATACTTTTCTTATTTAAATATGTTTTCATAAGTTTGAATAGGGTTGAAGTTTAGAAATTATTATATAAAGATTTAGTTTTCTTTTAATGATGGGCAATATAAATCCAATTGTAAAAAATAATTTAAAGCTAATGCGTAGTGAAAATGAATGCGGAATGAACAAAGTAATTATGACCGAAAGTATTGGGGGTAATGCTGGAGCATTTCACCAAGGAATTAATTTTTATTATCATAAAGAAACTGGTGAAATTGCTTATTTTGGTAATCTTCAAGATGTTCCTTTAAAAATTAGAGAAAATAGTTTATATGTTGGTGGAAGTTTTTTGTATTATATAAAATTTGGAGTCACTAAAAAAGTTTATTTTCAGGAATCAAAAATAGACAAAATTAATTATAACGATGATGATACAAAGAATGCACGTATTAATTTAGCACTAACAGCAGAGTTTTACAATGAACTTTATGGTGGGCACAAAGAGGAAAAAGTTGCTGCCAATTCTTAAAAATCTACGGGAAACAAGAAGTTTTTTAATACTAAATAAGCAATAAAGATGGTAATACTTTCTAATTTTAATTAATGTTTCCATAAAGCCAAATAAAACCAGATGCGTTTAATCCACCACCACCTTCTACCATAGTTTTATTTCCTTGAGCAAATACATATTGAGTCATCAAGTCATCTTTTGCAATCGAAATATCTCCAATCAATGCAAATTGTCTGGATAAATTTATTGTGAATCCAAGCCCCACTTTTCCGCCAAATTCTTCGGTGTTTGTTTCAATACTGTTTAGATTTATCACTTCAAGAGTTGCACCTGGTTCTGTGCTAATGTCAATATCTTTTGTTTTTCTTTTATGTGAAACTCCAACATAAGGATGAAAACTAATTTTACCTGTGTTTAAATCATATGCGCTTATTTCTACTGTCTCACCAGTTCTTCCTACACCATTTTTTAATTGCAAAGTTTTATTTTTTACTTTAGCAGTTATGGTTGCAGTATAAAAACTTCCTTCAGGGGTTAAGTAATAACTAAAGTCAGGCAAGAAAAATTCTAAGCTATTTATTTTTGCAGAAATGTGTTTAGGTTTATTGTCAGGATTTTTTAAATAACTAATAACGTTTATTAGACTATCAATTGATGCACCGCTAAGTGCAGCTGCTGCAATAGAACTTGCTAAAATTTCATTTGCGTGAATTGGTCTTTGACGCCAATTCATTGATTCTATGTAACCACCTACATCATGTCCAGGAATATGTCCGTTTGCATAAACAGTACTTGCGTAATTTGCAGCTTCGAATTTATTAGTTAAAATTAATATATTTCTAAATAATTGTTCGTATGCAGTACTATTGTTGGTTCTAATGCCTAACAATCTTCCCCGCTCTGCATTAAATTGTTGTTGATTAATTCCTGCGGCCTTAGTGGAAGGGACACCAAATAAAGATGAAATTGAATTAGGTCTAATTGATACTTCTCCTACTGATTTAAAACTTCTAAAATAATGTATTTTGGCTTTTATTCCTCCATCCTCATAATTTGTTTTGTGAGCATTCTCATGACTTACCAGATTAACTGCCAGTGCTAAACCACCTGCAGTTGCAGTTAACATTATTCTATCTAAATATGAGTCGTCAATTTCTGGAAAACACAATTTTATATCTGCTAATGTATCTGCTAATAAATCTCCAGCAGAATAAGTTGAAATAGAATTTGTTTTTCGTCCTAAATTCATTGGTAAAAAAGGTAAATTTTTCTGTTCTCTTTCTTTATTTACTATATTTTCGGCCGGGTTTTGTTTGGGTTCATATTTGAAGCAGCCTTCTAAATCTTTTAGTTCAGTTTCTTGTTTTTGTTCACCATTAATAGTCCTTTTTATAGGGGTTTTATCTTTAGGTTCGTCAGCATATACTTGACTCGCTCCTATTGCTACGAGTAGTGTTGCTAAACTAGTGATTTTCCCTGTTTTATTCTTGATTGTTTTGAAAAAGTCCATTTTATTTAAAACTACTTTTAAGTAGTAAATCATTTCGCTTATTTATAACTCTTTTGGTTTTTAGAAATTTTAGTTTTAAATCTAAGAATTTTTAGTATAAATAAAGATTTAGTTTTCAGAAATCTACAGGGAACAAAAAGTTTCTTAATATTAAATAAACCAAGAAAATTCCAATTAAAACAACAGCTTCCCACTTGTTAAGTTTTTCATTTCTCCATAAGAACCAGAAAATCAATCCTGCAATTCCAATCTTGAATGGCAAATCATAAAATATGGTTACTTTGGGAACAGCATAACCTGAAATCATTGCCCCTAATCCTAATCCCAGTAAAGGGTTTGTCACATTACTTCCGATTAAAACTCCTGCAGAGATTCCTTTTTTATGTTTAAATACAGCTACTAAAGCAGTTGTTAATTCTGGTAAAGCAGAAGCAACTCCTAATAAAAGTACTCCAAAATAGGAGGCACTGATTGATAATGAGTTAACTAGTATTGTTGATGCTTGAATAACTTTGTTGGCAGCAAAAGCCATGATGGCAAAAGAAATTATTATTGTAGAAATCTCAAAGACAAGTTTCCAATCAGTAAACTTCTTTTTAGGTTTTTTATGAATAACCTGTTTGATGTTAAGTTTTTCTTTCTTTTTCTTTTGCTTTTTCTTAAGATAAAATAAGTAACCAATATAAGCTAAGAACATAATTAAACCTTCAAATCTGTTGATAAATCCACCAATGGTCATGATCCACATTAAAACTGCGCCAGCAATTAAAGCACCAACTTCAGAAAGAATATTTTTCTTAACAACAACGATTGTTCCGATTAAACCAACAATGGCAAGAATAAAACTTTGTTGAAAAATGTCTGAGCCTACGTTAGTTCCGATAACTAAGCCAGAGATTGTGTTCATTAAACTTGGCTCTTTAACGATATCAATACTGCCAACAATTGCTGCCATGATTTCTGGGACAGAAGTTCCGATGGAAAGAATGGTTAAGCCAATAAATGTTCCGCTCCAACCAAAATGATGTGCTAATCTAATTGAATTTCTGACAGCAATCTCTGCGAGGATTAAGATTGCGATAACTCCGATGATTAAGGTTATAATTTCTGATGCCATCTCTTTTTTCAAACAACTATCAAAAACCAATTGGTTTTTGGAAGTTACCAGAAATCTTTGATTTCTAAGTAACGATTTTAAAAAAGACTAAAAGGAATTTTGTTCCTTTGCTTGTCTTTTTATGTATGAATAACATAAAAGTTTAAAAATGTTCTTTTTATTCTAATCAGAGATGGATTGCAAAAAAGAACAAAACTTAAAAAACTGTAAATGCACTTATCCTGGCTGTCCGAGAAAAGGAATTTGTTGCGAATGTATCAGGCATCATTTAGAAAATAGAGAATTGCCTGGATGTTGTTTTGATAAAGAAGCAGAAGCTAGTTATGATCGAAGTTTTGAAAAGTTTGCTGAGTTGGTTAAAGAAGGGAAAGTTTGAGGTAAAATAAAATGAAAATTACGCAAGAAGGTTTAGAGAAATCAGAGATTTCTCAAAAAGCATTATTCATAATAGCACAAAAAGGTTATCAACCTTACGAATATGATGTTCCTAAAAAAATCTTAGAAGATGTAGGGATTGAAGTGATAACTGCTTCAAAACAAGCGGGAACTTGTACTGCTGCTGATCAAACCACTACCGGAGCGGATGTTGCAATTGCTGATGTTGACGTTTATGATTATGACGCAATAGTATTTATTGGAGGTCCAGGAGCAGTTGGTTATCAACATGATGTTCAGGCGCACTTAACTGCTCAGGAAGCGATTAACAGAAATAAAGTTCTAGCAGCGATTTGTATTGCGCCTACAATTCTAGCTTATGCTGACGTTTTGGAAGGAAAGAAAGCAACTGTTTGGAATCAAGATGGTAAATCAGCAGAAATTCTTACTAAAAATGGAGCAGAGTTTGTAAATGAAGCTGTTGTTGTGGATGGGAAGATTATTACCGCTAATGGTCCAGAAGCTGCTGAAGAGTTTGGAAAAAAGATTTTGGAAATGTTAAAATGAAACACCCTAACAAAGAGATAATGCAACAACTAATTGATTATACTCTGAAGAATTCTGGTGTTGGAAGAACGGGATGTTTTATTGTTAAAGATGATAAAATCATCTCTAAAGCAATTTCTACTGTTGAGAAACATAAAGATCCTACTGCGCATGGAGAAATGAATGCAGTTAGAAAAATTTGTCGTAAACAAAAAAACTATCATTTAAAAGATTGTTGGATTTATTCAACACAAATACCTTGTCCTATGTGTACTTCTGTGGTAGTATGGGCTGAAGCAAAAGGAATTGTTTATGGGTGGGATGGAAGACGCACCTGGGGAAAATTAAACATTGATCCTAAAATTATCCTCAAAACAGCCAAAAAAAAGATTGAAATTTTTGGTCCTTTTTTAGAAGATGAATGTTTGAAGATAAAAGGATACAAAAAGAAATAAAATACTCTAACCGCAACTAATATAAATAATAAAATATTCTTTACTATTAAAAAGAGGTTGATATATGTTAAAGTACGATGTTTTGTGTATAGGTTCGGCTACTTTAGATAATTTCTTAACTGTAGATACTTCTTTAAAAAAAATCAAACTGGGAGATAAAATTTTAGTAAGTTCTATTGAAAAACATTCTGGAGGCGGTGCGACAAATGCTGCAGCAGCTTTATCAAAATTAAAGTTAAATGTAAAAATCCTTTCTAAGTTGGGAAGTGATCATGATGCCGAATTTATTTTAAATGAATTGAAAGGGTATAAAATAAGAAACATTTGTTTACATCACAGCAGAAAAAATACTGATTTTTCGACTTTGATTTCTTCACAAAAAGATAGAGATAGAACTATTTATGTTCATAAAGGTGCTTCTGCAGATTTAACTGAAAGTGATTTTAAATATTCTCAATTGAACACTAAATGGATTTATTTAGCAAGCTTAATGGGAAAATCATTTCAAACAGCAAAAAAAATTGTTGAATTTGCTCAGAAGAAAAATATTAAATTACTTTTTAATCCCTCTTTATACCTTGCTAAGAAAGGTAAACATTTCTTGAAACCAATTCTAACAGCTACGGATATACTAGTTTTAAACAAGAAAGAAGCAAGAACTCTGTTAAACATTAAAAGTAACTCTATCAAAGACATACTTCTAGGATTGTTTGAATTAGGGCCTAACACAATTATTATTACTCAAGGTCCAAGGAGGGTTTATGCATATCATCTGGATAAAATTTATTTGGCAATACCACCAAAAGTTAAAGTAGTCCATACTGCTGGCGCAGGTGATGCTTTCACTGCAACAGTTTTAGCAGGTCTGATAAAAAATAAGAGTTTTGAACATTGTTTGAAAATGGGATTAGTAAATTCTACTTCAGTTGTCCAATATTTTGGTACTAAAAATAAACTTTTGAATGAAACTGAAATTGAATTAACAATTAAGAAATTAAAACCTAAAGTAAAATGAAATATAAAATTAACGAAATAGTTTATTGGATTCCACGAGGATTATCTTTATTTTTAGTTGGTTTTTGGTTAATTATGTTACTTATTTATGGGTTTGGCCCTTATTTTATGGCTGGTTTAATGGTTTGGTTATGTTTAGTTTTAACAACAGCAATTTGTTTCAAAAGTCCGCCTTTTGGAGGTGCATTGTTTATTCTCTTTGGGGCGGGATATTTAATTTATGCAATAGGGACATTTTATTCTATTAGTTATGTGTTTGGAGCGTTACCATTATTTATGGTTGGTGGATTATTCATATTTGATTACTTTTATCAAGATAAAAACGGGGGAATAGATGACTTCTAGGGAATTAATTGACTGGATCAAGTCTGAAGAAGCTCAAGGTATCTCTGATAAAAAGCTTAAAGTTTCTTTAAAAAGAAGAGGCTGGCCAGAAAAAGATATTGATAAAGCAATTAACCTTGCTCATAAAAAGAAAGTCAATTGGATGCCATTACTTTTATTGTTTATTGGTTCTTTAATTATTTTCTTTCTAATAAATTCTTTAGATAAAAGTGATGCATGGGTTTTTATCTTTTTAGTTGGCACTGTTGCCTCTTTAGTTTACTCTTTAATGGTTTACATTAAATCTAAACAGAAGGAAGATTTCATTGAATTGGTTTTGGTAAATTATACCGCGGGACTATTTTCATTGTCAGTATCTTTTTTTACATTTAATCTTTTAACGATGCTTATTCACTTAATAAATTTAAAAGTTACAGTTTACTTAATTGTCACTTCAGCTTCTTTCTGTATTATCTTATTATTCTATCTGTTCTTTTTTACAATTGAAAAATTATCTAATCATTTTATGGGTTACTTTGATTACGAATCTTATTTTGTGTTTAAACATTGGCCATTTAAACTGTTTAATGTTAATTGGAAAAAGAAGTGGACCTTGTTGATGTATCCTATTATTGTAATTGTAATTAGTTTAGCAATTGCCGGAGTTGTGTTTAATGTTGAGGTTAAGCATATGGGGAGTTCATTAAGTAACACTAATTCAGTTCTCCAAGAACATACTAAACAATATATGCTAGAGGATTGTTTAATTAAACTTATGGACCCTGAAAATAATTCTATCATTGATTCTAAAATAATTCCTATGCTAAAAAATGAAGATAATTATTTTTACGATCATCAAGATTTCTCAAACATTGACTTTATCAAATTTGATTGTAATTTTGAAATATTAACTTGCCAACAAAAACAATTTGACCCAAATAGAAAATTGGAAGAACAAGTTAATTTTGAAGAAGGAGAAAACACTGTTGGAAAGCTAATTACTGAAAATAAAACCATTATTTATATCATTGATGATCATCCTTACCAAGAATTGTTGGCTTGCTCAAAAAACTTTAATGATGAACAAAGACAATTAAAAATTGTTAAAGAGTTTGAAGATGAAAGAAAAGTTATTATGAAAACTGGATTTGAAGCAGAAATCCCAGAAGTTACTTGGTCAAATTTTTTTAATGTTAAATATGATGTAATCTTAAATTTCATTGAATTGGACTTGAAATTGGGTTTATTAGGGGAAAAAACAATAAACTATGAAATAGGGCCCGTGTATGAAATAAAGCAGAATATTACATTTTATGATAATGCAACAACTTTAGAAAGACACATAACTAATCTTGATGAGAATGTTGAAATGTTGTACTCAATGTATCTATCTGCTGACAAAAATAAACCTAAACAAAATGTCGGTGGTTTTGGTAGAAGTATGGCAATCAGTGGGATTTATTCTTACAAATACATTTTTTCTTTTGGTGAATCAATAGAATATTTGGAAGATCAATTATTTGGTTTTGAGGAACTATCTACAAAAATAGATGAAATTAGAAGAATATACAACGAAGATAAAATCCAAGAACTTTATAACAACAAAGATGTTCAAGAATCAATGGAAAGTAAAGCAATAAGATTAAAAGTACTTGAAATATTGTTAGCAAAGAAAGTGAAAGATAATTGTGAATATTATCAAGCGGAAAGTTGGGATGATTTTCTGGATTATCAAAAAAAATGTAGAAATAATGTTATTGAAATGACTAATACTCCAGAACTGTTACATTAAAATGAAACTATACATATTACCGTTTGATCACAGAGGAAGTTTTAAGAAAATTGTAGGAGTAGATGGTGAACTGACAAAGAAAGATATTAAAAAAATTAAAAATTACAAAAATATTATTTATACTGCATTTAAGAAAGCAAAGATTAACAAGAACGATTCTGCAATACTTGTAGATGAAACTTATGGTAAAGAGATTTTATTAAAAGCTAAAAAGAAAAGCATCAATACTTGTTACACTTTAGAAAAGTCTGGACAGGAAGAATTTTTCTTTGACAGAAAAGATTACAAAAAACGGTTAAAGTATTTTAAGCCAACTTATGCCAAAGTTCTTCTACGTTATAATCCTCAAGGAAACAAAGCTTTAAACAAAAGGCAAGCACAAAAGTTAGCAGTCCTAACTAAATATTTAAAGAAAGAAAAAGTTCAATTTCTTTTAGAAGTTTTAGAAATACCTACAGATAAGCAATTAAAGAAATATAAGTCTAAAACTGAGTTTGATCACAAATTAAGAGGAAAATTAATGGTTAAAGCAATTTCTGAATTGCAACAAGCTGGAGTTGATCCAGAGATCTGGAAATTGGAAGGACTTTACAAGACAGAAATGATGCAAAATGTTGCAGATCAAGTAACACAGTTTAATTCTCAATCAAAGATTGTCGTTCTTGGCAGAGGAGAAAATGAAAAGAAAGCTGAACAATGGATTAAAGCTGCTGCTAAAGTTGATGCAGTTGTTGGTTTTGCTGTAGGAAGAACAATCTTCAAAGAACCATTGTTAGATTATAATGCTAAAAAATTAAATAAATCTCAAGTGATTGATAAGATTAAGAAGAACTATTTACATTTTGTAAATATCTTTGAAAAAGAAAAAATGAAAAAGAAACCTAAAATATACATTGGAAGTGACCATGCAGGGTTTGCTCTGAAAGAAAAAATAAAAAAATGGTTAGATCAAGAAAACATTTCTTGTAAAGATTTAGGTAACACTGTTTTAGATGTAACTGACGATTATCCAGATTATGCTGAAAAAGTTGCTAAAGCAGCCGTTAAAAATAAAACGTTAGGGATTTTAGTTTGTGGTTCTGCACAAGGTGTTTGTATTGCTGCTAATAAAATTAAAGGAGCAAGAGCAGTTATACCTTTCAATTTGAAAGAAGCAAGATTATCCAGGGAGCATAATGATGCAAATATAATCTGTTTATCCGGTTGGTGTTCTAAGTTCCATAATACTAAATTAATGTTACTTAAATTTTTTAACACCCCCTTCTCTGGAGAGGAAAGACATCTCAGAAGGATAAATAAGATTAAAAAGTTGGAAAAGTAATTATGAACCCCCAAAAACTATTTACTGAAAATGGAATTTATGTTATTTTGGCAATAATATTTTTGCTATTAATATTTGCTTTTATTATTGGTAGGTTTATTTAAGATGAAACAAAAGATATTTCCTTCAATCATGGCTAAAAGTCAGAAAGAACTTAACATAGACTTTAACAAATTAAATGGAATTGTTAAAGAATTACATTTAGATGTTGTTGATGGTAAGTTTGCAAATAACAAAACATTTCAGTTTCCATTTAAGTTAAGTTCTAACTTTCAATATAATGTTCATTTGATGGTAAAAGATCAAAAAAAATGGGTTGATATGTTAATTAAGAAAAAAAATGTTAAATTAATACTTTTACATCCAGAAGTTCTTAGAGGGTCTGATCTTGTTAATCTAATTAATAAAATAAAACTTACTGGTAAAAATGTTGGTTTGGCGTTAAAATCTGAAACGAAAATTAAAGATATTAAAGATTTCTTAAAATTAGTTGATTTTGTTTTAATCTTGACAGTACATCCTGGTTTTTATGGATCAAAATTCTTAAGTTCATCATTAAAAAAGATAAAACTAGTTAAACTAACCAATCCTAAAATAAAAATTATCATTGATGGTGGTATTAATCCTAAAACTATTGTCAAAGCAAAAGGGGGGGATTACTTTGTTTCAGGAAGTTATGTTACTAAATCAGACAATCCTAAAGAAAGGATTAAAAGTTTATTATCTTCGTTAAGATGAAAAGTAAAGAATTGTTTAAGATTAAAAAGAAAACTAAGAAGAAGATAGTTAGGACTGTTTTAATTGTTTCTTTAATCTTATTATTCTTGATTGCTGGTTCTTTATTTTTAGGATTGAAAATAAATTTTCTGATTGGTGAGGAATTAAGCGTTTCAATTCTTCCTTCCGTTAAGAATGAAATTGTTACAACCCAAAATAACTTGAATTCAGAGTTTAGTATTTCTATGGAAAATGGGTTTCAATGCGAAACTGATTGCAGTTATTATGTCCAGGATTTGTACACAAAGAAAAAAGTTTTTTCTGGGGACTTAGTGTTTAATGAAAGTGGTAATCAAAATATTAACTTTAATCTTAATCCAAAAACTGATTTTAATAGAATTTATTTATATAACTTAGAAGTTAGCTGTAATAATCTTAAAAGTTTATTTTGTTTAACTGGGCAAAAGAAAGTTCATAATTCTGCTTTATTAGTTTTAGAAAGAAATTTTGATGAAGAATCTCTTAAAAGTAGCCTACTAACAAAAAGTTTTTTAGATACACTCACAAATGAATCTAGTGAATTATTTGTTAGTTTAAAAGAAATTAATGTTACTCTCAACAACTTTACTTACTTTAGTAATGAATCTAGTAAATTAAAAATGGACTTAACTAGGATAGACACATTATTAGTAAGATTTGATCAAAAATTGTTGGATGAAATTTCTTATTGGGAGGATAGTACTGTAAATAGAGACGATGTTATTAAAAAATTAGTTGAAGATTTTAATGGTATTAAAGAAAAAGAATCTAAATTGTCTGATGATCTCTCTTCTCTTATTAGTTTAAGAAATGATAATTATCAACTTTTTAATAATATAGTGGGCTTAAATTCAGAAATAAATTTGGCATATAATTATTCTTCTCACTTTGACCAAGAAGTTAGTAAAATTGATTCATTTACTAATTCTGTTATAAATAATGACTTTTCTGAAACTGAACTTAATGATCAATTAAATGAAAGTTATACTTCCATCACTAATTCACTCTCTGAATTTGAATTAGAAAAAGAGTTTATTAGCACTTTTTATAATAACTTTTTAAATAAACAATCCCCTAATAATATTACCTGTTTATCATTAAATAGTTTAAGTTTAGATATTGTGGATTACAATAACAATGTTTCTGTTGGAAATTATACTAATGAGGAAGTTAATCTTGCTTGGATTAATTGGAAAATGGATATTCTTAATGAAATGTTAGTAAATGAAAGCACATTATCTGATTTGATTAATAAAGAATTGTCACAATTAAATTATTCTGACTCTGTTAATGTTTCTAAAGAAAATGTTACTATTAATGATTCTCTATTGACAGAATTTATTGATAGTAATTGTAATGGTTTTGTCGAAACTAATCTTAGCAATCCCTTATCAATTGTTGAAAGAACTGAATTAGACGATTATTATCAAGTTAGTTTTTCTATATCTAAACAAGAAAAAAAGTGTTGTGTTTCTGATGAATGTAAAACTAATAAAAAATTAGAACCACTAACTCTTTTTATTCATGGCCATGCTGCAAATGAAGCTAACACTCCAGAATCATCATTAGCGGCATTTGCAAAAATTCAAGAAAAAATGCAAAACTCTGGTTACATTAACCTTGGCCAATTAAATTTGGATGAAAGTATAAGTGGTTTAGATGATTGTTGGGCTCCTATCACTGCAAGGGCAACTTATTATTATATCCCTGTTTTTGGTATTGGTGATTACCAGTTAAGTATACAAAAATCAGAACGTATTGAGAATTATGCTTTACGCTTAAAAGAGATTATTGATTATATCAAAATAACTACTGGTAGGAATGAAATCAATATTGTTGCTCATTCTATGGGTGGTTTAGTTGTTAGAGAATATCTGGATTTGTTTGGAATTGAGAGCATTAAAAAAGTTGTTTTTGTTAACACTCCTCATTATGGTATTTCTGGAAAAGTAGGACAATATTGTTCTTTGATTGGTGCTTCTAAAGAGTGTGATGATTTAAGTAAGAATAGTGTATTTTTAACACGGTTGAATAGTAAGACGTTATCCACTACTGTTAATTTTTATAATATTAGAAGTAAAGGTTGTTTAATGGGAAATAATCTTGATGGTGATGGTGTTGTAACATTAGAAAGTTCTAAACTGGATGGTGTTGAAGAATATGTTATCACAGGAAAATGTACAGATGCATTAAATACAAACTTGCATAATGCTGTGCTTGATCCAGAGAAATATCCTGAAACTACGGAACAAATTATTAATTTTTTGAAAGAATAATTCTTAAAAGTACCAACTAGCTACTATTAACATGGTGTAAAGAACAAAACTTAGAGTAAAATATCCAACATGTCCTTTCTTTCCAAAAGGAATATGATGTCTAATGATTGTGTAAAGAAGTACTCCAATTGCAATCCCAATTAAAGAGAATTCTACTTCAATGGGGATATTTTTCCAAATTATAGCGATTATAGCTCCAATTATTGTAGCTGAAGAAAGAAAGACTGCTTTTACTTTTAATGGATGAGGATTGGCAGGAAGGTTGCTTAGAAAAGTGTAAGAAATCATGGGGATGGAGAATAAAATTGCTTGGGTTGCACTACCACGAGCAAATGTTACTAAGATAATTCCAATAATTATGTGGTAAACAAACGAAAATACTGCTTCTTCTAAAGAAAGCATTCTAATTAATTCTTTTTTAGTATTGTGTTGATAAATTTCTTTTTCAATAACATGATGGATAATAAAACCTAGGGGAATGGAAATATAAATGAATTGGCTGATATTGATTGCTGTTTCGGTAAAACTGGGAAATAATTCTAATAAAACGTAAGTGATGGATACACCGGCTGAGAAGGAAACAATTTTTCGAGAGTATTCTTTATGTTTAATTGTAAACTTACGGCTGTAATAATGAGCAAAAGAAATGATTACTGCTAGCAGTACGGGTAAATAATATTGATCTATCACATTTAAAGAAAAACATTAGGGGTTAATAAACTTTTTTAATTCTATATTTATCCTTTCAATGCTTCTTCGATCTTAGCTTGATCAAAACCAACCAATATTTTTCCGTCAATATCAATTACCGGAACACCCATTTGACCTGATTTATCAACCATTTCTTTCTGAGCAGCTTCATCTGCAGAAACATCAACATCAGTAAATTTGATATTATTTTCTTTGAAATATGCTTTTGCTTTCTTACACCAAGGGCATGTTGGTGTTGAATAAATTTTTATAGTTGCCATATTAATTCACCTCAAATTATAATTTATATTAAGATTAATATTTTATTTATTATAAATGTTATGGGTATTCTTTAATAAAACTTTAACACAACATTTATTAATCTTAATTATTTAATCTCTTAAAAAGAGGCTAGGATGAAAAAGTTAATCAAACTTAAAGATTTACAACTGAAAGCTAATTCTATTAGAACTAACATTGTTAAAATGCTGACTGAAGCTGGATCTGGTCATCCTGGTGGAAGTTTAGGTTTGGTTGATATTTTTACTGCACTATATTTTGACATTCTTAAACATAATCCCAAAAAACCTAATTGGGATCAAAGGGATCGTTTAATTTTATCTCCCGGTCATGTTTGTCCTGTACGTTACGCGGCTATGGCCGAAGTCGGTTACTTTCTTAAAACAGAATTAATGACTTTAAGAAAATTAGGAACTCGATTACAAGGACATCCGTCTCGGCAAGATCTCCCAGGGATTGAATTGGCAACTGCATCTCTCGGACAAGGATTAGGGGCAGCAGTAGGAATGGCTCTAGCCGGTAAACTTGATAAAAAGAAACATACCATTTATTGTATCACTTCTGATGGGGAACATGATGAAGGAAGTACGTGGGAAGCGGTTAATGCGGCTGCTAAGTATAAATTGGGAAATTTAATTAATATTATTGACAGAAACAATATTCAAATCTCTGGTTACACTAAAGATGTTTGGCCATTAAAGAATCTTAAAGAAAAGTATGAAAACTTTGGCTGGAAGGTTTTCGAGATTAATGGTCACAATTTTAAACAAATAATCTCAGCTGTTGAAAAATCTAAAAAAATAAATCAACCTGTTTGTATTATTGCTTACACAATTCCAGGAAAAGGAGTGAGTTTTATGGAACATCAATTTAGTTGGCATGGAAAAACTCCTAATGCAGAAGAAGCTGCTTTGGCTTTGAAAGAATTGGATGAAGAGAGAAAGAGGATTATGAAGAGGAAATGAGAAAAGGAATAATTATTGTTTTTGTACTTGCTTTGTTTTTGTTAAGCTCTTGTAGTGTTGGAGAAGCTAGAAGACAAAAATCTCTTCTTGCTTATGATGAAAGTAAATGTACTGATTCTGATTTTGGGATTGACATAAAAGAAAAAGGAACAACGCAAGGGAAATATGGTTCTAATTTTGCAACTAAAGAAGATTATTGTGAGGCGGAAGACCAGTTGGTTGAGTTTTATTGTAGTAGGAGTAACATTCAGAAGACAGTTAAAGATTGTAAACTATTTGGGGGAAATTATAAGTGTGAAGATGGAAAATGTTTTAAACCTGTAAAACTAAAAAACCATGTTGACACTTTAGTTATTATTGACACAGACAGTTTTCCAAATTTAAATGAAGAAGATGTTCAATATCATTTTAAATTAGCAGAAGATTATTGGCTTTTTCCAAAAACACAAGCAAAGTTTAACATTTTGGATGTGGTATACTTTTCTCTTGCTGAAAATAAATGGTCTGATTTGTTGATAGAATACTTTCAGGAAGGGGATAAAGTTTACCCGGAATATATTGTTGTTTTTAAAGAAGAATTAATGTCCGGTGGCCATGTGGATGTATTTAATCCCAAAACTGATTTTGAAGAAGAGATGGATTATTGTATGGAATTTAAATATTTTGCAGGTAATTCTAATAATGCTAAAAAAGTAGTTCCAGGAGCCATTGTAAATTATGGCCATAGGTATGGGATTTGTGGTTACGGAGATGATCTAAAAACTATTGTTTCAAATACGTCCATGGGTGGACAATGTAAAAATAATGATGGCATTCCTTGTATTTGGAAAAACGGTTATCAAATGTGTTCGAATTTAGCTGATGATTTTCTTGCCCAAAACAGTTTAATTCTTTCAGCTAGAACAATTGTTCACGAATTGTTACATCCTTATTCAAATAATCTTTATGTTTATCATGATCACTTCGGCACGGTATGTGCATTTGATCAATTAGGGTGGGATTCGAGTAAAGGTTGGAATTATTATTTAGAAACTTTATCAACAGAACCGTTTAATTCCATTACTGTAGAATATGCAGGAATTTGTCCTACAGTCTGGCAAGACTTTATAGATAGTAAACAAGAGTGTGAAGAATAAAATGAAAGAAAAGAAATCAACAAGACAAGGATATGGTCAAGCACTTTTAGAATTAGGTAGAAATAAAAAAGTAGTGGCATTGTCTGCTGATCTTACCGGTTCAACTTGTGCAGATAAATTTGCTGATAAGTATCCGGAAAGATTTTTTCAAGCGGGAGTTGCTGAACAGAATATGGTTTCTATGGCTGTTGGATTAGCTTTGGAAGGAAAGATTCCTTTCGCTTCAAGTTTTGGGGTATTTTTACCAACAAGATGTCTTGACCAAATTCGTGTAAGTGTTTGTTACAATCAAACTAATGTAAAATTAGTTGCTACGCATTGTGGTTTATGTGTTGGAGAAGATGGGGCGACGCATCAAGCTTTAGAAGATGTTGCTATTTTGAGATCAATTTCAAACATAACCATAATTGAACCTTGTGGTTATACACAAGCTTTATTGGCAACGAAAGCCGCTGCTAAACATAAAGGTCCGATTTATTTAAGATTACATCGAGCTAAATATGATGACTTATCTTCAAATAAATTTAAGATTGGTAAAGCACAAATTTTGCAAAAAGGTAATAAACTAACTATAATTTCTTCTGGTCCAGTATTAACAGAAATAATGAAAGCAGTATTTGGATTAGATGTTGAAGTAATTAATTCTCATACAATAAAACCTTTAGATAAAAAAACAATTTTAAAATCTGTTAAGAAAACTAAGAAAGTGATAGTTGTTCAGGATCATCAAGTAATTGGTGGTTTAGGTTCGGCAATAACAGAATTGCTTTCTGAGAACTATCCTGTAAAGTGCAAGATTATTGGAATGCAAGATAGGTTTGGTGAGTCTGGGAAGTCAATGGAACTTTGGGCAAAGTATGGTCTTAATTCCCGAAATATTCTTAAAGAAATTAATTCTTTAGTAAAATGATTCTTACAAATGAGGTGAGTAAATTTGGCTGAAAATATTTATGAAACAATTATTGTAGGTGCAGGAATAGCGGGTTGTACTGCGGCTATTTACGCTGCTAGAAAACGAATGAATTATTTGATTATTGCAGATCAATTTGGTGGTCAGTTTATGGAGTCTGGTGAGGTTCTTAATTATCCTGGTATTAAAGAAACTACAGGTGTTGACTTTTCCAGCAAGATGGAAGAACAATTAAAGTTTAACAAAGTTAAAGTTCAAACTGATACTCTTCTTCAGAAGATTGTTAAGAAGAATGGGGATTTTTTGTTGAAAACGAGTAAGGGTGATTATTTAACTAAAACTGTGCTTTTAGCTACTGGTTCTCATCCTCGAAAATTAAACGTTCCCGGAGAAGATAAATATCAGAAGATGGGAGTTACTTATTGTGCAATTTGTGACGGGCCATTGTTTGCTAAGAAAGATGTAGCTATTATTGGTGGCGGTGATTCTGCAATGGAAGCTGTTGATTTTATGGATAAGATTGCTAACCAACTGTATTTAATTGTTAGAAGTGATAAATTAACTGCTCATGAATATTTACAAGAAAGTGTGAATAAGAATCCAAAAGTTAAGATAATTTATAATGCTAACACCACGGAAGTTTTTGGTGATAAGTTTGTTACAGGAATGAAGTATGAAGTTAATAAGGAAGTAAAAGAGTTGAAAGTTCAAGGGATATTTGTTGAGATTGGCAGAGTTGCTAATACAGATTTCGCCAAGGGTTTAATGGAAATAGATGAACATGGTCATATTCTTGTTAATTGCAGTACAGAAACTTCTGTTCCAGGAATTTTTGCTGCTGGTGATTGTTCTTCTGTACATGAATATCAATATGTTATATCTGCAGGAACTGCTTGCATTGCTTTATTGAAAGCGGCCAAGTATTTGGCTCGAGGAGGAAAAAAATGAATGGTTTAATTTGTGGTACTTGTAATTATGCTGCACTGGGAGAAGAAGCACCTGAAAAATGTCCGGTTTGTGGCTCACCAAAAACAGTTTTTGTATTAAAAGAAAATGTTTTGAAAACTGCTGCGGATGAAGCTGACAAAGTAGAAAAACATTCTCCGGTAATTGTTGTCAATAAACAATGTGGCTTGATTGAAGGTTGTGTTGATGTGCATGTTAAAGTGGGAGAAGTTTTACACCCAATGGAAAAAGAACATTTCATTGTTTTCATTGATTGTTATTTGAATAATGAGTTTGTTTCAAGAGTCCATTTAACTCCGGGATCTCTTAATCCTGCAGCAGGGTTACATTTGAAAGAATCTAGTGGGAATTTTACTGCTATTGAATTTTGTAATCTGCATGGTCACTGGATAACTGAAAAAGAATTGTGAGGTGTGAAGAATGGATAAAAATTTTTTTAGGTGTAACGTTTGTAGTGATATTCATTTTGGCAATGCTGGACCAGAAAAATGTCCTACTTGTCAAGCAGAGAATGCTTATGTAGAGGTTGACAAAGAAGAAGCTAAGAATTTGACGGGCTTGTAAGATGGATGCTGATAAGTTAAGAGAAGTTTGGTCTAATTTTTGTGAGGGGAATAACTTTATTCTTAATCCTGATAAAGCACACGTTGATACGATTATTGAGGGTGTATTGCTTAATGAGCAGAAGTTTGGTTTGAAATTGTGTCCCTGCAGATTACGTGATGGTACTCGGGAGAAAGATATAGAATTAATTTGTCCATGCAATTTTAAAACTCATTCAACTTGGTTGAAACCTGTTGCGGGAAGAGAAGCGATGTGCTGGTGCGGATTGTTTGTGAAGAAAGAAGAATAAAATAAATTAAAAAGGAAAACCAAACAAGTAAAATGCAAACGAAGTATGCAAGATTACTGATAAAAAGAATCCCCACCAGAAATAACAATGTTTAGAATAAAATTTCTGATACCAAGCTTTACTAAATAGTTTTTGGGTTACTTTTGCACCACCCATACAACGGCAGGAGAAATATACTAACAATAAAAAGATAATGTTAGTTACTCCAAAAACGTACAAAAATTTTAGTCCTAATTCTGTTGAGATTGCCATTTTATTTTACCACCAGTTTACCATTCATACTGTTATGTCCTGACCCGCAAGGAACCGAACAATAAAATGGAAATTCCCCTTCTTTATCTGCAGTAAATTCAATTAATTTAATTTCTCCTTTACTGAATTGTTCGTTGATATCATATGCACCAATCTTAAACCCATGAGTGACATCTGTACTAGTAATAGTTATTTTAACTAAATCTCCTTTGTTTACAGTAATTGTTTCTGGGGAGAAATCCCATTTTTTTGCAGTTATAGAGAATTCTTTGACAGTTGATTCTTCTGTAACTGGTTCTTCCACTATGGTTTCATTACATCCAATAATCAATAAACTCAGAACTATTACTGTTAAAATTATAAATATATCTCTTTTCATTAATATCACCTTTTACTAAGTAAATAACTGTCCTATTTAAATTTTATTAGTTTAATATTTTGTATTAAAAACACAAAGGTTTAAAAATAGTTTTGTTTAAATTAAGGTTATGACAAAAAAAACAAAAACAATTAAGAAATCTTCAAAGTCTAAGGAAGCAGTAGTAACTGAAACTATTTTAGATAACGTTGAAGAAACTCCAAAAAAAGCTAAGAAAGTTTTAGTAAAAGCTATTCTTGCAGGGGAGCGAGTAATTACAGAACCGAGTGATGAAGCAAGAGAATTCTATAATCAATCACGGTTTGGAATAATTGGAGAAAGTGGAAAAGTTGAACTTTCACTTTTAGAAGCATTTTATTTAATGGAAAAAGGTAAACTAGAAATAAAAAGTGAAGCTGGTAGAAAAATCACTTCTGAAACTTTTACGAGAAAAGCTAGAAAAATTGAACCTAACTTTTGGATTAGATATTGTGTGTTTAAAGATATGCGTAACCGTGGTTACATTATTAAGACTGCTTTAAAATTCGGTGCTGATTTCAGAGTATATGATCGTGGTGTTAAACCGGGAGAGGATCACGCTCGATGGATAATCTTCCCAGTAGATGAAGGTTCAACATTAACTTGGCACGAATTTTCTGCTAAAAACAGGGTTGCACACTCTACTAAGAAAAAATTGCTTATGGGAATTGTTGATGCTGAGAATGATGTTACTTATTATGAAATTCGTTGGATGCGACCTTAAGTATAAATGGTATTTATTTCTTGGTTTAGGTTTTAATTATTATAGAATATTTTTTAAACTGAATAATATAATAACTAATTTTTAATTCTGCGAGACTATTCTCTCTTCTACTGACTAGAAAAATATATAAACTGAGTAAAACCCCATCTCTCTTATGGATACTCAGAGTATGATCTTGAATTTCTTACGTGTAACGGGGCCAACAATTCCCTCCAAAGTAGCTAAGAATATCAAAGAAGAGATTTTAATTGCTTCTGCACATTTATCTGATTTACGATCACAAAATAAACTTAAAATTTCTAATTTAAAAATAGGTGGGTCTCCTTTATATTATTTGGCTGGCCAGGAAGCTCAATTATATAACTTTGCTGCAGGCAACATGAACCCAAAAGATTTAATGGTTCTTGACAATTTGAAAGAAAAGAAAATCTTACGGGAAATTAATTTAGACTTATTATCAAAAGTAGCTTTACGTTCTTTAAAAGATTTTGCAATCCCTTTACATGTTACTGTTGATGAAAGAACAGAATTGTTTTGGAAATGGCATTTGTTATCTAATGATGAAACTAATCATATTATTTCTGGGATGATTTCTGGAACAAGAACACCAATTATACCTACCCCACAATCAGAACCAGTAGTTGAAACAGAAACTATTTCACAACAACAGGAACAACAAGAGCAAATTATAGAGAAACAACAAACTATTTTAGAAGCTCCTAAAACAGAACTTAAAACTGTTGAAGAAAAGTTTAATGAAGAAACTCAACAAACTTCTGTAACAGAAAGGGTCCCTATTGAACAAGAGGAGATTATTAAAGAAAAAAGAACTGTTAATGAGGAAAAAGTTGAGAAAGTTGTAGAAACGAATAAAGAAGACTTATCTGAGAAACAGTTAGTTGAAGAAGAAAAGAAGGATTCGGTTGTTAAGAAGGAAATTAAAGAAAAACTTCCAGAAGTAAAAAAAGAAAAAGAAGTTATTCAAGAAGAAAAAAACAAACCTGAAGCCTCTCAAGAAGAAGAAGAAACTAAAAAGAAACCTTTCTTTCAGAAATTTAAAGAAAAAATTATTAAAAAGAAACGTAAGGAAATTGCTGATGATTTTTTACCTATTATTGAATCATTTTTTGATAAGATGGACATTAACATTGATCTAAAAGAAACTATTAGAAAGAATTCTGAGATGGATTTTATTATTAATGTTCCTTCTGCAGTTGGAAAAATAATTTATTTTTGTAAAGCCAAATCAAAAAATAAATGTGATGAGAAAGATATTTCTGCAGCTTATATGCAGGCACAGACAAAAAAATTACCTTTATTATTCTTATATACTAATGAAATAAATAAAAAAGCTGAAGAAATGTTAGAATCTGGAGTTTTTGAAAACGCTATTGTTCGGAGTATTGGGAATGAAAATAAATGAGTTTTTATAAACTTTTAAAAATAAATTAATATTTTCAAATAAAATGGTGCTTAAAAAAATCAAAATTTTTTTTAGAACCCTAAAAATCATAAAAGGCGATTTTTAATGGGATTACAATTCAAAGATTTAGTTGTACGAAAAGAAATAGCAATTAAAGATCTGAAAGGTAAGGTTGTAGCGATAGACTCAATGAACATGCTTTACCAATTCTTAACTACAATTCGGGGAATAGATGGTTCTGCTTTAACAGATTCTAAGGGTAGGGTTACTTCACATTTAATTGGTTTATTTAATAGGACTGCTTCTTTAATGGAAGAGGGATTAAAATTAGTTTTTGTATTTGATGGTAAAGCTCCTGACCTTAAACTTAAAACCTGGCAGAAAAGAACGGCAATAAAAACGGAAGCTAATTTGAAATTGAAAGAAGCGGAAGCAGCGGGAAATTTAGAAGATATGAGAAAATTCGCTTCTCGAACTGTTAAACTTGATAAAGAAATGATTGCTGATGCCAAAAATGTCATAACTATGTTAGGTTTGCCGATTGTTCAAGCCCCATCTGAAGGAGAAGCACAAACTGCTTATATGGTTAAGAAAGGTGACGCCTATGCTTCAATTTCTCAGGATTATGATAATCTTATTTTTAGTTGTCCAAGATTGGTTAGAAATTTATCTATTGCTGGAAAAAGAAAGAAAGCAGGTCAGTTTGCTTACACCACTATTAAACCTGAAGAGATTATGTTAAAAGATGTTCTTGAAAACCTAAACTTAGATTTAGATCAATTAATTGCTTTAGCAATTCTTGTTGGAACAGATTACAATCCTGGCGGTGTCAAAGGCATTGGTCCAAAAACTGCTATAAAACTTGTTAAAGAAAATGGTAGTGATTTGGATAAATTATTTAAAGAAGCTAAATGGAAGGAACATTATCCTGATTTGGATTGGGAAACTATTTTTGATACCATTAAAAATATGGATGTCACTGATGATTACAACTTAGAATGGAAAACTTTTGATGAAGAGAAGTTGATTGATTTGTTAGTAAATGAACATGATTTCTCTTTAGATCGGGTTAAATCAAAATTAGACAAAATTAAAGATAAAAAAGAAGAATTATCTCAGAAAGGGTTAGGGAGCTTTTTTTAGAAATTGTTATCCTTCTAACTATTTCTTATTTGCATATCCTTTACTAACTTTATCACTCCAGAAGCTTGGCAAAGAGTTAGTAATAAATCCCAAGTAACTATCAGCATAAAGATAAGTTAAACCCAAAGTTCCTTTAAGTTCTTCAAATTCTTCGTTAACACTTTCATAAACATCTTTGATTTTCTTCCGTTCAAAATCTTTTTGTAACAAAGAACTTGGTTTTAAAATTAAATAATCTGCTTGCCTAATGGCGTTAATTTCTAAATTTGCAGAGTTTTGGGTTATAAAAATTACTGATAAGTCTTTATGTCTTGCAATTAGTAATAATTCTGAAAGGAATTTATTGGCGTTACTCATAGCATTTCTTGATGAAAATTCAATTCCACCCTCATCAACTAGAATAACTGCATCATTTTCAATTTCTGCAATGTCATTAACAACTTTTATCCATGTTGGGAGAGATTCTTCTTTAAAACCAAGCGCATATACTTTTTTAGTTGTTTTTGCTTTAAAGTTTTCTAACATTCGCATTCCTATTGCAGATTTTCCTGTGCCTCTCGCCCCTAATATTAAACCAATCATACTTTTATTTTTATATAATTTATTAGTAAACTCAACAAGTTTTCCTTTTTTATTTTTGAGTTCTTTAAATTGACCAAATTTAATTTTAGATTTTGGTCTTTTATTTTCTTTTTTAGAAGTGTCTCTTTTTTTACTTATTTCTTTAACTTTTTCTTTACTTTTAACAAAAATTTTCTTAATCAGCCACCATAACCCGTTAAATGGATAATAAAATACTAATTTAAGTAATGATTTGAGGGTCTTTCTTATGAATTTCCATAACTTCTTTTTAGTTCTTTTTTTCATCTTGTTTATTATAGGGTAATAAGGTTTTAAATGTTTCTCATATCTTTGATTTTATCATACTCATCGACAATCTCACCGACAATTTCTTCTAATACATCTTCTAATGTTACAATTCCTGAAACGCCATGAAACTTATCTTTTACAACAAAGATATGCACTCTTTTTTTCTTAAATTGTTCTAATACAACTCCTAATCTTTTATTTTCACTGATAAAATGTACATTCTTTCGCATAACTTTTTTTACTGGAATTTTTGATTTTGGATCAATTGTAATCAAATCTTTTGAGTAAAGAATTCCAACAACTTTATCTTTAGTGCTTGAATACACTGGCATTCTGGAATGTCCTTTTTTGTGAATTTTCTCAATTATATTTTTGGTTAATAAAGAACTGCTTCTGACAAAAAAAGTGTTTGTTCTCGGGGTCATGATTGACTTTACTGGTCTATTATAATAATCTAATCCTCCTTCTAAGATATTAAACTCATGTTTCTTTAAATCCGTTTTCTCAAGTTTTCTTTGTTCTCTTAGAATTAAGCGAAATTCCTTTTTAGAATAAATTGTTGGTAATTCTCCACCTAAAAATTTATTCAGGATCATCGATAAGGGTTTAGTTACTGGATAAAATACTATCAAAAAGGTCCATACTAGCCAAGTAGTTTTTGCACCAAACTTTAAACCATGCCGAGCAAATACTGACTGTGGTAAAATCTCACCAAAAATAACTATTAATCCTGTAGCGATTGTTCCAGCAATAACTCCAGCGGTAATAGAACCAAGAAATACTGCTAAAGTTGAATTAACAGCAACGTTTCCTAAAAGAAGAGTACATAATAATAAATTTCCATTTTTTCTGAGTGGATAAACTTTAATTGCATCTTTATCACTCATTTTTATTTTTCTTCTTAATTCAAAAATGTCTAAACTCATTAAACCTAACGTTAATCCTGAAAATAGTCCAGATAAAGCTATTAGAACAAATACAATAACATAATTTAAGATCACCATCCTTTTTAATATACAAATTCTTAATGTTTTTATTCTTTGTGGTTAGTTCTTTTTTAATTTCTCGATAATTTTATATATGATTAATAAGTAACTCTTGTTATGTTAGCAGCTTACACAGAATTAAAGAATGCTCAAAAAGTTAAACAATTCTTACAGAAAAAGAAATTGTTTAATTTAGATTATCAAACAGTGAAAGAATTAGACCACATTTATTTCCCAATTATTAAAAAAATTAAAGTACCTAATGCTAAAGTTGTTAATACCAAATTCTTATTTCCAAAAAGGGAATTGGTTCCTAAAATTGAAGAACTTCTTACAAAAAAGCTTACCCCAAAAGAACTTAAACTGATTCCTCGTTCCCAAGAAATTGTTGGAAGTATCATGATTTTAGAAATTCCTGAGGAATTGAAACATAAAGAGAAAATCATTGCAGAAGCCTACTTAAAGATTAATCATCATGTTGAAACAGTTGTTAAAAAAGAACACATTCATTCTGGAGAATACCGGTTAAGAAAAGTAAAAATTCTTGCAGGTAAAAAAACTAAAGAAACCGTTCATTATGAAAATGGTGTCAAGATTAAGTTACATTTAGAAAAAACTTATTTCTCTGCACGTTCTGGAAATGAAAGGTTAAGAATTGCTCGTTTAGTTAAAGATAATGAAAATGTTTTAGTAATGTTTTCTGGCGCAGGGCCATTTCCATTAGTGATAGCAAAAAAGTCTAAAGCCAAAGTGGTTTATGGGGTTGAAATGAATCCTCCGGCTCATCAATATGCTTTAGAAAACGTTTCACTTAATAATCTTAATGATAAAATTGCTATTTTTGAAGGTGATGCTCGAGTAATTGTTCCAAAAATCAAAAAAAAGTTTGATCGTGTTATTATGCCCTTGCCTAAAACAGGAGAACAATTTTTAGATTTAGCTTTGAAAAAAGTTAAAGTGGGTGGGTTTATTCATCTCTATGCATTTCTCGATGAGAAAGATATTGATAAAGAAGCTAAACGGGTTAGAGAAATTTGTAAAAGCAATGGTCATAAAGTTAGGATTCTTAGAAAAGTAAAATGTGGTCAATTTTCTCCAAGTGTATTTAGAATTTGTTTTGATATCAAAGTTTTACAAAAAATAAAATAAAAAAAATTTAGAAAAAGTTTATTCTGTTTTAGGCTCTTCTTCTGCTGGAGTTTCCTCTTGTGCAGGTGCTTCTTCAGTTGCTGGTTCTTCTGCTGGAGTTTCCTCTTGTGCAGGCGCTTCTTCAGTTGCTGGTTCTTCTGCTGGAGTTTCCTCTGCAGGCGCTTCTTCAGTTGCTGGTTCTTCTGCTGGAGTTTCCTCTTGTGCAGGCGCTTCTTCAGTTGCTGGTTCTTCTGCTGGAGTTTCCTCTTGTGCAGGCGCTTCTTCAGTTGCTGGTTCTTCTGCTGGAGTTTCCTCTTGTGCTGGTGCTTCTT